>Ga0209181_10009390_pt1 | contig 12865 bp, 9 predicted proteins | sample MAT05_FD_187208 | JGI IMG/M metagenome (GOLD analysis project Ga0209181, IMG submission 187208) | Freshwater microbial communities from Lake Fryxell liftoff mats and glacier meltwater in Antarctica - MAT-05 (SPAdes) (version 2) | ecosystem: Environmental > Aquatic > Freshwater > Ice > Liftoff... | reverse complement strand
GAGCATTTAATTTATTGCTTACGTCAGATCTATTCGCCGTTTCAGTTTCCCGATTCAACCAATAAAATCTAACGCCCAACAAACCAAATACCCACACCTATCGGTTGTTTTAGTTGTTAAAGAACTTGCTGGCCAATCCGGCCAGTCCTGCAGAAGCAAAGAAGCGGAATTATAGGGGTTTGTAACGTTCCTGTAAACCCCTTTTAATCTTTATCGTGTATTTCAACTTCGATAACACGATGCCCACAACTTACTTCTTACAAACACCCGATTAAGAATCAGGGAAAACAAAGGGTCCGGCTTTCGCCAGACCCTTTTTATAAATCTTGATGGCTTTAAATATTTGGTTGCGGGGGCAGGATTTGAACCTACGACCTTCGGGTTATGAGCCCGACGAGCTGCCAGACTGCTCCACCCCGCGTCCGTTTAAAACCAAGCGCGCATTCTATGTCAAAGCTAACGAGTGGTCAAGAAAATCAAACGCTTCTTCTAACCAAGCTCGTTGCGCCCCTATAAGCTCGTTGCAACTATATAACTCCACTTGACTACTTTGGTGCCGGCACCAAGAATCGAACTCGGGACCTTCTGATTACAAATCAGCTGCTCTACCAACTGAGCTATGCCGGCGCGGCGGCGATTATACTCGACGCAAGGCATCTTTGTCACAACACTTCTAAGTTTTGTGTGCTTGCGCCCCAGTTTTAGTGAGGGCATACTGAATTGACATAACAAAGGTAGAACTGCGATGGCTCCTACGCGGTCTCAAAACTCCATAGCTAAAGACACTCCGCTCCGAGTCCTAATTATTGAAGACTCGGAGGATGACGCTCTCCTTTTGACTGGCTGCTTTAGACGTGCCGGTTATTTACTCGACTTTCTACGCACCGATGATGCGGAAACAACCCGCGCGGCATTGATAGCGCGTCCTTGGGATGTGGTGCTTTCCGACCACAGCATGCCAAACTTCAGTGCCAATGCTGCGCTGAAGTTGATGCAAGGGCTCCTTCTCGACTTACCTTTCATTATTGTCTCTGGTGTTATCGAGGAAGAAACAGCTATTGCGGCTATGCGTGCGGGCGCGCATGACTACTTGTCCAAAGACCATTTAGATCGCCTTGTTCCTGCTGTGGAACGAGAAATACGCGAAGCAAAAAATCGGGCTGAGCGTCGCGTCGCACTTGAAGCTGTGAAGGAAAGTGAGGCGCGTTTTCGTGCTCTTGTATCCAATATACCCGGAATGGTCTTTGAACTTATTCGGCGTGAGGACAGTAGCCTTGACTTTCTCTATGTTAGTGAAGGTGCAGCGGCGTTATTCGGCCTTTCGCATGACGAGCTTTCGGTAGCACCAGAACGGTTTTTCAATGCTATTCATCCTGATGATCGCTCCTCATTTGACGCAGCAATGGCCGCTTCGGCCCATGAGCTATCACAGGTGAACTGGGACGGCCGAATCAGCACAGCACATGGCGATGTGAAATGGGTCAATCTCCGCGCTGCGCCCCGGCAATCTGAAGATGGGCAGCTTCAGTGGGAGGGGATTATTTCCAACATCACCCACAGCAAACTCATTGAAACAGAGTTACGGGAGTCTCGTGCGCAGCTTGCTGAGCTTTCCTCACATCTTGAGCTTGCCAAAGAAGAGGAGCGTGAGCGTATTGCCCGCGACATTCACGACGAGCTAGGCGGCACATTGGTGGCTATCAAAATTGAAACTGCCCTGCTTGGGGCTAAAGCCCCTGATGAGCCAGCACATTTAAAAACTCGCATACACTCAATAGAAGGTTTGATTGACGAAGCGATTAGCACGGCAGGACGCGTGGCTCGCGAGCTTCGTCCCGGCATTCTCAAGGATTTTGGCTTGGCAGCCGCTATAGAATGCCAAGCGGGCGATTTTGCGCAACGCACGAACATAGTTTGCGACATGACACATATCAATCATCAAATCGAACCAGATGACAAAACTTCGCTGGCACTTTTCCGTATTTTTCAAGAAACGCTGACTAACATTGCCAAACACGCTCAAGCCACACGAATCGATATATCGTTAATAGAAGAAGAGGGAGCGCTGCTTCTGCAAGTGGCCGACAATGGGCGGGGCATTTCTGGTGACGACATGAACAAACCAAAGTCATTTGGATTGCGTGGCATTCGAGAGAGGATGATGGAATTGGGTGGTTCGTTAGAAATTACTCGCAACAAACCACAGGGTGCGCGCATCTTATTACGCGCCCCTCATTTCATCAGCAAGCTCGCTCCAATAAAAGATCAGCAAACAAGCTAGCAGTAATACGTTGAAGATAGAAAAACAAGGAAAACAGGGAAAACTCACATGACACCACCTATCCGCATTTTAATTGCTGACGATCATGCGATTGTCCGTCAGGGTTTAAAACAGATCCTTTCCGACTCGGAGGATATGGTTATTAAAGGTGAAGCTTCGAATGGCGTAGAAGCCCTGCAACTAGCGCGCAAGGAAGAGTGGGATCTCTTTTTACTTGATGTATCCATGCCGGAGAAAAATGGCATTGACACCCTGAAAATGCTTAAAAAAGAATTTCCCAAACTTCCCGTACTTATTTTGAGCATGCATCCAGAAGAACACTATGCAATCCGTGCGCTTAAAGCGGGTGCTTCGGGCTATCTAACCAAACAAAGCGCGCCTGAGTTATTGGTCACCGCAATTCGTCAAGTGGCCAGCGGCAAGAAGTATGTCAGCCCATCCTTAGCGGAAGGACTGGCAAACGCAATTTCTGACGACAGTGACAAAGCGCCCCACGAAAAGCTCTCTGATCGGGAGTATCAAACGCTGTGTATGATTTCCTCTGGTAAGACACTCACACAAATCGCAGAAGAATTGAATCTAAGCGTAAAAACGATCAGCGTGTATCGCGCTCGGCTCTTAGAGAAAATGCACCTTAAAAACAACGCCGAAATAACGCACTACGGATTAAAAAACAGCCTGGTTGATTAAGTCCGGCGCGGGTATTTGCTTAACCTAAAGATTAGCGTGACACAGCCGTTAAACTCCTAACGGAATATTACCCAGCAGTACTCACGCTAAGGCATTTAAACCAGCATGGCTGAAATTACTCAACCTTCAGAAATAGCGCGCGAAACTCTGCGACGTCTAGCTGCAAAAAAAACACCGCCCACCCCTGATAATTACCGCACTCTTTATCATGAGATTGCCGGCACAAGCGTTGTCGACGTCTTTCCCGAAAAAGCCCTAAAAACCCTGGCTGCTCGGCTACCTCGAAAAAAATCGACTCAAACGCGCTTCAACCAACAGCTTGATGGCGCTATTACGGCCAAAGACTGGGCCGCCCTTGGCACAGCTTTAACGAATGTGCTCAAAGAGTTTGAGGCGGAACCTCCCGCTTGGGGGGCGCTCATCACCGATCTGCTCGCACAAATTGAGCGACGCCATACCGACATCACGCCAGCAAAAAAACGGGAGGCCATTGAGCATGTGCTTGCCTCGTCGGGCAGTGATCCGCAAACGCTGCACAATCGAATGAGCTCGTTGCTGCGCTCATGGACTAAAACGCCACAAACCACAGATTCAACTACGCCTACTAATGAGGTTAATGTTGAAGAAGACCTCAAAGCTAATACCAACGCTGATCGACTTAACGAGTCACCCAGCATCGCGCCTGACTTAACCCCACCCGGCCGTTCAGACAGCCCTCCGAACGACGAATTACGCGAACTCATCGCACAACTCGTAGAAAGTTCGCTCACCCTTCTGCTTGTTGATACACCAGACCTGGCTGCAGACGCAAAAGCTATTGCCACTGATGTACGGCAAGCTAGAAACGCTGCCGCATTTACTACGATTGCGAAGCGGCTTAAACAATTTACTTACCGACTCCATTTTGTCGCAGAAGATCAAGCCGAGCTCAAAGTCGCTCTGCAAAAGCTACTTCAGCTTGTTATCGAGAACATTACCGAGCTAGTTGATGACGACAAATGGCTTAACGGGCAAATTGCACTGGTACTCGACCTCTTCGCCAAGCCACTCAACGTGCGCCAACTGGAAGATGTGGAGCAGCGTTTAAAAGACGTGATTTACAAGCAAAGCATGTTGAAGCGAAACCTGAATGAAGCTAAAGAACGTCTAAAAAGCATGCTGTCAGGATTCGTTGATCACTTGGCCAGCTTTTCAGAAACAACCAGTGACTATCACGACAAAATAGAGCGTTGTGCTGTGAAAATAAGCGCCGCTAATGATCTAAGCGAATTAAACGACGTGATTGAAGAAGTTGTTCGTGAGACACGCATCATACAAATTAATGCCCAAAGATCACGTGACGATCTCACGGCGATGAAAACCAGAGTGGCTGACGCAGAAAATGAAGTCACTCGACTCGTCAATGAGCTGGCTCAAACCAGCGAAATGGTTCGACTCGACCAGCTTACCGGCGCGCTCAACCGCAAAGGCATGGAAGAAGCGTTTGACCGCGAACTAGCCCGGACGCGGCGGCGTAACGCACCCATGTGCATCGCCTTGCTAGACGTGGATAACTTTAAACGACTCAACGATAATTATGGACATCAAGTAGGCGACGAAGCGTTGATTCATCTGGCCCGTGTCATTCGCGAAACACTCCGCCCTAACGACACCTTGGCTCGTTATGGAGGTGAAGAGTTTCTTGTTTTGTTACCGGAAACTGGCATTGAAGATGCCGTAAAAACATTAACTCGCTTGCAGCGCGAACTGACGAAAAAGTTTTTCATGCACAACAACGAAAAAATGCTGGTCACTTTTAGTGCCGGTGTGACCGCGCTAGGGCCTGAAGAAACGCCAAAAGAAAGTATTGCAAAAGCGGATGCAGCGATGTATCAAGCCAAAAAAGAAGGCAAGAACCGCGTGGTTATTGCCAATTAGACCAATTTGGCCTCAAGATGCTTGCTGAATGGGCATCTTCATCTTCAGAACACTTTTGCTGCACCTTAGTTCAGCTCATTTTAGCTAAGCATTTTTTGTAGCAAATTTTTGAATCGCATCGGCAACACAACTCAATTGTTCCAAGCTCAAAGTCGGTCCTATCGGCAAACTAAGCACTTCATTGGAAGTTTTGTCGGTTATCGGCAGGCTCTGTTGCGCACAAGGTTGCGCACAAGGCAGATCACGACATGCCTGTTGCCGATGTGGCGGCATGGGGTAATGCACGACTGAACCAATACCCGCCGCCGCTAAGTGGCTTTGCAAAGCATCGCGCTGCTCACTCCGCACCACAAAAAGATGCCAAACCGGATCCGCCCAATGGGGTACTTCCGGCAAGACCAGCCCTGCTAAATTTAATCGTTGTTTATATTCAGCTGCCAAATCGCCACGACGCACATTCCACGCATCCAAGTGTTTCAGTTTTACCCGCAAGAAAGCCGCTTGTAATTCGTCGAGGCGTGAATTCAATCCTGGCTCGTTGTGGCGATACTTTTCTTCGCCACCATAATTTCTCAAGCTACGAATGCGCACCGCCAGCTGAGTGTCGTTCGTAACCACCGCCCCGCCATCACCTAACGCCCCCAAGTTTTTACCTGGGTAAAAACTGAACGCAGCTGCATCCCCCAAGCTACCAACACGACGCCCTTTGTAGCGTGCGCCGTGCGCTTGTGCTGCATCCTCAATTACTTTGCAGCCATGTCGCTTTGCTACCGCGAGAATCGGATCCATATCCGCAGGCTGACCGTATAGGTGAACAGGCATGATGGCGCGCGTATGTGGGGTAATCGCTGCCTCGATTTTTGCCGGATCAATGTTGTAAGTAATCTCATCCGGCTCCACCGGCACGGGGGTCGCACCGGCAAACATCACGGCCAGCCAAGTCGCAATGAACGTATGCGCAGGGACAATCACCTCATCACCCGGCCCAATGTCGTAGCCGCGCAAAATTAGGTGCAACGCATCCAAGCCATTCGCCACGCCACTGCAATGTTTCACCTCACAATAATCCGCAAATTCATGCTCGAAAGCGGTCACCTCTTCGCCCAGCACAAACCAGCCACGATCCATCACGCGATGGTAAGCCGCGTCGAGCTCTTGCCGGATGCCGACATGCGTTGCAGCAATATCAAGAAAGGGAATGTTCAATTTCAAGAAACTACCCGCCAGCTTTTTTCAAGACCGTAGCCGCTTTGAAAACATCGTACTCGCGGAAATAGTCAGACTCGTCGTAAGGCTCCGAGGCCAACACTAAGCACACAGATCCCGAGGAGAAGTTATCCATTTCTCGCCACATCATCGGCGCGATGTACAAGCCATAGTACGAGCGATTCAAGTGATAACGACGACTACGTTCACCATCATCCAGCACAATGTCGAAGCTGCCCGACATGGCAATCACCAGCTGATGCAGTTGTTTATGCCCATGCCCGCCACGATGTGCGCCACCCGGTACATCGTAAAGGTAATAGACGCGCTTAATATCAAAAGGAATGTGCCGCTGTCCTTCGACAAACGTGAGGTTGCCACGCGGGTCGTTGATAATTGGCATATCTATAAACGTACATTTTTCGATTCCCATTGCCGGCTCCTTCGCCTTATCAATTCACAATTCAATCCACACTACGCAAGCCACGTGCCAGAGAGCTTATAAGTTCCCCTCATTGAAACTCATCGACACTTTTTAACGCTCATTTTCAATTTCTCTTATTGCCGCCTCAATGGCCGCTCTAAAATCATTTGGGTCCACCGTGAAGTCGTGTTCTGTCCACAACAAGTTTTTGTGTGGGCGTGGGTGGCCAACCCCCAGCACATTAAAAATGGATAGGCCTTGAATTTGGCAAAGCGTGTTGTAGGACTCACCAATAGCGCCACCACTGGCCATCAACACCACCTTGGCACCGTTCTTTGCCGCTTTTTTCGTTTCCATTGGCGCAAAAGCCAAATTCGACATCGCCGCCCCGCCTGGGCCGGCAATAATTTCCGCATCCGATAACAAATCTATTTGGCCCTGTATGCCGAGAGATTCTGGCACCACCACTTCAAAGCCATAGTCCTTAGCAACCTCGAGTAAGGCTGGTTCATTCCGCAGCATGCGGCGATGGCCTAGTTCCCTAAAATCACGTGAAAGGTAAATGCGCTTTCGCGCTTTACGTTTGCCTGGCCCTTTGAGGCCACCTACTTGCTCTCGCACAAATTTCACCGAATAGGGATGTGGCGCCATGTTGCGAGAGAAGACAGACGGCAAAGTTATTTGGCCAGCTTTCCAAATTCCGTAGGCAGGAAGTTCGAATAAATGCTCGTCACGCACCCCCGCGCGGCGAAGCAACTCTTTCTGCCATGCGCGCGGCGCTTCGTCCATTAACACCACGGCCCCATCAAAAAAACCGGCGTCACGTGCCAGTTGAATGCCGGGCAGAAAATCGAATAAAAAATGGTAGAAATTTTCTTTGGAACCCATCACTGCAATAACCGGACGCTTGTCTTCAATCTGCATCCAGTTCTGCGGTAAGGTTAAAAAGGCTTTGCGCTCATCAAACGCGCTGATGTAAGGACAAAACAAATCCATTGCCGTGAGGTTAAGGTGTTGGGTGTCCCATAAGAGCACATCGTTTTCTAAAAGAATGAGGCGATTGCTCAAGCAAAATGCCTGCTCAAATTGAGAAACACCCACCTCGGGAAACGCCATCCGCTTAACAACACGCTGATGTTCGCCACGATGAAATGTTTGGTACTCAATGTCGAGGGTTATCGCTTCTATCTGTTTATGCCAATGTGCGATGGGTTTTAAATCTGGGTTTGAAATGGGGTTTAAAACCGGGCTGTCATTGAAGGCTGCAACCACATCCTCCACACCCGCTAACTGAGCAGACACCGTGCGTGGAAAGACATCGATGTTCGGCGACTTGAGTTTTTCTTTAGCCAGCTCCAGTTGAGAAGCGCATTGAAGATAGAGCGCCTGCCCCCATTTTTCTTTACCACTTAGGAACAGCGCATTGGCCAAACGCACACGCAAACCTTCATGGTTAGGAAAAGCTTTGCGTGCTAGCAAATAACGCTTAGTGGCAAGCCGCTGGTGGCCCCGGTCACTCGCCAAGCGCGCCAATTGCAACATCACAAAACCTGCTGGAGCACCCGCCTGAAAGGCGCGCTGGTAGCCGCGCTCCGCAAGGTCAAGGCTGCGAGCCGCATCCACACTGCCTCTGCGGGCATAGCCCAAATGATTTACCTTTCCTATCAAGTTATATAGGGACTCGTCGCGTCGCCAAAGTCCGTGCAGATGACTTAAATCCGCCAAACCTAGTAATCCAAAAACGCGTAGCTTGGGGTGCTGCCGCATACGGCGATAGATAGCGGCCACAATCCAGAAGTAGCCTAGATACTTAAGCACATTCGTCACGAACAACAAGGACTGAAAAGACCAATGTTGATCGACGCAAAAAGCTGGCTCATGCGATTCGGCCAAGCGTTGATAGAAACGATTTTTTAAAGGGAAAGGCGCCGTGTTGGCATCACTGATTGGAGAGAAGTGCGACCAGGGCACGTTGTACACCCCGTGAACATTCTTTCCATATTCGCTCGCGACTTGTTGCGCAATGTGGGCGCCATGCTCACTAGAAGACCACTTAAAGCCCAAGTAATCAGGCAAAAAACGAGTGAGCGCTAGTTCAATTATTTTGCGGCGAAAACCGTGATGAACATCTTGCTCTCCTTGCCCTCCTAGTCCTCCTAACCCCCCTAACCCTCCTAACCCATCTAACAATACGCCGGGCCGCTCTGCAATGATTTGTTGGTAAATCAAAATAGCCTCGTTCTCTTGCCCCAAATCTTGCAAAGCAATGCCACGGTTCAAAAAGGCTGAAGCGTGTTGAGGTTCGATCGCCAATGCCCGATCGTATTCTGCTAATGCACCAGAAAAATCTCCTTCTTCGTGAAGTAGAGAACCATAATTCACAATCGCATCGGGGAAATTTGGATTTAACCGCAAAGCATTCAAGGCAGCTTGCTTGGCTTCTTCAATTTTGTTTTCTTTGGTAAGGGCAATACTTAAGTTGCTATAAAAAATAGCTTCATCGGGTTTAGCCTGAATCGCGCGACGTATCAGCTCGTTCGCCTCTTTAAAGCGATCATTTTTAAGGGCAATTAAACCCATTAAATGCAAGGCATCGGGATGATTGGGGTGCAAAAGCAAAATATGAGTATAGAATTCTTGAGCGAGCGCCAATTCACCCGCATTATGGTGAATCAGCGCTGCTTTTAATGCGTCATCAAGAACTCGAGAAACTTCTAAACTCATGTCATGATCCGTTATCTAATATCCAAAAATAATTAATAAATCCAATGCAACTTGCTCAATCTGCCATCTGTTCATAAGGACTACTCATGTCAAAAATAAGCAAAAGCCCCACCTCGCAAAACACACCCTCAGATTCCTCCACCAAAGCACGCCAAAAACTTTACGACTTGTTTGCCAATCGGCCGATGGCGGATGACGAGTTGCTGGTGAATATGGGCTTGTATGTGCGCAGTGGTGCACTCGCGAAAATGCTTTTTTTGAATGAACTGTATGAAAAAATAATTCCAATTCCTGGCGTCATTTGCGAATTTGGTGTGTGGTGGGGACAAAGCTTGGTGTTGTTTGAAAACTTGCGGGCTGTGCATGAGCCTTACAACTATGGCCGCAAAATTATTGGCTTTGACACCTTCACCGGCTACCCCGCTGTAGGTAAAGAAGACAAGCGCTCGGACACCATCTCTGAAGGCGTCTACGCTGTACCTAATAATTACGAGGATTACCTCGCTGAGCTTCTTGATTATCATGAGCAAGAAAATGTAATGTCCCACGTTAAAAAGCATGAGTTAGTTAAAGGTGATGCTTCTCTCACTGCCCCCAGCTATTTCAAAGAGCATCCAGAAAGTGTTGTCGCGCTCGCCTTCTTTGATATGGCGCTTTATGAACCCACTAAAATCTGTCTCGAAGCCATCAAGCCGCGCTTGATTAAAGGCAGCATCGTTGCGTTCGATGAACTCAATCACAAAGACTATCCCGGTGAAACCATTGCAGCGATGGAAGTCTTGGGCTTAAGAGAACATCGTTTGTATCGCTCAAAATTTCTCCCTGATCGCTGTTACTTCGTTATTGAATAATGCTTAGTTTGGTACTTAGTGCGGTGCTTGGTGCGGTGTTTAGTTTGGTACTTAGCAAGATTTCTTAGTAATAAGGAAGCACCGCGCTCCACCTTCCCGTGGCTTGTTCATAGTCGAGCTTCTCGTCGAGATCGACAAAAGAAACCCAATGCCGCAGGTCATACCTAAACAAAATCATGTCACCGATGTCATGCACATCCGACGTATCCACCATCGTCCCATCGGGGTATTCAAACCCTGCCCCACCTGTCTTAAAATCCACCCCTCTTTTTGAGATCGCCAAAATCAAGCCGATTTTTTGTGGCTCGAACGGATGGACATGGCTGGCGAACAGCCCACCGCCACGGGGATATTGAATAACTTGGGGATGCAAACTGCGTGCGACACTTTCGCTACGTTTTCCAGAAACTTCAAACTGATTATTTGAACCTGTCAGGCGATTATGAAAATCTCTCATTGGATCAAACACACTCAGCAGCATCGTGGAGAGTGGCGTGGATAGGGCGTCTATTTGATTTAAGTTGTACGCATGATAGTTATGCAACGTTTTTTGGTAAGCCGACACACCGCGTTCAATAGCTTGATAATTTTTGCGTCCTAAATTGGTTTTATCAACTGCAATTGATGCGGGCATTTTGCCCCACGCAAATACGGCGTCACGTAGTTTCAGCAAAGCATCGGATGGAAATACTGATTTCAGTACGACCACCTTTTTCTCATCCAGAACAAGGCTGGCAATCGCCGCATCACTTATCGCTGGAACAATGCGTTGGCCCATGGCGCATGATGTTGAATCAATCAGCGCTATCAAATTACTCATGAGCGAGCTCCGTTAGCGCAAGTTCATAAAACTCATAAGCAACACCACCGCCACCGAACTCTGTTTTGTATTGATACAAACCATCATTTAGTTTCTTGCCTTCGCTTTCATTACTAATACCGAAATCGAAATAGCGCACTTCGCCAGCAGCCACCGCAATGCAGTGATCGAAGACCAGATCCAATGCTGAGGTAGCGTAACCAATTTCATTGGACGCAATGTATTGAGCGTGATGGACGCGTTCGGTTATGAACAACAAGGTTCCGGCAATCACTTGGCCGTCATGCAATGCGCACACGAGCCGTAACTGCTTTGGGAACAGCGTCCATATTTGTTGCAGCTCAGCGAGAGAATGTGCTGGCTTACTCCCATGCTCACGCGCTAAGTTCTCCGCCAGCACTGTCCAGAAAGCGCCTAAATGGGCTGACTCACCACTGATTTCCAGGCCCATTTTCTGGGCTTTCTTTAAACCACGTTTTCTTCGATCAGACTGTTCACGGCGCACTGCTAAATCTATCGTGCTGGACACATCGCAGCGATATCGCCTCGCCTCTAGTCGGAACAGCGCATAGAGATCATCTTGCGCGGGAGATTGATGGTAAATATTGGGGACAGGTTTGTAGCGCAGCACCTCATAACCTAAGCGCTGGTAATGACTGGAAATCTTGGTGAGCGCATCAATCATGTCACTCCCAACCAAGCGTCCGGCGTGGAGAACGCCGCCATAGGTGATTCCCGGATGACTCACCACGCAACCACGCGCAACGGGATGCTCGGCCGCTGGGAAAATGCCCACTATTTTTTTATCTCGGCCGTTTCCATTTCCGTCTCCTTTTTCAATGAGGCAAGACACATCCTGAAATCGATCACCGTGATAAGAAAGAAATTTTCGCGTGTGCAAAAAGGTGGCGTTCACGCAGGTTGCACAAAACGCATCCCACTGCGCAGCATCTGCCTCGGTATAAGCGCGTATTGAAATGTTATCCATGAATAGGCTCATTTTGGATTAGAGGTCACACCAGTTCTTAGTTCATTCACCAACTCTGCACAACCAAAACCCGCAGCACCAAAATTGTTGCCGTTATAAAAACAATAAGTGCGACCTTGCACCGTAATCACCGATGAATACATCTGCGTTTCCGAATCCCATTCATCGGCAACCACATCCAAACCAAGTTGATCGTCTTGCCGCTGCCATTGCATGCCATTCACCGAACGGGCGTAACCAAGGCGATACGCAGCACATGATTTTTTTCGGATTGAGTAGAACAGTTCATATTCATCGGCGCCGTGATGTACCACCCAAGGCCGCCCAAATCCGTGCTCATCAGGGTCAGTCAGCTCAAGGGTCGACACACCACTCTCAGGCCACAGCAGTCCATCAACTGACTCCATATATTTCATCGAATACACGGGAACAGATTTACCATTGACGTCAATCCAGCTTGACCCAGCGACATACCACATGCGGAAAACCCACCCTTCTCCTCTACGTTCATGAAGTACTTGCGGAGCGCAGCGAAAAAACTGTTCGCTCTGGCTGCGCTCCAAAATAGGCACTTCTTTATAACGTCGAAATGTCAGTCCAGCATCGTCACTAATGGCGACGCCCGTCAGTAACCGGTAGCGAATTTTTTTACACAATTCAAAGCCCACGTAATACATAAACCAAGTGCGATCATCCACGGCCACAACACTGGTGGCCATCACGCCACTCTCATCAAAACTCCCTGCTCGGCCAAGATCGAGCAAGGGCGCGGCTGTTGAACGAATCACCTTCAGTGGATTAGCCGCATCCAGTTCTACAAAACCCGGACGGCCCAATTGATTCTCATCGCACATCGTCACGTAAACACGGATGACATCCTCACCCACCAACACAGGCGTGGGAACCATGGCATGGCTACGCGCCCACCCCAGCGAACCATCGGGACAATAAACTTTGCCGAGTC
>Ga0209181_10009389_pt1 | contig 12865 bp, 14 predicted proteins | sample MAT05_FD_187208 | JGI IMG/M metagenome (GOLD analysis project Ga0209181, IMG submission 187208) | Freshwater microbial communities from Lake Fryxell liftoff mats and glacier meltwater in Antarctica - MAT-05 (SPAdes) (version 2) | ecosystem: Environmental > Aquatic > Freshwater > Ice > Liftoff... | reverse complement strand
GGTGGTTTTTTTGCGACGAGATCAACGGCGTAGCCGACGCAGTCTACGATGGGGTATGTCAGCACTTGCTTGATTTCGCGGCAGCCCGGGGCCCCGGCGTGGGCTGCGAATTCCTAGCGGATTTTTTCCGCGGCGGCCGGAGAGATGAGAGCGGCTGCGTGCAGTGCACCGAAGACACCTTCGGGGGCGCGGCCACCGCCAAGTTATTTGAGGCCGGCGATGCAGAGCGCATTGTTACCGGTTGCGGCTTGATAGCCGTGAAGGACGGCTTGGGCGCAGTTGTAGTTTTCGGGCACGCGGTGGAAGGCGGCGGGGGCTTGGTCCTTTCATCGGGCTCAAGGCGTCGCGTGAGCGGCGGGCGGGGGCAATGCGCAAACAAGCCTTCGTTGCAGCGTCGTTACGATGCCTGCGCTTGCGGAATCGCCGTGGCTGTTTTTGGCTGCGCGCATGGAAGTCATCTTTCTCGGCACGGGCACTTCGCAGGGCGTTCCCTTGATTGCGTGCGATTGCGCAGTCTGCACCTCCGCTGACCCGCGCAACCGCCGCTCCCGGGCCAGCGTGCATGTGGTCATGGATGGACTGCATGTTCAGATCGACGCCGCACCGGAGTTTCGCCTGCAATGTATCCAGCATAAGGTGACGTGGATCGATCTCTTTATCCTGACGCACGGCCACGCCGATCATGTTGCGGGCATGGATGACCTGCGGCGTTTTTGCGATCTACTTGGCGGAAACGCGCTCACCGTTTACTCGACCGACGAAGGCATGGGACGGGTGCTCGCGATGTATCCTTATGCGATCATGGAGCGACCGGTGGTGAAGGGATACCCGGCGTTTAAATTGCAACAGATGCCGGAGAAACTGGAGCTGGAGCAGGGGACGATCGAATCGACGCTGTTGCCGCATGGCGGCGTGAACACACTGGGCCTCGCTTTCATCGAGCGCAGCAGCGGGAAAAAGTTCATTTACTACACGGATTGCAAACGGGTGCCGCGCGAGGCGGTGGCTCTGGCGCGTGGTGCGGATGTCGTCGTGCTCGACGGTTTGCGGCCGCATGAACATCCGTCGCACATGAGTATCGGCGAGGCGGTTGCGACGGCGGCTGAAATCGGAGTCGCGCGTACCTATTTGACGCATATGACGCATTTAACGGACCACGAAGCAGACGGCCAGAAGTTGCCGAACGGCGTAAGCTTTGCCTACGATGGGTTGCGTTTTAACGTTTAATTGGAAGCTTTCTCGACGTTATTTTCACTTGAAAACGACGACGTAAATATCTGTTGGTGAAGTTTTTATTTAAACAGGAAGACTTTTTTTACTTTCGCCTTGCCTTGGCGGGTTTCATTACTTGTATAAACAGCATAGTATAGTAAACAAATAGGAAATAAACCATGTCCGTCCTTCCCTCATTTCTCGTTTCTCATACCGCCAAGCCTGAGCGGCTTGAGTACGTACCTGCGAAGGTCGAAAACCTGAGCTACGGAGTGGTGCAGATTGTCGTGCACAGCCACCAGGTCCCCCAAATCAAGAAGACGGTGTCCTCTCACTCCAATGCACCCCAAAGATTTATTCAGCGTATAAAACCCCTCCTTACTTTTTTTGCGGTTCTCGGTTTGGCTGCTGCAGTTTCGGCCAAAAATATCGAACTACTCAACGTATCCTACGATCCAACCCGGGAGTTCTATACCGAATACAACAAAGCTTTCGCCGCCCAATGGCAGGCGAAGACCGGCGACGTCGTCACGGTCAAACAGTCGCACGGCGGCTCTGGCAAACAGGCCCGTTCGGTGATCGACGGCCTCGCGGCCGATGTCGTCACACTCGCACTGGCGGGCGACATAGATGCCATCGCCGAGAAATCAAAAGCGCTTCCGCCAGACTGGCAAAAACGCCTTTCGCTCAACTCTTCGCCGTACACCTCGACAATCGTATTTCTCGTTCGCAAAGGAAATCCGAAGCAGATCAAGGAATGGGATGATCTCGTGAAATCCGGCGTCTCTGTCGTCACGCCCAACCCGAAGACCTCTGGCGGAGCCCGTTGGAATTATCTCGCCGCATGGGAATTTGCCAAGCGTAAGCTCGGTGGCGATGAAGCCGCCAAGGGGTTTATTGCTCAGCTCTTCAAAAACGTCGCCGTGCTCGATTCCGGTGCGCGCGGTGCCACCACCACCTTCGTGCAGCGTGGCATCGGCGATGTGCTTCTTTCTTGGGAAAACGAAGCTTTCCTGGCGCTGAAGGAATTTGGCGCTGACAAATTCGAAATCATCGTCCCTTCGCTCAGCATCTTGGCCGAACCACCAGTTACGGTCGTGGACAAGGTCGTGAATAAAAAAGGCACGCGCGCTGTCGCCACCGCCTACCTTGAATTTCTTTACTCGGAAGAAGGCCAGGACATCGCCGGTCGCAATTTCTACCGTCCGATCTCCGAAAAGGCCGCCGCCAAGTACGCTCATCAGTTTGTGAAGGTCGAACTCTTTACCATCGACTCCGCTTTTGGCGGCTGGGCGAAGGCGCATAAAACGCACTTTGCCGATGGCGGTACGTTTGACCAGATTTACGCTAAGTAAATTTCATTTCAGTTAATGTCATCGTGGAAAACGTGCTTACCGCTCCTCCCGCCCGCGCCCTTCGCGCTCTGCTCGACCCGCTTTACCTGTTGGCCGCGCAGGGTGGGGCGCTGCGCGCCTCGTCTGCGGGGCGTTTCGGCGCCGAGGGCGGTGAGTATGACATTCCGCGTTTTATTTTTTCTGGCCCGACCGAGGGGCAAACGCCGATCCGCCTTGGGCTTTTTGGCGGACTGCACGGCGACGAGCCGGCGAGCAGCGTGGCGTTGGTGCAGTTTTTGACGCAGCTGACGGCTAAACCCGAGCTGGCGCGCGGCTACGAGCTCACAGTTTATCCGGTCACTAATCCGACCGGTTACGAGGACAACACGCGCCACAATCGGGCGGACAAAGATCTCAACCGGCAGTTCTGGTGCGACTCGCCCGAACCCGAGGTGCGCATCCTCGAAGCCGAGCTGCGCGCTAACCGTTTTTTTGGCATCATCGCTTTGCACGCTGACGACACCTGCTCCGGGCTCTACGGTTACGCACATGACCAACTCTTGAATGAGGCGTTGCTGCGACCGGCGCTGGCCGCTTCGGAGCGGATTTTACCGCGCGATAACCGTGCGATGATCGACGGTTTCAGCGCGCGTGACGGCGTCATTAACGATTGCTTTTGCGGCGTGCTCTCGGCTCCGCCCGAGCAGCGTCCACAACCTTTCGACATCATTTTTGAAACGCCTGCGTTGGAACCCGTCGAAGTGCAATCGGCCGCCGCCGTGCTGGCGATGCAGGCGATTCTCGACGAATACCGCGGTTTCATTTCTCAAGCCCAATTTCTCTGATGTCGCTCTTTCGCTCCAAACGCTCCGCACTGCCGGGCTTTAATCTCTCGCTCGGCTATACGGTTTTTTACCTGAGCTTGATCGTGCTCGTGCCGCTCTCGGCCGTGTTCATCAAGACCTCTGGTATGACGTGGGAAAGTTTTTTGCAGGCGGTCGGCTCGCCGCGCGTGCTGGCCTCCTATCGCATTAGCTTTGGCGCGTCGTTCCTAGCTGCATTGGTCAACTTGGTTTTCGGTTTGTTGCTGGCGTGGGTTTTGGCCCGTTATCCGTTTCCTGGTAAGAAAGTGATCGACGCGTTGGTCGACTTGCCCTTCGCGCTGCCGACGGCCGTCGCGGGCATCGCGCTCACGGCGATCTACGCCAAGAACGGCTGGATTGGCCAGTACCTTGAACCGCTCGGTATTCATGTGGCGTTTTCGGAGCTTGGCGTGCTGGTCGCGCTCACGTTTATCGGCCTGCCGTTTGTTGTGCGCACGCTACAACCGGTGATCGAGGAGCTGGAGCCCGAGATCGAGGAAGCGTCCGCCACGCTCGGTGCGAATCGCTGGCAGACGATTACACGCGTGATTTTGCCCGAGCTCGTGCCGCCGCTGCTCACCGGTTTCGCGCTGGCGTTTGCCCGGGCGCTTGGGGAGTACGGATCGGTTGTGTTTATTTCGGGCAACATGCCGATGCGCACCGAAATCGTGCCGCTGCTGATCATCACCAAGCTCGAGCAATACGACTACCGCGGGGCCACCGCCATCGCGGCGGTCATGCTCATCGCCTCCTTCGTGCTGCTACTCATTATCAACCTGCTTCAGAAATGGAGCCGTCGCTACCACCGGATCTAAGCCATGGCTTCACCCGCAATCTCTCATCTGCACAGTCCTCGCTCCACGTTGGCCGGAGGAGCGCCGCGCGCGACGCATGATCCAGTTTGGGTGCGTTGGCTCTTGACCGGTCTGGCGCTGCTCTTCGTAGCGTTCTTCCTTGTGCTGCCACTCGTGTCGGTTTTTGCCGAGGCGTTGCGCCGCGGCGTGGGGGCGTACTTCGCCGCCTTTAATGATGCCGACGCCTTCTCGGCGATTCGCCTCACGCTGCTGGCGGCGGCGATTTCGGTGCCGGTTAATCTCGTCTTCGGCGTGGCGGCGGCATGGACGATAGCCAAGTTTAGTTTCCCCGGAAAGAGCCTGCTGCTCACGCTGATCGACCTGCCCTTCGCCGTGTCGCCGGTGATCTCGGGCCTGATCTACGTACTAGTTTTTGGCGCTCAAGGCTGGTTCGGCAGCTGGTTCTCCGATCATGATATAAAGATCATTTTCGCCGTGCCGGGCATCGTGCTGGCGACGACGTTTGTCACGTTTCCCTTTGTGGCGCGTGAGATTATTCCGCTCATGCAGGCGCAGGGCACGGATGAGGAGTACGCCGCGATCACGCTCGGCGCGAGCGGGTGGCAAACGTTTTGGCGCGTGACGCTGCCGAACATCAAATGGGGTCTCTTTTACGGCGTTATCCTGTGCAACGCCCGGGCGATGGGCGAATTTGGCGCGGTCTCGGTCGTGAGCGGCCACATCCGCGGCGAGACCAACACCATCCCGCTGCACGTCGAGATTCTCTACAACGAGTACAACTTCGTCGCGGCCTTCGCGGTGGCTTCGCTGCTCGCGGTGCTGGCGATCATCACCCTTGTTTTGAAAAGTTTTATTGAATGGAAATACAATCAGGGTCGCGCTGAGACGTGAACTATCACCCATGAGCATCATCGCCACTGGCATTACCAAAACTTTCGGCCGCTACAAAGCCCTCGACAACGTCGACCTCGCTGTGCCGAGCGGCAAACTCGTCGCCTTGCTCGGACCCTCCGGCTCGGGAAAAACGACGTTGCTGCGCATCATCGCTGGACTCGAGTACGCCGACGAAGGCGCGAACCGCATCGAGTTCCACGGCGAAAACGTGGGCAACGTGCCTGCGGGCAAACGCGGCGTCGGCTTCGTTTTTCAACACTACGCGCTCTTCCGCCACATGACTGTTGCCGATAACATCGCGTTCGGTTTGCGCGTGCGTCCGCGGACCGAGCGTCCTTCGGAGCAGAAAATCGCCGAGCGCGTGCGCGAGTTGCTCGGCCTTGTGCAGCTCGACGGACTCGACCGCCGCTACCCGAGTCAGCTCTCTGGTGGCCAGCGCCAGCGCGTCGCGCTCGCCCGCGCCCTCGCGGTCGAACCCAAGGTATTGCTGCTCGACGAGCCTTTCGGCGCGCTCGACGCAAAAGTCCGCAAGGAATTGCGCAGTTGGTTGCGACAGCTTCATGCGGATATTCACCTCACCACGATCTTCGTAACGCATGATCAGGAGGAGGCGTTGGAAATCGCTGACGAGGTTGTGATCATGAATCAGGCCAAGGTCGAACAAGTCGGCACGCCCCAAGAGGTCTACGACCGCCCGGCTTCGCCCTTCGTCTATCAGTTTCTCGGCAACGTGAATGTCCTGCGCGACACCTCGGCCTGGAGTCGCACGGGCCCCATTATCGATAACGGCCGCCTGTCTTCGGATGGATTACTCTATGTGCGTCCGCATGATATTGATGTCGTCCGCCACGAGCGTGGCCGCGCAGGTGTGGCTGCGCAGTTGAGGCATGCCCATACCGCTGGTTCGCAGACTCGGCTCACCCTAGAGCTCCTGCACACACACGAGACGGTGGAGGCTGAAATTTCCCGCAGAGAACTTGCTGATTTAAATATAAAGCTCAACGATTTGGTGCTGTTGCGTCTGCGGCCCAGCCACACTTTCTTGCACGACTACGCGATTTAATCCCCCTTTAACTCAACCCAAAATTAACATGGCAAAAATATACAATGATATCACGGAAACGATCGGCAATACCCCGCTCGTTCGCCTTAACCGGACCGCGGCACTGCACAATTCCCAAGCGGAAGTTCTGTTGAAATTGGAGTTCTTTAACCCGCTTTCGAGCGTCAAGGACCGCATCGGTTTCGCGATGATCGATGATGCGCTTAAATCAGGCCGTATCACTAAGGACACCGTCCTCATCGAGCCGACTAGCGGCAATACCGGCATCGCGTTGGCTTTCGTCGCCGCCGCGAAAGGCCTCAAACTCATCCTCACGATGCCCGAGACGATGTCGATCGAGCGCCGCAAGCTTCTCAAAGTTCTCGGCGCAAAACTTATTCTCACCGAAGGCCCGAAAGGCATGAAAGGCGCCATCGCCAAAGCCGAGGAACTGCAGAAGCAAATTCCGAATAGTGTCGTCCTCCAGCAATTTTCAAACCCCTCCAATCCCGCGATTCACCGCAAGACAACCGCTGAGGAAATCTGGAACGACACCGAAGGCAAGGTCGACATCGTCGTCTCCGGCATCGGCACCGGTGGCACGATCACAGGCATCGGCGAAGTACTCAAAACTCGAAAGCCCGGTGTGCAAATCGTCGCCGTCGAGCCCGACGCTTCGCCCATTCTTTCGGGTGGCCAGCCTGGTCCGCATAAGCTGCAAGGCATCGGGGCTGGTTTCGTGCCCGCCGTGCTCAACACAAAAGTCTACGACGAGGTCATCCGCGTGAAGGAAGTCGACTCCGGTCCGGTTTCTAAACAGGTCAACACGCTTGATGGTATACCAATCGGTATCTCCAGCGGTGCCGCCGTCTGGGCTGCTCTGCAACTCGCGCAGCGTCCTGAAAACAAGGGCAAGCAAATCGTCGTCATCATCCCATCGAGCAGCGAACGCTACCTCTCGACGTGGCTCTTTGCCGACGTCAACACCGACAGCGATGTGATCGATGATCTCCTCGCGCCCGCGGCCCCGGCCGCGAGCTAAGCGACGGTTTTTCTGATTTCCAAAGCGCGTGACTCCCTGAGGTGCCACGCGTTTTTTGCGTACGGGCAGAGGTACGGTAACGCCTCGATTCCCGTTCTTGCCCGACGCGGTGTCAGGGTAGCGCTTCCTCAGTTTGGGCTTCTGCAATGGTTTCGGGTGGCAGCGGTTCGACTTTGCCGTTGAGCGCGTCCTCGACCCATTTTTTAATGCGCAGCAGACCTTTATTGCGGCGAGGGTCGTCGAGTTTCATCGTGCCGAGCAGGTTGATCACGGTGGAAGCGTAGTCATCGGCTGTGGCCGTAAACAGCGTGGGCAGTTCGAAGGGATTGATCTCGCCTTTGCGGATCATGGCGAGGGCTTCGCGTTCTAGTTCGGTGCTCGTGCCGCCGGGGTTGCCTGCTTCGCCCTTGCCGCGGGAGAAACCGCCACCTTTCCCGCCCCCGCCGCCCGAGGCTTCTTCGCTGGAGGAGCGCTCGGATTTGCCACGGGGTTCGCGTTCGATCTGCGCGGGATACTCTTTGCCGTCGCGTCCGGTGACCATCGAAGGCTGCTCGATGCGTCCGGCCTTGGTCATCTCAACGCGGCAGGAGCGTACGAGCTCCACGGATACGCGGCAGATTTCCGCGAGCACGGGGTTGGCCCGGTCGGGCCATTCTTCGAGGGCGATTTCGACGGCGTTGCGTTTGTCGGCATTGTTGCGATGCACGCCGTTGGTGGCGTTGGCACCGAGTGCGTGGCGCAGCGCGTCGCCACGACCACCGGGTTGTACTTCGGCTGAGATCGTCGGGCTTTGGATGCGTTTTGCCGCGAGGTAGCGATGAAAGCCGTCGGCCAGCCAGTAGCTGGAGCCGTCGTAGAAAACGGTGATGGGAGGGAAGACCGTGCCGTTATTCATCTCCTCGGCGTAGCCCTCGATGGCGTCCTCGTTGGTCTGGGCTCGGGTTTGGGTGCCACCGTAGATGTCGATCAATTCCAGCGAAAGATTTTGCGTTTGCATAAAGTGTGGCGGCGGTTGTGGCGATAAAGCGCCTAGTCGCGCAAGGGCAAACGCCAGACGCTTCGACGCTCGCGGACAGCGGACAAAATTATTGCGTGAATATATAGCGATGGCTCCGGGGCTTTCCGCTTGCCTCACTGGCGACGCGCGAAAGTCTACCTGATCCAGTCCAAGGCTAGGAGTTCATCCACCCACCTCATGAAACTTTCCAAACGCGGCGAATACGGTCTGCGTGCGATGATCGACCTCGGCATCGCGCATGAACTCGGTCGTGATCTCGTGCAGTTGAGTGAATTGGCACAGAGCGAAAAAATCCCGCAAAAATTTCTCGAACAAATCCTGCTCGCGCTCAAGCAGGGTGGTTTTCTCGAAAGCGTGCGCGGTAAATACGGTGGCTATCGTTTGGCTCGCTCACCGACGGAGATTTTTGCGGGACAGATCGTGCGATTTCTTGACGGCCCGCTCGCGCCGATCGGCTGCGTGAGCCAGACTGCGTACCAGCGTTGCTCCTGTCCGGATGAGGCGCACTGCGGCCTGCGCATGCTCATGCTGGATGTGCGTAACGCCATTGCGAATATCCTCGATCGCTACACGCTTGCGAACGTCGTCGAGGTGACGCTCCGAAAAATGCGAAGCAACAAAGTGATCATTCCTTTTGTCGTGAAACCATCTGGCGCCAGCCGCGTGGCTTCAACGGCATCGAAACAAAAATTAACCAAGGCTTTTCCCGAGTCCGCGCCGATTGAGCGCGGTCTTGGCGAATTCCTCAATGGCGAAGGCATATGAATAAACTCCTCTCACTCCTCCTGGTGCTTGTTGCAATCAGCTCGTCGCTCGCGGCTAAAACCATCTTGCGCGTCGGCTACTTTCCCAACGTCACCCATGCTCAAGGCGTGATTGGCAAAACGCTCACGGCTCAGCAAAAAGGCTGGTTCGAAGAGCGCCTCGGCCCCGAGGTCGAAATCCAATGGTTCGCCTACAACGCCGGCCCGAGCGCGATGGAGGCGGTTTTCGCCGGCTCAATCGATCTTACCTACGTCGGGCCGAGCCCCGCGCTCAACGCCTACATGCGTTCAAAGGGTGAGGAGATCCGCGTAGTCGCCGGTTCCGCGCGAGGCGGCTCGGCCTTGTTGGTGCGGCCTGGTTCTGGCATCGAGAAGCCCGTCGATTTCAAAGGCAAGAAACTCGCCACACCCCAGCTCGGCAATACGCAGGATGTGGCCGCACGCGCCTGGTTAAAAAAACAGGGCTTCAAGATCACGCAGATGGGCGGCGATGTCTTTGTGCTGCCCACGGCCAACCCCGACCAGCTCTCGCTCTTTCAGCAGGGCAAGATTGACGCGGTCTGGACAGTCGAGCCCTGGGTTTCGCGCATCGAGCGCGAGGCGGATGGCAAAATCTACCTCGAACAAAGAGACGTCGTGACCACGCTTCTTGTCTCCAGCGCGAAGTTGTTGAAAACCCAGCCCGATCTCGTGAAGAAATTTGCGCAGGCCCACCGCGAGCTGACCGAATGGATCAACGCCCATCCCGCCGAGGCGCAGGCACTCGTGCAACGCGGCCTCAGCGACGAGGTGCGCCGCGAGATCAAACTCGAACTCGTCGTTTCCGCCTGGCAACGCCTTACTTTCACCTCCGAAATCACGATCGACTCCATCGAAGGACTCGTCGCCGATGCCCGCGATCTCGGGTTTATCCGCGGTGCGGTCGATCTGAAAAATTTTATCGCCATATCCAAGTGACCGTTCAAGCGGAACTCGACAACGCCGCGCCGTCGAAACTCTCGGTGAGCGTGATCACAAAACGTTTTCGCGCGCGCGGCAACGTGGTGCATGCGCTTGACCGCGTCTCGCTCGATGTCGCTGAGGGCGAATTCGTCTGCTTGCTCGGCCCCAGCGGCTGCGGTAAGAGCACATTACTCAATATCATTGCCGGGCTCGACGAAGCCGATGAAGGCACGGTGTCCTCCGATGGCAATCTGATCGCCGGTCCGGGCCGCGACCGTATGGTGATGTTTCAGGAGTCGGCGCTTTTCCCGTGGCTCGACGTGATCGATAACGTGATGTTCGGCCTCAAGCTCAAGCCCGGCCTGACCAATCCTGAGCGCCGCGAGGTCGCGCATTTTTACCTCAAACTCGTGGGGCTGGATAAATTTCTTCACGCTAATATCCACGAACTTTCCGGCGGCATGAAACAACGCGTCGCCCTCGCCCGCGCCCTCGCGCCCAACCCCCGCGTGCTGCTCATGGACGAGCCCTTCGCCGCGCTCGACGCGCTGACCCGCGAGCAGCTCTACGGAGACATTCAACGCATCTGGGAACAGCGAAAAAAAACCATCGTCTTCGTGACGCACAACGTCCGCGAAGCCGTGTGCCTCGGCGACCGCGTGGTGATTTTTTCCCCTAACCCCGGCCGCATCCAGGAACAGTTTTCCGTCAAGCTGCCGCGCCCCCGTGACATCAACAGTGTGACGCTTGCCCAGCACGCCATGGAAATCACCAAAGCGCTCAAGGGCCACATGAAGCCGGAAGCGGAGGTGGCCGAATGAAAACGTATCCAAAGTTCGGCCACAGAGGACACGGAGCGCGGACACTGAGCCCACGGAGTATCGCTAGCAGGCTTAAAAACGTCCGGACTGAAACCCCACCGGGCTTTGTTGTGGTGGAGCTTTCATCGCCATTTATATTTTTCTGTGCCCTCTGCGTCCAAGCGCTGTGCGCTCTGTGGCAAAAAGAGATTATACAAGGACTTCGCGCATGAAACGTTTTCTCTCCGCCGCCGCGTTTTTTGCCGGGCTGCTCATTTTCTGGGAGGTGCTCGTGCGCCTTAAAATCTGGTCGCCTGTGCTCGTGCCGTCGCCATTGACCGTGGGTGAATACCTCTGGAGTGCGGTTCGGGATGGTACGCTGGCCTCCGCTGGTTGGGTGACGATGAAACGCCTTTTGCTCGGCTACACGTTTGGCATTTTGCTCGGCCTGCCGATCGGTCTGCTTACGGCGCGCTTCAAAGTCTGGCAGGACACGCTCGGCCTGCTCGCGCTCGGTTTGCAGACGTTGCCGAGCGTGTGTTGGGTGCCGCTCGCGCTGCTCTGGTTCGGTCAGACGGAGACGGCGATGTTCTTTGTCGTCGTGATGGGCACGCTCTGGTCGATGATCATCGCGACCGACAACGGCGTGCGCAGCATTCCGCCAATCTACGCTCGCGCCGCACGCACGATGGGTTCACGCGGACTGCACACCTGGATGAAGGTCATGCTGCCCGCTTCGCTGCCGTACCTCGTGGGCGGCATGAAACAAGGCTGGGCCTTCGCCTGGCGCTCGCTCATGGCGGCGGAGATTTACGTGACGATTTTGAGTGGTTTCGGCCTGGGCCACCTGCTGCACTACGGCCGCGAACTGAACGCGATGGAGCAGGTGATCGGCGTGATGATGGTGATCGTGGTAATAGGACTGCTGGCCGACAAAATCATGTTTTCGCCCTGGGAGCGCTACCTGCACCGCCGCTGGGGCACGCAGGGCAAGTGAGCGCCGGTCTCTTTCCTGTATATGAACTACGTGATCTCCGCTGCCTCTGGCTATGACTGCGCCGCGCTGACTCCGTTTCTGGCCTCAGCGCAGCGTCATCTGAAAAGTTTTAAAATGATCCTGTTAATTCAGAAACAGGATTTCACCGTACTAAAGCCACTTCTGAGTCGTTTTCCGTTTGTCTCGTTTGAGTATATTGAGCGGGGCGACTTGAGGCAGATGATTGCCTGCTGGTTAAAGTATGTTTTATTTCGCCGATCCAAGACTTATCAACAAAAGGACCGGCATGGACTTTCACTCGAAACCCGGCAGGAGATCGAAGTGGGGATGAATCCCTGTCTGACCCGGTTCTTTTTTATCGAAAAGTTGTTGCAGAATTTGGATCTGCAGCCGGATTCGCGGATCATGCTGGCCGACTCCCGGGACATTATTTTCCAAGGCGACGCCTTTGGTCTCCTGTCGGAACCCTTTGTCACTGGTTATGAACCGGTGACTGTTGGTAAAAAGGATCAATGGATCGGTCGCGTCTACGGTGAAGAAGGCCAAAAGGCGCTTCACCGTCGACAGGTGATTTGTGCGGGTTTTAGCATAGGTGGCGCAGCGGAGGTCCGGCGCTATGTCGGGGTGCTATGCGACGAACTTTGGGCGCGCTTGTTCAAGATATTGTTTCACCGCGGTCCGGATCAGGCCGTGCATATCCGGCTTTTCCATGATGGCCGCCTGCCGGCCCGCATTTGCCACAATCACGAAGGGTTGATTGCGACAATTTCCATGGAAGGCACAAACAACCTTGAAATCGACCGGGCTGGCGGAGTCGTAAAGGTCTATGGCAAGATTCCGGTCGTCCTGCACCAGTACGACCGTTTTGCAGATATCGCGCAGTTTGTGCAGGAGCTCTATCCTTAAAGCGAGTCTACCTCGTTCTTTTGGTTCCAGTGCCGGAAGGCAAGTCCGATGATGAGCAGGGTGACGCTGAGCCCGCTGGAGTTCATGATCACGGCGCCGAGGCGTTGGTCTTCAACAGGACTTTAATGGTTCTTCACGGAATCGTGTGGGAAGCGGGTGGAGCAAGCATGGGAGTCATGTCGAGTTTACCGCAGAAAAAGAGTATTCTGGTGCGGTAATTTTCGAAGCGACGGGCG
>Ga0209181_10009386_pt1 | contig 12868 bp, 9 predicted proteins | sample MAT05_FD_187208 | JGI IMG/M metagenome (GOLD analysis project Ga0209181, IMG submission 187208) | Freshwater microbial communities from Lake Fryxell liftoff mats and glacier meltwater in Antarctica - MAT-05 (SPAdes) (version 2) | ecosystem: Environmental > Aquatic > Freshwater > Ice > Liftoff... | reverse complement strand
ATTTTGACATCCTCTAACTTTCTCTCGATTTCAGCAATGGTTACGTTTGAAGGTAAATCATGCAGTTTCTCTAATCTTAAAAGATGAATTTCATATTCTACTAAATTAAAATCTGGCGAATAATCAGGTGTATGTATGAATTCTACAGTCAATTTTTGGGCAATCCCTGAAGTGTGAGAACTCTTTTAATGCTACAACGAAATTAAATCTGTTTCCTTAGGCTAATGCTCATAAGGCTTGCAGAAAATTAGATATCAAATATGCTCTAAAGGACTACCACCTTGAAGTAGGTTAGTAAAAAAAACGGTGATTTGTTGAGATTTAAACAGAGCAATCAAGCACTGACCCCTATGCTAATATATCCCTCATGCTAAGAATTTTAGTTATTGAAGACGCAGCAGGAATCAAAGAGTATATTTTAGCAATATTAAAGAAAGAGGGATTTGAAGCGATTGGAGCCAGTAATGGTAGGGTAGGTCTTCAAGTAGCACAGGAATTCCTACCAGACTTAATTCTTTGTGATATTAATATTCCTGAGTTAGACGGTTATGAAGTATTAAAACACCTACGTCAAAATCCCAAATTAGAGGCTATTCCATTTATTTTTCTGACTTCATTAGCAGATATGACAAGCCTGCGAAAGGGCATGATCCTCGGTGCCGATGATTATCTCACTAAACCTATTGATATTAATGAGTTATTAGAAGCGATCGCTACCCAATTGCAAAAAGAAGCCATTTCTAAAAAGCACTACATACAATTAAATCAAACTGCTAAAAATACGCTAGCTGAAAATAAATCAATTCAAACTCAAGAGATTAAAGCCCAAGAGGTCAGAGAAAAACTACTTTTAAGTCCACGTCAGCATAAAATCATCCAATTAGTAACCCAAGGAAAAAATACCAGAGAAATTGCGGATGAGCTGGAAATCAGTATAGATGCTGCCGAACTTTTAGAAAACATTGCTATGCGTCTCAACAAACGGTTGCATAGAACTGATAATTCCGATCCCGCAGTACCTAAAGTGGACTACGATCAAATCCAAGAAACGCGGTTAACCCCACGCCAACTCCAAATTCTCAAATTTGTATCTGAAGGTATGACAACTAAAGAAATTGCAGATGAGCTATTTATCAGTGTAAAAACGGTTGAAACCCATCGAGGTCAGATTATGGAACGGTTAAATATCCACGATCTGGCAGGGCTAATTCGTCATGCAATTCGCATGGGTCTGACTAGCTTGGACTAGTTTACTTTAGAGGCGGATTAGCGGATAGCTTTAATATACCTAGATCATACAAGCCAACTTTGCCTTCGGGAATCTCAAATTGAAGAGTCTGAGATTCAATTTTTAATTCATAGCGCCCAGCCTTGAAGCCTGTTAGGGCAAATTTTCCGACTCGATTGGTAAATAAAGTTAAAGGTTGCCATTGTGGATCGGATAGAGAACGAACTTCTCCAGATTGTAAGGCGATCGCTTTGCCATTACTATCTTCCAGAATACCCCGAATAAATACTGTAGCTTCGGTTCCAACTCGGACTACCGTAGCACTTTTATAACTGGGTAAAGCGTAGTAAACAGCCTCCCCTGCTTCAACCCCAATTGGTAAATCAGGTACTTCTAGTTGCAGGCGAGAAACAATATATGAGGATAAATTAGGCACAACTCCAGCCCCTAGACTATCGGCACGGGTGATATAGCTGCCCAGCCCATCTGGATTAACACCTACCGTTTGCCCAGATAGTGCATTTTGGGGGACAACTAGGGCAAAACTATCACTAATCGGACGAGATAATGCCCAATATCCATCAGCAAAGGCGATCGCTGTCGCAAAACTCAATTGTGCAGATATTCTAGTATCCTGAGGACTAATAAACAGATCGGGAGTAACCTCTAAAATACCCCGATAGCCCCGATAAGCCAATCTGCCATTAAGTCCATATCCAGAGGAATTTGTGGTTATGCCCACCGCCACACTCGTGGCATCACTAGCTTGGGGTTGTTGATAGTTCCAATTAATTTGCTGAGTAGGAGTAGCATTTTTACTAATATCTGTACTTGCATCTAAAGATTGTTTTCCGCCATCAAAGGATAGGCTCAATCCTACCAATATTCTCTGTTCCCTTAAGCCAGTGGAATTCCGACCATCACTGAGATTAATATTAAGATTCAAGCCATTATTAAAGGATTTTGATAATTGGAGTGAAACTTGATAGGCATCTTGAATATTGCGACCCAAAAAGTATTGCCCATTAATCCCTGCATTGATTCCTGAAAATAGTTGCTGCCGATAAAACGCTGAAATACTAAGTGACCGATCGTTACGAGTTAGGCTATTGCCAAAATTAATAAAGCGATCGCCCCGCTGTTCCAAACTCAAACCAAAATTGCGGTCAAAAGTACTATCATTTCCCTGTTTACTAAAGTCATAGAGCAATCGCCATGCATAATCAATACCAAGATTTTGATCGTTGCTAAACGCTAAATCCCAGCCAAAATTACCAAGTACTGTAGCAAAAATTCCTTCAGTGCCAACCAATTGTTGACGGTTATTAGCCTCAGCATATCCTCCTATGGTCAAGGTATTACTAACCCCAAAACGGTGGGCAAGAAAGATATTAGGCTGAGACCAGTCGTAGGTTTTGCCTCCATTAATGGTTTGAGCGGGAAAGCCCACGCCATAGGCAAATTGCTGTAAGCCCTCGGCAAGGAGGTTATTGGTCACAGCCGTCGAAAAATCAAGGCGTTGCTCTCGTCCTAGATCATCTCTTACTACTAATTGAATATCATTAATACCTGATGTAAGTGGAAGTTGCCGTAGATCCTGTTGTCCCGCAGGTAACCGCAAAGTTTGAACTAGGCGACCATTTGTGAAAATTTGGACATCCGATGGTCTCTCTAAAAAGAACTCATAGCGACTGACAGGGGTAATAATCTGGTAGGGTTGCAAAGAAAAATCCCTTGTGGCGGCAATACCAAATAAGGGAACCGAGTTTTGAAAGCCCCTAACTGGTATCGCTAAATCGCCAAGAACATAGCGGATAGCATTATTAGGATCATCTCTGACTAAACGCACATTACCGAGTGTTGATTGAGGATTGCTAGATTCGGCAAATATACCGTTACCTTCTAGGACAAAGTTATGAAAATTGATAGCTCCATCCAAAGCCACAGCTAGAGGCTGTCGTCCTGTTGTTTCGTTGCGTCCACCTTGTAAAATGAAATTATTAGTACCTCGTATATTTAGATAACCGCTTAGAGCACTAATGGGTAAAGCTTCTTTGGCTTCTGGGGGCAGTCTGGAGGTATCTCCTGATACTTTAGTTTCGCGAATAGTTGCAGGAACAATGATAAACAGGGCAACACGACGCTCATCAAAGTTGGCTTGCAATCCGTTTTTCTGCAAAGTTTCTAAAGATACATCAGCAGCCGTACCAATATCTACTTGAAGTTTGCTCAGGATATCATTGCGGATTATACCTGTCAGAGCTTTGAGAAGTGGAGAAGATTGGACAAGGGTTTGGTTGGGATTCCCGATCTGTAACTGAATCCGAATTGGCTCGAATTCGCGATCGTCAATTACAAGGGGAGCAATTAAAGTTTGGGTTTTGCCAATTTGACGAGGACGACCAAAAACCCTCTGAAAGGTTTCATCATCACTAGTAGTTAAATTTGGAGTTGGTAAGGGTGTAGGAGAGGATGGAGTAGATGGCTGACCTAGAACTGGATGCAGTAAGAATAGGTTAAGCAGAAAAATTGAATAAGTCAGCTTTATAGTTAAGCTCATAATTTATTTTAGAAAAGCTAACTTTGCCTATTCTTAAGCAAACCATGAACTGTAAAAGAGTTATTGCACCAACACAATCTGTAATTATGAATAAATATTGGATTATTAGTCTAAACTGATATTTGAAAATTAGTTGCGGTCATACTCGAATGTAGCTGTGAGCTTGCTATTAGAGAGACCTGAAGGGCAAGGCAAGGAAAATCGTCGTTTACTGCCTGCTAAGATATTTTCTCCACTAACACCTTTTAATTGTTTTGGTATTAGAGTTACAGGCTTGGAATTATTTTCTGATGGGGTCAGATTAAGTTTTAAGTTGGTAAGTAGGGCATGAGCAGTACCTTGATTGGCAAAGGTCAAAACCAGTTCGCTATCTTTACTTTTACTTGGCTCACATATTGCACTTTCTAGAACGAGTTTAGGCGCAACATTGGGCGGTGTGATATAGACAGAACCTTGATATGCAAATAAAACTTTGATAGCTACGGTTGTATCCCCTTGAGTTTGCCGAATTTCCTTTAGATCAACAGGTAACTGCTCGGCAACAATGCGATAGGCAAGTTCTTGACTAGAAGTAGCATTTCCCACCCATGTGACGCGCACAGTTTGACGTTCTCCTGCTTTGACCAGCATTTGGGGAGGATAAACAATAAAATCGTCATCAGCGACAGTATTATTTTCTTTGCCATCCAAATCCATCATCCGTTTTACCATGCGAATTTGAATTGCTACCGATTTTTGACCAGTATTTGTAACTAAAAATGATTGAGTTGCTCTTTGTCCAATTGGTGCAAAGGTTACTTGTAAAGGACTAAAAGTATAAGAAGCTTCTACTTGGGCAAAGGAAGGTAATGCTGCTGCCAATAAACTACCGCCGCAACCGAATAAAATTAAAACCGCAAATAAATTTTTTTTTAGCATTACAAACTCTCTTGAGTATATTTGGCTTATTTGGTAAGTTTACTTAGAAATAAGCGTGAAGGTGAGCTGATCGGAATATGCCCCTGCAGGCTTGGCAGAAATATCAGTTTGGGCGATCGCTATTTTAATATTTCGATCGCATCCTGGATTACTCGCACAGATAGAATCTTGAGAATTACGATCTTCTAAAACCGTTAGCCCAGTTATTTGCCCTTTGTTAACACCATCATAGCTAAATGTATAGGCGATTGTTTCTCCTGATGTCCGTTTGAGCATTCCTGAATTGTTAGATTGCACTTGGACTGTAAATCCGTTGGAACTAGTAGATTTGACGGTAACTGTACCAATATCAGTAAAGGGTAAAGCCTGATTTGGAGTTAGTTGGACTGCTAAACCAATGGAATTGCGAGTAGGGGCAAAAGATATGGTATTTACCTGAGCGATCGCTGGTAAAGCCAACAGATAAGAGCATCCTGAAATGAATAAGCAGATGAGAGATGACTGTTTAACCATAAGCCAAGCTAGTTGAAATTTAAGTATTATATAGCTAGGATCGCGATCGTGTTTAAACAGCAGAAAGTTGATGGTAAGACCTTCAGGGTTTGATGCTTATTAGAAAAAGGGGCGGGAAGGCATCTCCACAGTAGGGATAGCTACTGCCCCTAAATTTCAAGAGAGGATGGGGGATGCTCCCCAAGAGAATAAGCTACTTTTAATCAAATTAAATTTCACTTATCCTCAAATACCTAAACGATTAAACCAAAGAGTCTAAGTATCCAATTAACTAACATTTGTAATGTAGATCTGAAAGCATTTTAACCGTTAGATACCCGCTCAGTTGAATCAGTTGAATCAGTTGAATTGAAAGAGATGTATAGATAGGAATAGTGACGCTTTATTATTTTTGGCAGAACTTAAACAGTTAATCTTTTATTTAAACTCTGCCGTAAATCACTACTTGGTTACAAAGGCAAAAGTAACTGTATCTGTATAATCACCAGAAGGCTTACCTTGAACTGCAGTATTAGCAACAGTAACACTTACATCACGGGTGAGTCCACTCACACTAGCAGCGTCAGTATTGAGTAAGGAAACATCTTCAATTACTGTATCTGTCCCAATGACAGCATTAAAGGCAGCAAACTGCATTGTGTAGGCAATTTCATTTGCACCTTGCAGGAATTTACCAGCATTAGCAGAAGTGGCTTTCACTGTATAACCTGCGGCGCTATTGGATTTTACATTGAGATCGCCTATTTTAGTTGAAGCCAAACCAGAAGCAAGGGTAACACCAAGCTTAGATCCTGCAGCACCTGCAGTTTGTGTAAATGCAACTGATCCTGTGGCTGGGTTGTTTACAAAAACTTCTTCAGCCTTTACAGCAGATGTGAAAGCAGTCATTGCTCCAACTGTCAAGCCAAGAGTAAGTAAAGCGCGAGTGGAGATTTGACGAAGTGAAGTAGATAACATATATTTTCTCTCTTTTTAGTTAATGGATCGATTTTGTAATCTTGAACTGAGAACTTTGGGAATAGATATTCTGGAGTTCTTTTTTCTCCTTTTTGTATCTTCTTCCTGTTTGTTTTCCATGTATGTAATGTATCGCTATTCCCTTGGTGTGCCTATCAGGGGAAACCCTGATCTTTGCAAAGGAATAAAAACTGATATTTAGAACCTGTCAATTATTGATTTTTGTCTATCAGGGAAAACCCTGATCTTTCAGCACAAAGCAAAAGAGATAATCCCCCTATGGTTTTGTCCCTGCCTAAAGATTATCTATTCCTCATTCCCCAAACCCTTTTTCTCACAAGGATAAGGTGATTTACTTATTCGTTAAAGTGAATGTTAATGTATCCGAATAAAAACCTGCAGGCTTACTAACAATTTCTGATAGAAAAATAGCAATTTTGACATCGCGATCGCACCCTGATTCATCCGCACAGTCAGTTATTAAAGCATTACTATCTTCGATTACAGTTAGAGCGTTAATCTGCCCCTTTTCCGAGTTGTTGAAATTTAGGGTATACGCCATACCTTCTCCAGTTGTGCGCTTGAGTAGACCTAAATTAGTGGACTGTACTTCAACTCTAAACCCTGCGATCGCATTTGAACTTACATTCACATTTCCCACACTAGTCAATGGTAGTGATGAGTTCGCCGTTAGCGGAATTGCGGTACCAGTTGTACCTCGACTAGAGATAAAAGTAATAGAATTTATAGTTGGTAAGTTCGTAAAAACATTGTCTGCATGGGCAACCGTTGGAGAAATAGCGATCGCTGCGATCGCACTAAACTGCATACAACTTTTTAAATTGTGCTTAAATAATGTCATAACTTTTTTAGCTCTAATCCAAATAGCACTTTTTCCTCGTTAGATAAATCACCAATAATTTGTTTAAGGGGAAGAGGTAATTTCTTTACTAAAGTTGGAACCGCAATAATTTGATCTTTTCTGGCAATTTGCGGATGCTCAATTAGATCGATTACCTCAATTCGATATCGACCATCGAGGCTCTCTTTACAAATTCTTTCTAAATTAGCAATGGCTAAAAGTGACTTAGCAGATTTTCCTGCTACATATAGTCGTAGCTCCCATGTTTCTTCTTCGGATAGATTAAGTTCATCTAGTGAATTGATAGTCATTTTTCTAAAGCAATAAATGTCTTTGATTTTTTAGGTGATTTCTCAATCTTTATCATCAGCTTTGCGTAAATCTGCCATCTTATCTCTGTTCTCAAATAAAACTTGTTGACTTAGTCCCTCTTGCTCGCTAAACATGTCCAACTCATCTTGATCGATAGCTAGCTGAGTTTCAAGGGCTTTAATCTGAGCCTCCGTTATTGCTTGCTGATGCTCAAAGCGTCGTTTTTTGCGTTCAAATTCCTGCTGTCGGCTGAGTTGAACTATTTTCTCTTGAGCCTGTTGTTCTGCTCGTGCCGTGCCAGTCAGAAAACCACTTTGCCCCAAGTAAACATCCATCAGTTCTACTCCTTGACTAGTTACAAGAAACTCGCGTACCTGATTAGAATGTTTCATGCCACGGGATTTGAGAATATAGATGATGCGATTGCGCTCGCCGTTGGTTTCTGTCGTCCGCAGTTCGATCCAAGTATCCATTAAAGATGATACCCCAACTTCTGTATGCTCTAAAGGACTACCACCTTGAAGTAGGCTAGTAAAAAAAACGGTGATTTGTTGAGATTTAAACAGATCGATCAAGCGCAGAAGAAAATATTTAGTTTGACTCAGAGTAGCACTGGTGGCAAGATTACTCATCGGATCGATAACGACGACTGATGGCTGAAATTCTTTGATCCATGAATTGATCTTGACCAACCGCATCTCCAAGCCATAGACAGTTGGGCGTACCGCCTCGAATCGTAGTAGTCCGTTTTCGACATAATCGCTTAATTCCAAGCCGATAGAGCGTTGATTTCGCAGAATTTGTTGAGGAGATTCCTCGGTTGCCAGATAGAGGCAGCGTTCGCCCCGATCGCAAGTTGCTTTGGCAAAATAACCAGCTAAGGTCGTCTTCCCAGTTCCCGCCATTCCTGTTACCAGAATACTGCTACCCCGATAGTAACCACCGCCACCCAACATTGTATCAAGGCGAGAAATTCCTGTTGAAATCTGTTGATCGGAGACCTCATGATCTAAGCCCAGTGAGGTAATAGGTGCGACGGCAATACCATTTTCCTCAATCAAAAAGGGATATTCATTGGTACCGTGACTAGATCCTCGATATTTGAATATTTGCAGAAAGCGAGTTGTAAGTTCTTCAACCGTGCGTTGTTCTAAGCGAATTACACAGTCTGAGACATATTCCTCCAATCCCTTGCGGGTCAGGGCATTCTCTCCTCTTTCTCCAGTAATAATCACCGTCACACCCTGTGCCTTTAACCAGCGAAATAACCGTCGCAGTTCTACCCGCACAATTAAATCATTATTAAAGCCAGCAAATAAGACTTCAATTGTATCTAAAACTACTCGCTTGGCACCAATTTCTTGAATAGCACTACCTAGCCTGATGAATAGTCCCTCAAGGTCGTATTGTCCCGATTCTTCTGTATTATGAGGGTCGATATAAACATGATCGATGATCAGTTTGCCATTTGCGATCAACTGATTGAGATTCCATCCTAGGGATGCCACATTTTGCGTGATTTCCTCGGCGGTTTCTTCAAAAGTCATCAAAACACCTGGCTCATCATATTGAACCGCACCATGCACCAGAAACTCAACACCTAATAGAGTCTTGCCACAGCCTGCCGCGCCACAAACTAGAGTTGGTCTACCTTGAGGTAATCCACCACCCGTAATTTCATCCAGCCCTTGAATTCCAGTTAAAGACTTGGCAAGTTGTTTCTTTTGCATATTTAGCATAAAGCTAAGTCATAACCTTTAAGGTATTTTAATTGTGACAGATTTGTAAGAGATAATATTATATATCCATGACGCAGCACATTAGTTACACAAGTATTAAGTCAATGCCTTCAAGCTCTCACACCAAAATAAGTAGCACAAATTTGTTAGAACAGGCGATCGCCTACAATTTTCTATGTGTTAGTGCTGAAGCTTCGTTGCATGAAGTGTTGCAGTTGATTAATCAAGAGATATCTCTAATAGAGTCTGGGGCATCAGAAATTTACATCATGGTTATGGCAGAGTCTGAGCTTGTGGGAATTGTGACTCAGTCAAGCCTACTAAGGTTAATGACCAAGAACCTAGATGCTAAAGACAATAAGATTACGACAATAATGACGCAACCCTTTGTGACCCTGCATCTACAAGAATTCCAAGATATTGATACCACTATCAATCTATTTGAACAATATCAATTACACTACTTGCCACTTTTGAACGAAGACGGCTACCCGATTGGACTTGTGACCTTAGAAGGGTTGTTACAGATTGAAAATCTTAAGTTGCGATCGCAGCAACAACAACAAACGAAACAGGTTGAATTACTAACTGCAATTGCTAAAAATATTCAAGCTTCATATGATTTGCAGACTATTCTTGATACTACCGTTCAAGAAATTCGGCAATTTTTAAAAACTGACCGTGTGATTGCATACCGCTTTGAGCCTGACTGGAGTGGCATCGTTTTGGCAGAATCAGTTGAGCATATATGCAACTCACTACTAGGAAAAGTGATCACAGACCCTCACTTTGGCGAAGCTATGGTGGAGCCTTACAAAAATGGAAGAATCCAAGTTACAGATAATATTTATTTGGGATTAACAGAGTGCCACACAAAATTTTTGGAGCAGCTTCAAGTAAAGGCAGTTATTGTCGTGCCCATTATGGTAGGAGATCAGTTGTGGGGATTGTTGGCAGCACATGAGTGTTTAAGCACTCGCTATTGGAAAAAGTCATCAGTGGCAATATTGCAGCAACTGGCAATACACATAGGCGTTGCTATTCAACAAGCAACCACCATGGCTCAGTTACGGGAACTCAATCGGGAACTAGAGTTCAAAGTATTAGACAGAACAGTAGCACTTACAAACAGTAGGAAAAGTCTAGACCTTATTGTTTCTAGTGTTTTAGATGGTATCCTCATCCTCGATCAAGATGGACAGATAGTTTTTGCCAATCCCTCGGCAGGAGAAATATTTGGGATGACAACGGAACAACTTGTTGATTTGAAAATTGGTGTGCCTAACGTCCTAAATAATCAATTTGAAATTAGTCTACTCAAAAACAGTGGACAAATTAGAGAAAGTGAAATGCAAGTGGCGGAGATCGAATGGGGCGATCGCCCAGCATATTTGATATCTCTACATGATATTACCGAGCGCCAGCAAGCGGCGATCCAACTGCAACGAACCAATGAAGATCTTGCCCGTGCGACTCGACTCAAAGATGAATTTCTTGCTAATATGAGCCACGAACTGCGTACTCCTCTCAACGCAATTTTGGGTATGACTGAAGGCTTGCAAGAAGAAGTTTTTGGCACGATTAACGATAAACAAAAAAAATCTTTGCAAACCATTGAACGGAGTGGTAATCACCTGTTGAGCTTGATCAATGATATCTTGGACTTAGCAAAAGTTGAATCTGGTCAGATTGAATTAGACTGTACACCCACATCTGTCGAATATCTCTGTCAGTCTAGTTTGGTGTTTATTAAGCAACAGGCATTTAAAAAACATATTGAACTTGAAGTTAATTTATCACCCAATCTTCCAGAGATTCTAATTGATGAACGCCGAATGCGTCAGGTATTGATTAACCTACTCAGTAATGCCGTCAAATTCACAGTAGAAGGTGGAAAAATTACTTTGGAAGTTCGCTTTGTCCAGATTGCGTCAGAGCTAGAAGTTATCAATTCTCTGCCGCGCCACTATATTCAAATTGCCGTGATTGATACGGGTATTGGCATTTCTTCTAAAAATATCCAGAAACTATTTCAGCCTTTTGTGCAAATTGACAGCGCTCTCAACCGTCAATATACTGGAACAGGCTTGGGACTAGCTCTGGTCAAACGTATTGTCGAGCTTCACGGAGGAGAAGTGGGGCTTACTAGTGATGTGGGTGTGGGTAGTCGCTTCACGCTTAAGTTGCCCGATCATCGGATTGTCCAATCTTCCTCTAAGCCTGAAAAATTAAGAACTTCTGACTTAAGTATTAAATCCAACTCTAGTCAAATTCAAGAGCACAAATCGTATTTGATCTTACTAGCTGAAGATAACGAAGCTAATATCAGTACATTTTCTAGCTATTTAAAAGCCAAAGGTTATCGTATATTAGTGGCTCAAGATGGCAAAGAAGCGATCGCCCTCACCAAAGCTGAACATCCTGATTTAATTTTGATGGATATTCAAATGCCGATTATGGATGGACTAGAGGCAATCAAACAAATTCGTCTCGATCCTAACTTCGTTAATATGCCGATTATTGCTTTGACGGCACTGGCAATGACAGGCGATCGCGAAAAGTGTTTAGAAGCTGGAGCTAATGAGTATATGACAAAACCAGTTAAACTCAATCTACTAGCTGCTAGTATTCAGCAGTTTTTAATTGAAGCAAAAAAGGATAACGTGTGAATTATTATGTCTTCTATCCTAGTGATTGACGATGAACCCAATAACTTTGATGTGATTGAAGTACTTTTAAATGTAAATGAGCAGAACTATACTCTGCACTATGCTTCTGGTGGTCAGGAGGCGATCGCTAACTTAGAAATGTTTCAGCCCGATCTAATTTTGCTTGATGTCATGATGCCGGGGATAGATGGCATAGAAGTCTGCCGCCGAATTAAAGCTATGTCAACATGGCAGGCAGTCCCAATCATTATGGTAACAGCCTTAGCCAGTAAGGAAGACCTTGCCCGTTGCCTAGAAGTAGGGGCGGATGACTTTATCAGTAAGCCCGTCAGTGGGATTGAACTGCGGGCAAGGGTGAAGTCAATGCTCCGCATTAAGCATCAATACGATCGCATAAATACCCTCTCCCACCTCCAAGAAAATACAATTAGCCTCTTACAAAATAACTTGGATCAGTTATGTGGGAGTTTAGTCTCTACCCTACCCCATGAATTAAATACTCCTCTTAATGGAGTTTTTGGCGTAATTGATTTACTAGTTCAAGAGCATCAAAACATGAGCACTGAGGAAGTTCAGGAATTATTGGAAATGGCTCAAGAGTCAGCCCAGAGATTAGAAAAGTTGACGAAAAGATTTTTGCAATACGCACGGTTAGAAATACTTGCCAATAATCCCAAAACTGCTCAGATTGAAAACATAAACTTCAAAGTCTCGACTCAAATTCTGATTAAAGATGCCATTAAAGCCCAAGCAGAAAATTGTAATCGGTTAGATGACATGGTTTGCGAACTGGAAAATATAGAAGTTGCGATCGCCGAACGAGATTTTCTGAGCATTGTTAATGAGTTGTTAGAAAATGCTTTGAAATTCTCTCAGCCTTCTACTCCCGTGCAGATAAATAGTCTGTTAAAAAATGGTAAGTTTTATCTAACAATTTCCGATCAAGGACGAGGGATGATGGCTGAACAAATTGCCAAAATCGGCGCGTTTACTCAATTTGAGCGTAAATATTATGAACAACAGGGAATTGGATTAGGCTTAAAAATTGTCAAAAAAATAACTGAACTATATGGCGGTGAGTTCTTAGTTTCGAGCGTTTATCATCAAGGC
>Ga0209181_10009383_pt1 | contig 12870 bp, 8 predicted proteins | sample MAT05_FD_187208 | JGI IMG/M metagenome (GOLD analysis project Ga0209181, IMG submission 187208) | Freshwater microbial communities from Lake Fryxell liftoff mats and glacier meltwater in Antarctica - MAT-05 (SPAdes) (version 2) | ecosystem: Environmental > Aquatic > Freshwater > Ice > Liftoff... | reverse complement strand
TGGCCCGCCCGCGAATCAGCCCCGCCGACGGCGGTAGTCGGCCGCGAGGCTGACGATCGCCTGCGCGGACAGGGGTGTTCCGCCGAGGTGCGCAGCGAGCACGGCCGCACCCACAATCGGCGGGGGAGGGTTGGCGACCAAGCGGTGACGCGGGACGGCCTTCGCCAATTCCTCGCGAAAAGGGTCGCTGTAGGTTTCGTTGCCCAAAAGTCCGCCCGCAGCCACCACCGTGACGGGGCTCTCCGCAAACGCCAGCCGCGCCACCAGCGCCGACGCCACACGCGCTAGCTGACGCGCCCCCTCGCGGACGATGACCCGAGCCACCTCATCGTCGGCTGCGGCGGCGAGCACGACGGGAGCCAAGGCCGCCAGTTGTGCTCGGGCGGTGTCGGGTCGTTGCGCCCATTGCATCGCCTCGCGATGCGTGGTCACCCCGAGCTCGGCAAACAAAGCAGGCTCCAACCGCGTGTAAGCTCCCCGCCCGTCCGCGGCTTCCATCACGGCGCGCAAGCCCTGTACCGCCATCCAGACGCCGCCGCCTTGGTCATCGATCAACCAACCCCAGCCACCGACTTGGGCAGTGTGTCCTTCCCTATCGCGCCCATACCCCGCCGCACCCGTTCCGGAGACGACGACCAGACCCGGCTCTTCACCGCATCCCCCGGCGAGCGCAATGCGCAAATCGTGATCGAGCGCGAGGTTTTGCGGCGCTTTGACCAGCTGGAGCGCTGCTAAAGGTTCGCGAAAAGCGAGGTGATCGGCAGCGGTTTTTACTCCTGCCAACCCCAGGAAGGCCCCTGCCGCCGGACCGGCCAACCGCGCCTGCATTTTCGCCTCAGACACCGCTTCGGCCACCGCCCGAACGGCTTGAGAAAGGCCAACCGTGTGGTAATTCGAGCTGCCCCCTTCACCGCTACCCATGACCGCGCCGGCGGAATTTACAATCAAAGCGCGGGTATGGGATCCACCGCCGTCGATGCCGATAAACCAATTCACGGCGAGAGCTTTGAACCGATGAATAGACGATGGCAAACCTTGGTTGGATCGAACGCGCACACCCACGGCACTCCAGCGACGCAAATAAATTTCCTCAAGCTGTTCCGCGACCACCCAGAGCGCAGGCTTGCTCCGTCGCGCAGCGGTCACTTCCCTCCCCACCCCGAATGTCCGCCGCCGTCCGCCCCACGCACCTCCCGCGACTCCATCCGCGGCAGCTCCAGCGTTTGCGCAGTCAGTTGCGAATTTCGATTCGGGAGTCCGGACTGAGCGAAATCTCGCTCGAACACCTCGACCTCCAGGCCAGTCTGTTTTGGGACCTCGATCCCACGCCGCTGGTGATCGACGCCGACGAATGGTCTCGCCTGGAAGCGGGCCTGATCCAACGGGCCCGTTTCACCAATGCATTTCTGGTGGATATCTACAGCCGTCAACAAGTGCTCGGACAGCGGTTGCTGCCGCCCGAAATCATCCTCGCAGACCCCTACTATCGCCGCCCGTGCCTGCACTTGGAGCCTCACCGGGACACTCCGGCGATGATCCTGCGTTTTGACCTGATCAATACGGTGAACGGCTGGCAATTCACCGGCACCCGTGCGAACACCCCGATCGGCCTGGGTTTTACCGTCCAAAACCGTCGTTTCCTTTCTCAAGAGGCGGGCGGCCTTTACGCGACGCTGCCGGACTATCACTCGATCATCAATTTCCCCCTCCGCATCCTCGACGGATTGCGCGAACTGAGTCCCCACCAAAACCGGGCACCGAACATCGTCGTCCTGACCGCCGGGCCCAACGACCCCTTCTACGCGGAGCACAGTTTTCTCGCGCGCAAAATGGGTTTGCCGCTCGCGCGAGGCGACGATCTGCTGGTTTTAGACAACTGGGTTTACTTCAAGACCATCGGTGGCTTAGAAAGGGTGGACGTCATCTACCGGCGCCTGAACGACGCACATATCGACCCCGTGGTGTTTTCCACAGACCGGGAAACGGCGGGAGTGCCCGGACTGCTTCAATGTATCCGCGCCGGTAATGTCGCCCTCGCAAACAGCATCGGCAGTGGCGTCGCCGACAGTCGCGCGCTCGACGCCTACCTACCGCAGTTGATGCGATTCTACCTCGGCGAAAAACCGCTCTTGCCGTCGGTGCCGACGCTCACCTGCGGCGACACCGATCAGCTGGACGATATCCTCGCCTGCGCGGAGGAGATGACCGTTCTGCCCAATCACGATCTGCGTTTGGGCGATCCTCGGCTTCACCATCCGGCTCAGCCGCTTCTCGACGCCAACGGCCTCGCCCGCAGCGTGCGCGAGAATCCGCACGCCTTTGTCGCGCGTCGTCGGGTGGAAACGCGGGCGATGGCTCTCGATGGCAAGCGCTCCGCGCCGTTTCATTTCAGCGCGTTCGTCCTGTCGCAAGGCGGCCAATACACGGTCCTGCCCGGGGGTCTTGCCCGCCTGGGAGCATCCCCGCCGCCGATCGACCGCATCGGCGCCTGCGCCGACACCATCGTCCTGCAAGGCAACACCGTCAGCGTGGACGAAGGCCCGGATGTCGAACGCGTCACCGGATCCCACCGTCAACACGAGCTCGGCTCCCGTTCCGCCGAAACGCTTTTCTGGCTTGGACGTTATTTGGAACGCGCCGAAGCCACTGCGCGTATGCTGGCGATCTTCGAGGACGTCGCCCTGGAGGAAATTCCCTCGCGGGATCGCCGCTACTGGGTTCCGATCTGGCGAGGTCTGCTCGAAGCTACGGGACATTCCGCGGAGCGCATTTCGGCCAAAACCAATCCGCATCTCACCCTTACCGGCGACCTCAACTGGCGGATGACCCTCTCCGTCGATCATCCGAGTTCGATCGCTTCGTCGATCGCGATCGCGACCGAAAACGGCCGCCAGCTGCGCGACTATGTCAGTCCGGAAGCCTGGGTGCTCCTCAGTCGCCTCGGAAGCAAGCTGGACGCCCTTCGCCGCGGCCGACCCAACAGCGAACGCCGACGGAAAAACGCCGCCCAGGCCGTGCAATTGGTGCTCACCGACGTGAACGCGTTTTTCGCCACAGCCGAACGCACCATGCTGATGGATGCGGGTTGGGAGTTTCTTCTGATGGGTGTGCATCTGGAGCGGGCGATCATGACCTGCAGCGCGCTGCGGCACATTCTCGGTAAACTCGACGAGATCGCCGCGCAGACCGCGCCCGCTTCGGCGGCGGTGCTTCCTGCCGGTCAGCGGACGCGCGGCGGCGACGCCCCCGAGTTGTCCGCCTTGTTGCGCATGCTCGGGTCGCAGGACGCCTATCGCCGTTTATACCAAACCCGCAGCGAGCCGCGCCTGGTCGCGGCGCTCTTTCTGCAGCAGCCCGACGCCCCGCGCAGCCTGTTCTACAATCTGCATCGCATCAAAACGAGCGTCCGCGCAGTGGCCAGGAGCACCCCAGGGGAAGAGGATGAGGCCGCCGTCGAAGGAGTCGCCGGTTTGCTCAACTTCCTGGCAGCATTGCCGATCCAGAACCATTTCGGGATACCCACCTCGGTCGGCGCCGCGCCCGAAGCGGAGAAACCCGCCAAGCTCAGCGATCTCCTGGCCCAGCTGCTCCAGCGCCTTTACGATCTGTATCCGCTGCTCAGCGACCATTTCTTCAGCCACCAGGCTCGCGTCGCCGTCAGCACGTCCGCCGCCGTCCGTTCGCTCAAGGTCGGAATCGCCCCGCCCCCTCCGGGTTAGCCGGAGGCTCCGAGCGCAGGGCCGCACCCACCCGCCGGATGGGCAGCCTACCGAGGCTTCGCGACAGCCTCGGGAGCGAGGCCCTCGATCGGAAACCACCGCCATCCCCATCCGGGTGGGCTCGCCTTCAACGAGTCAATCTCGGTTTCCCCGCGCCGGCAAGGGGAAGCCACTTCGTTAAAACAAGTTCGATTATAATTCCCCCCACCCTCGTTTTTGCGTAGAAACGGGTGTCGTACCAACCCGCATCCTCAACGCCTCGCTTCCATGGGAATTTTCCGCGCTTTCAAACGTGTATTCATCTGGCTCGGTCTCGCAGCAGAGAAAGCCACCGAAAACGACACCATCAACCAAGCCGTCGTCGAGCGCGGCATCCGCGACGCCAAGGCCAAGGCCGACAAGGCCCACTACGCCAACGGACAACTCGCCGGCCAGGTAGCCCTGCTCAAGGACCAGGTGAAACGTCAGCACCGTCAGCGCGCCGAGCTCCAGGGTCTCCTTCAAACCGCCGCGGCAGCGAACGACGAAGTCAACGGCTCCCACTTCGCCGAAGAGCTCGCCACGCTGGAACAGGATGTTTCCGAGAACGAGGCCCAGCTCCAAAGTCTCGAACAGCTCTACCGGCAAAATACCGAGATCATCGCCAACAGTCTTCGCGAGATTCAGCGCTTCCAGCGCGAGTTCGAAGCCGTCAAGGCGAAGGTCGCCGTCGGACGCTCCTTGGAAAACCTCGCCGGCATGATGAAAGGTTCCATTTCGGAACTCCAAGGGATGGTCGGTGGCGAAATGAGCCAGTCGATGCAACAGCTCCGTCAGTCTGCCGCGGGCGGCGAGGGACAAATGCGCGCCACCCTCGATCTCGCCAAGGAAATGGGATCGAGCATCCAGCGGCAGCAGGACATGCGCAAAGCCAGAGGCTCGATGCTTTTCAAGGAATACCAATCTAAAATGGGTCGCGTACAGACGCCCACCCCCGCCGCGACCGCAACCCCACCGCCCGAACGCCAGAAAATCGCGGAATAATCCGCCCAGCCTGTCCGCGTCGTTTCTCCGTCAGCCCACTCCATGACAACTCTCGGTAAATTCGTTCTCGCCCTGCTCATTATCGGCGTCGCCGGCGTCGGCGTTTACAAATGGTGGGACAAACTCAACCCCACCGCCGCTACCTCCGGCACCTCGTCCTCGTCCCGCAACGGCCCGTCTTCCACGACCGCATCCTCGGGTAAAACCGACAGCAAGGGGGACACTTTGGACGCGGCCGACTTCCTCGCTCCTCTCGACAGCTGCCCGCTCCTTCCGCCGGCGGCAGCTTACGTTCCAAAGGACAATATCGTCGACCTAGAGCTCAGCGAATACGCCGGTTATGCTGGGATCGTCGCCGCCAACGGGGGCCTCGAACCGACCGAAAACTCCGTCTTCTTCCGCAAACATGGCTTCAAACTCCGGATCAAATTGTCGGAAGAGGAGAGCTGGCCCGCGCTCAACGCCGGACGCATCGCGGCCGCCGCGACCACGGTCGACGTTTTAACCGCTTACTGCCGCAACTTTCAGGTCACCGTGCCGGTGCAAATCGGTTTCTCCCGCGGCGCAGGCGGCCTCGTCGTGCGCAAGGAGATCCGCCGGATCAACGATCTCAAAGGTCGCACCCTCGTCACCGCGCAGTTCACCGAATCCGACTTCTTCATCCGTTACCTCGCACAAGAAGCGGGCCTGAGCGTCAACATGCTCCGGAAACCGAATGACCGTCCCGATCCCGAAAAGGTGAATTTGCTTTTCGCCGCCGACGCCTTCGCCGCCGGCGATCTTTTCCTCAAGGATCTGGAAAGCGGATCGTCCCGCCTCGCCGGCTGCGTCACGTGGGCACCCAAGACCACGGAAGTGGTCGCCGCCAGCAAAGGCGCGGCCACGCTGCTGACCACCAACAAGAACCTGCTCATCGTCGCGGATATCCTCGTCGTCAACAAAGGCTTCGCGCAGGCCAATCCGAAGATCGTGGCCGGTCTCACGGACGGTATCCTCGAGGGAAACCGGCTCGTGCGCGACACCCCCGCCACTCAGCTCGATCTGATCGGCAAAACCTTCAAATGGAATGCGGAACAAACCCGCGAAGAACTCGCCAAAGTCCACCTTTCCAACCTGCCCGAAAACCTGGCGTTTTACTCGGGCGCGATCGACGCGGCCGGCAGTTTCAGCGGAATCTTCAGTTCCGCCTTGTTGGTCTACGGCCCGCTGATCGATGTGCCCTCCGACGCCGACCGCTATATGGATGACGCACCCTTGAAGGCGCTGCAAGCCGCCGGCGCCTACGCCGGTCAGCGGGTCGCGATCGCGCCCATCCGGAGTCGAAGCGTGGGTGCGCTGGAACGCGATCCCCTCCTGAGCAAGGACATCCGTTTCCTCTTCGAACCCAATTCGGCCAAACTGGATATGAACAACGCCGAAAATCTCGCGAATCTCGAGTCGATCAAGCGGCTCCTCCAGGTAAGTCCCGGTTCCACCATTCTGCTGCGCGGTCACGTCGACAACGCTTTGGTCGATAAGTTTCGCAAAGAAGGCGGCGAGCCATTCGTCAACCAGATGGCTCTAAAGGCGATGGAGCTCTCCAAAAACCGCGCCGCAGAAATCAAATCGGTCCTCTCCTCCCGGCTCGCGGTCGAAGCGGCCCGACTCGAAACCATCGGTCGGGGATGGCAGGAGCCTTCCGGCACGGACGCGGAGAAAAACCGGCGGGTCGAGGTGCAGTGGTTTACCGTCGAGTGATTCCCTTCGCGCCGCGCGATCAAAGCAGAACCGATCTCATTCCCGTGCGTTACGCCGTCACGCTTCATTGACCGAACCTCCGTCAAGCTACCGTCGAGAATTCTGGAAGAGCCGGCATCACCTCTGGCTCGGCCTGCTGACAATCGGCCTCGGCTTTGCCAGCGGGCAGCCGCTCGCCCTCGTCGCGGGTGTCACCGTCTACGCCCTCGGCCTGGTCTTCCTGCCCGACACCGGTTTTTTCCGGCGCTGGGTGGATGCTCGCGTGAACGCCGGCCGCGCCAAGGAAGCGGCCGAGCAGGTCGCCACTTTTCAAAAGGAATACCAACGCCTCTCCGCGTCGCTTTCGTCCGCGCGCCAGGCGAAATACGGGCAGCTCCGTAACGTCTGCGAAGACATCGAGCGTGCGTCCGGCGAAACCCAAAAGACCACCGGGCTGGATCTTCCCACGCAGCATCGCAAGCTCGACGAATTGCTCTGGACCTACCTGAGGATGCTCGCAGTGGAGCAATCGCTCGACGTCTATCTGGAAACGGAACGTAAGGAGCAGATCGCCACCCTCGCCTCCACCGTCGACCGGGAAACCGAAGCTCTCGCCCGGGAGGTCACCGCCCTCAAGACGACGCAACCGACCTCCCCTTTGCTCGAAACCAAGGAGCGTCTGCTCACGTCCCGCCTCGAGCGCAGTGCCACCCTCAAACAGCGGTTGACGCGCGTCGAACAGGCCCAGGCCAACGTCGATCTGATCCGTTCGGAACAGGAACGGCTGGTCGAGCAGGTGAAGCTGATTCGCGCAGACGCCGTCGCCGCCCGCAATGCCGGCGGACTGAGCGCACGGATCGATACCAGCATCGAGCACCTCACCGCCACCAATCGCTGGTTGTCCGAAATCGACGAGTATCAAACCCTCACCCGGGAAATGCCGGAGCTGCCGGTTCGATTGACCGATTCCGCGGCCCCCCCGCCCGTTACTTCGGGGCGAAAACCCACCGCGAATCGGCAGTAGTTCACCCACCAATACCGTTACCCGCCTTCGTCCCATGGCCGCTCCCGCTTCACCCGTCCCACCCTCTCCTGCACCGACGGGCGCGACCTCCACGCCGGCGCCCGTGACGACTCCGCCCCGTCCGCCTCTCCCCGCCTGGGCGATGGAGATGGCCCGCTTCTGGAACGGCGGAGCCCACAGCCTGATGGTTCTGCACGGGAATATCTTCGAACTCTTCCCCGCTCAGCTCGGCGAACGCGTCGATTACGTTTCCCTCGGCACGTTTCTCTCGCGTCGACTTTTCGCCGGGCGGGGCATGCTTCTCTTCTACGATCTCGGCGAAGGTCTCACCTTCGGAACCGCCGCCATGCAGACACGGTTCTTCGAGTGGCTGCGGATCTATGACGAGGTAGAGCACACCGAATACCACCGGGAAGGCCCTCCGCGCGAGTTCATGCGGCTCGCCCCCGTGCTGCGCCGCTTCTTCGCGCGGGCGGCGGACGACCGCGGGGCGGATCGAGGCGTCACGCTCGTCATCGATTTCCCCGAAAAAATCATTCCCGCCGCCGAGGACTCCAGCGTGAGCCTCGACGAACGCATGGCACTGATCACACTGGTGAAATGGGCGGCTTCGCCCGAGCTGCAGTTGGGCGATATCGGGATCGTGCTCGTCACGGAAACGATCTCCGAAATCAACGCGGACCTCCTCCAGAATCCGCACGTGACCAGCGTGCGCATTCCGCTTCCCGACGTGGCCGCCCGCCAGCAATTCCTCGCCTCCGGCTGGTTGGACCGCGTGAGCTCGCAGCCCAAACTCGCGACGATGACCGATCTCGGCGTGGAAGATCTCGCACGGCGCACCTCCGGCTTGTCGCTTCTCCGGATCGAACAGCTCGTCGTCACCGGCGTGCGCGCGGACGAGCGCCTCACTCCCGAGCGGCTGAGCACCGGCAAACGCCGGCTGATCGAGGATTATTGCCAGGGCCTCGTGCGTTTCAAAGACCCGCGCCCCGGCGTCTCGCTCGAACAAGTCGCCACCCACACCGCTGCCAAAGCACGGCTGCGGGAACTGGCGTGGCTGATCAAAAATCAAAAAGACGATGTGCTCGAACGCGGCGTGCTCGTCCCAGGACGGGTAGGCGTAGGCAAATCGTTTTTGATCGATTGCTTCGCCAGCGAATGCGGGCTTCCCGTCCTCGAAATCGGCGAATTCCGCTCCAAATGGGTCGGCGAAACCGAGCGTCAGCAGGCGCGCATTCTTCTGACGATCCGCGCTCTCGGTCCGGTCATCGTAGTCGTCGACGAAGCCGACGCCGTCTTCGGCAATCGCTCCGCGGATGGCGACAGCGGGGTGTCCTCCCGCGTTTTCGCCGCGTTTGCCTCGCACCTCGGCGATTCCTCGCTGCGGGGACGGGAACTCTGGATCGCGATGACCTCCCGGCCCGATCTGATGGCGATCGATTTGAAACGCCAGGGTCGGTTCGGACTCTGCGTACCGTTGTTTGCGGCGCAGAACCCGGACGAGGTGGTCGAGCTGTTCACGGTGATCGCACGTGTCAAAAAAATCTCCCTTTCCGAAGAAATCGCGAACTACGTGCGCGCCGAATTGGGCGCGCGTCCGCTGACCGGTTCCGACGTGGAAGCCATCCTTATCCGCGCGAAGGAGCGGGCGGTGCTTGCGAAGCGGGACGCCGACGTCCAACTCGGCGATTTGCGCGAAGCCGTCGACTCGTTCATCGATCCGCTCGATGCCCGGCTGCTCGCGTATCAGGAACTCTCCGCCGTTCTCGCCTGTTCGGATCGCCGTTTTCTGCCGGAAAAGTACCGCTCGATTCCGCGCGAAGAAATCGCCAACGCCGCCAGCCGCCTGGGCGTCGCGCGATAGACGTAATATCGCCGGGAGCCACCAAACCGCGCGCCGAGGTGTTCACCCTCGCGAGAGCGGGCTCCTTCGGAGCGAGCGCGATATCGACCACGCCGACGGGCAAACTGTTCACCAACGTTGCGGCAACCGTCCCGAGATCGATCCGGTGGAGACCCCGATTGGGCACCCACCAGGAACGAAATTTGAGACAAAACCGCAAAATGGTTCCAGAACGGGCGTCGTGACACCTAAGGATTGGCGGCCAACCGCTCATTCTCTGCCGACCCCGGGCGGGGCGGAGTCGTCACGACGCGGCCGTCGGCCAGCCAGATGACCTCGTCCGCTTCATCCAGGAAAGCGCGTGCGTGCGAGACGACCAACACCGTCGCTCCTGCCTGCACTTTTCGACGCAGTGTGGCGACGAGACGTGCCTCTCCGACTGCATCCAATGCAGAGGTTGGCTCGTCCAACATGATCAGCGGTGCGCCGCGATAGAGGGCCCGCGCGAGAGCCAGTCGTTGTCGCTGTCCCCCGGAAAGATTCGTCCCGCCCTCCTGCAACCACGCGGAAAATCCCCCGGGCTGCGTTTCGATCCAATCGAGGATGTCCGCGTCCCGGCAAGCCTCCACCAAACGCGTCGTGTCGGGGGCCATTCCATCGGGAACGAGGTTCTCCAAGATCGTTCCCGTGAAAAGCTCGATACGCTGCGGGACGACTGCCTGCCCAAGGCGCAAACCCTCCACCGCGAAAAGCTCAAGGGTACAGCCCCCCACGGAGATGCGTCCGGAGGCGCACCGATGCTGGGCTTGTATGAGTGCCAGAATCGAACTTTTCCCTCCGCCGGAGGGGCCTCCCAAGACCGTAAATCGTCCTTTACGGCAAAGAAGATTAACCTGTGACAAGACCGGTAATCGACCCGGGTATTGGAGGGTGACATCGTCAAACCGTACGTCGCCCATGGTCTCCGTGTTCAAGATCCGAGAACCGCCCAAGGGTTCATGCTCCAAATCGAGGATCTCGTACAAACGTTCGGTTGCCACCAACGCTTCCTGGACTGCGGCATTGAGTCCGACCAGCGCCGTGGCTGGACCGACGAGGAAACCCGCGAGGGTGTACGCGCTCATCAACTCCCCGATCGAGAGTTGTCGATGCAGCACCAGCCACGCCCCCAGCCAGAGCGTCGCCAGGGTATAGAACTGCGCGGACGCTTGCGCGACCGACCCCAACCACAGCCCGGTACGAACCGCATCGCGAGTGGCACGCAGCAAACGAACCAGATGCTGCTCCCCGCGCAAAGCCTCCCGATGCTCCAGCGTCATCGCCCGCACCGTGGCATGCATCTGCAGCGACTCGGCGAGGTGGCTCTGCCACTCGGCACTCCGCGCCATCGTCGCTCGCTGGCACCGTCGGTTGATAGCGTTCACCACGGGATACAACGCCGCCTGAAGACCCACCAACACCGCAGCCACGCCTCCGATCCGCCAATCGTAGAGAAAGAGCCCCAGAAGCGAGGCCGTGACCACGAGCGGATTCAGCACGAGAGCGATCAACGTTTGGTTCAAAAACACCCGAATCCGCGCGGCATCCGCCACCCGAGAAAGCAATTCCCCTACGCGCATGCTGTCGTGAAACGTTCGGGGCAACTGCAGGAGATGACGATAGTATCCCAGGATCAGGGTCGCATCGATGCGTTGAGCGAGTCGCAACGCCAGTCGCCCTTGCAGCCAGCCGAGCAGCAAACGCGTAAGCACGACCGCGATCATCGATAAACCGAGGATGAAAAGCAGTCGCGCATCCTGATCCGGGAGCACGACGTCCAACAGTTTCTCGACGTAGAACGACGTGGCCAATCCTAAGATCGTAGTCAGAACCCCTCCGACTGCGGCCTGCACCAGACCGAAGCGATGCGGCCAGAGCAGTTCTCGGAGCCGACCCCATGCCGATGGCTTGCTGTCCGACCGAGTCTGTCCCGGATCCGAGGACGATCGATAACTGGGCGCCGCGAGCAAAAACACCCCGCTACACGAGCGCGTCAGTTTCTCCCGGGGCCACGCGGCGGCACGACCGACGGCCGGGTCCATGACTCGAACGACGCGCCCACCCACCTTCTCCAACACCACGTAGTGCGGATGTCGTGACGGCAAAATGACGTGCGCGACGACGGGCAAGGGCAACGTTTCCAAATCGGTCGGCGCGGCCCTGACGCCCCGGATCGTCAAACCGGCGCGGGCTCCCGCTTGGACCAGCCCCAACGCCGTGGTGCCAGCCCGATCCGTGCCGCACCACTGCCGTAACAAGGCGACCGGCTGAGGACGCCGGTAACGCTTGCACAAGTAGGCCAGACACGCCGGACCGCAATCGCTTTGATCGCGTTGTCGCATGGGTTTTCCGTCGGTTTCCAGGGGACCGGACGATCTGTCGTGAATCGAACTTTCGGATACCGTTCCGAAGCCCGGTTCCGACTGCACGAACCGAAGAGCGAACGAAAGTCACCGCCGACGTTACGAATTCTATCCGTCGATCGGTGCTTTCGTTCGCAGACGAACGGTTACGGTCACGTATCCATCGTGAGCCCTATCGTTTGAAGCATGTGATCCAGCGTGGGCAGACGACAGGAACTTTCCGGAGCGGCCAAGGGCGCGGAGTGCCAGATGGTAAAACCATCGTTCAAGGGTGCAAATCCTCCGTGCGTGGCGGTCAATTCTTGCGAAGCGAGTGTTTTCATCGAGCGATCTAAACTAACGTTTTCCTGCCGATTTCTCCTGCTATCGTAAATGACGGATCAGGCTGGCAGAAAGGAGTCGGGGTACTTCGGGCTCGTCTTCCCGACGACGACGCCAAGGGTGCCGGCTCCGGGGTTCGTTCGATCCAATCGGTCGTTTTTTGTCGGAGCAGCCGGAGCAAAGAGGTGCGCCCTAAATGAAACCGAACATCGGCCACGAAACCCTTGCGGAGAGCGCTCGTGCGGCCGTCGCGGGTGTGCATTTCGCTTTCGAGCGGCCGCAGCGTGACTCGATACGACGGTTCGCCCGCACCCCGGCCGCGCGAGATGTCCGGCGCAATCGACTCGACCACCGCGTCAAGGGAACCCCACTCGGTCGCGGGCAGCGCCGAGAAACTGACGGACGCCCGCTGTCCTAGCCGAAGAAGCGCAGCGGCGCGAGCCGGGACCGCGGTCTCCACCCGAAAACCGTCGGCAGCGGAGATCGCTCCCAGGATCTGGCCGGCCATCACCACCGCTCCAGGTCGCAAGGACACCAAGTCCAAGACCACCCCGGCGACCGGCGCGCGGAGAACGAGGTGCCGATTTTCCTCCAAGGCCTGCCTCCGATCGGCGTCGGACTTGGCCCAGGCCGTGTGCCCATCGCGATGACGGGCCAGCCAATCGGCTGCGGTGCGCGCGCGTGTCACGCTGCGCTCGGAGACACTCGCAGCGGCCGCATGCTGGGCTTCTTCGTGTTCGCGATCGCTGACCAAGCCGCGTGAGGCCAGAGCGGCCATTCGCGCTGCGTCGCGTCGCGCCTTCGCCTCGATCCTCGCCAGGC
>Ga0209181_10009382_pt1 | contig 12872 bp, 11 predicted proteins | sample MAT05_FD_187208 | JGI IMG/M metagenome (GOLD analysis project Ga0209181, IMG submission 187208) | Freshwater microbial communities from Lake Fryxell liftoff mats and glacier meltwater in Antarctica - MAT-05 (SPAdes) (version 2) | ecosystem: Environmental > Aquatic > Freshwater > Ice > Liftoff... | reverse complement strand
TATAGGTCGAACCCTCCTCTTCGATCAACACCCCCCGACGGGTGAGCAGCTTCATCAATCGGGTGATGACTTTGTGCAACACCGTCTGCAGCGCCTCGTCGGTCGGTGCGGGCACCTCGACGAAGACCGGTTCGCCTTCGGTGTCGCAGCGGTACACGCCGTCCAGCACCAGGCAGTGAAAGTGGATGTTGAGATTGGCGGCCGAGCCAAATCGTTGGATCAGCGTGACCGCGCCGCTGTCGGCCTCTTCAGCCTTCAGACCTGCTTGCCCGAGCAAGTAGCGCGTGATGACTCGGTGCACCACCTGCAGCACCGGCGTCACCAGCTTGGGCTGCGCGGCCAGCAACAGGCGCAGCGGGATGGGCAACGAGAGTACCCACTGGCGCACCGGCACGTGCGGGATGACGTGGTCCACCAGGTGCGCCGCTGTCTGTGCCATGCGCCGGGCCCCGCACGACGGGCAAAAGCCTCGGCGTTTGCAGCTGAAGGCCACCAGCGTGTCGTGGCTGCAGTCACCGCAACGCAGCCGCAGGAAGCCGTGGGCCAGGATGCCGCATTCCAGGAAGGCGTCGAACTCGTCCTTGACAAACTGCGGCAGATCGGCACCAACCGCGGACTCAGCCTGCTCGAAGAAGGTGGCGACGTGCTGCTGCACCAAGCGGTAAAGCACGGTCTGCTCCGGGCGGTGGCGCTCGTAGTGGACCGGGACGCCGTCCGGCGCCCTGATCGGAGGATTGGGCTGCCGGCCGATGGCTTGCACGCGAGGCTCCCGAGGTGGTGACCTCGGACGGTCTCAAGCCGTACGCTGCGGCTCAATCGCCCTGTGTGCCGCCTACCTGTGGATGCCCACTGCTGCGGGGACACCTTCGGGGGCCTCGGTGCCTATGCGACCGGCTGCTTCGGGGCGACGAGTTCACGGCAGCGTATGTCGCTGATGGGTCGATTGCCGAAGTTCGTCGCCAGGCGAAGCCGCCACTCAGGGCCTCGACCGCCATCGGGAACATGAATAGCAGCAACGGCCGACCGCTGTGCGCGCGCCTGTGTGTTTCCGAACGGTAGCCGGGTAATCCGCTCTCCCGCACGCGGGCCGCCGGTTTGCTGCATTCTGCTGCGCCGTGCGGCCCTAAGCCAAGCCCTTGCTCGCGCAGACTACCCTTATAACCAGCAACCTCGCCGGCCGGTTGGGCCGCACTTGGCACGGTGGAACCCGCCACTTGCGTGGGGAACAGCGCGCTCGCCGGGCGCGATATTGGCAGACACCCAAACGCCTGGCCTGCCGGCTGCGCTGGCTGTTCCTGCGCTCTTGCTACAGCGGGCGCCGCCCCGTTGTTCACCTGCTGCTGCACGCCGTTGTTGATGTTGGCCTGCCGTGCGAACACCACGGGCGGATTCTTGATTCGAGGCCAGCGTCTCAAAGGTAGCGCGGCACTGGCCTTGCGCCTTCAGCGCCAGCCGCATATAGCGCTCTGTTACGGTTGGTGCTCAGCCCCGGCGACAAGTTGGTCGGCGGCGCGCGCGTCAGCGCGACCGGCAAATGACCGCGATCAGCCCGCGCTGTTTCTTCGGCAGCCACGGGCCGCTGTCCTCCTGCAGGGTGTTGGCGACGACGCGGAGTTTCGCGGAGTGAAGAAAATTCAGAGCTGAATGGCGTTTATTCCCTGTGCCACTTCGTTCACTCCGGAACTCTGCCGTCAGGCTGCTCGATTCACGTAATACCGACCCAGCGTCAAGCCACATGCCGCAACCCGGCGACGATGTCGATGCGACTCATTTTCCACGCCGGCCAGGAGGCGGCGACCACGCTCAGCTCCAGGCAAACACTGACATGGCCGCCGTCCCCTTCACCTACATCGCCCGCAACCTGTGGTTGCGCCGCGTGACCACGCTACTCACCGCCGCCGGCACGGCGCTGGTGGTCTATGTCTTCGCCACTGTGCTGATGAGGACCGAAAGCATCCGCGCCGCGCTGGTGGCCGCTTGGCGCGCGGCCCGGATGAAGATCGTCAATTGTTTGCGCGCCGCGTAGTTCGGCCAGGCAGACCGAACCGTCAGCGGTCTTCGATGCGCGTGTGCGTGCCTTCGGCCGGCTTGCCGGTGTCGGGGTCCAGCCAATCGGAAATGCCGAGTTCCTGCTCGGCTTCGAACAGCGTTTCACCGGGCTCGATGTCTTCGTCGATGGCCGCGTTCAGCGCGGCGCGCACTTCTTCGGTGCTGGCGTAGGGGCCGAACTGCTGGCGGCCCTGGCCGTCGAGCCAATACCAGCCGTCGGGGTGCTGCACCAGCGAGCCGCCGTAGGGCGACGACAAATCCAGTGCAATCAGTTCGTCGACGGTCGGCTCCGGCAACTGCGGCGAGAAGGTGGTCAACGACGGCTTCATGGTTCAGGCTCCGCTCAATGCGGGACCACACTGAACCTTTGCCGGATCCAAGGCTTGCCTCGCCTCATTTCGGCGGTCGGCGCGGCGCGGCGAAAACGGAATACACCGTTGGTCTTTGGATCGAGGGTTTGCACCGTCGGGGTTTTCGCGGAGAGGTGGCGGTTTGCATACCCGAACGAAACAGAAGGTCTGCTTGCCGTGACACGATGGCGCAGTAACGAGACAAGACCGGCTGCGCCAGCCCACGGCAAACGCCTCGACGCGGTTTGCCTTTCAACATGGAGACCGAGATGATTCCACCCGCCTTCGATTACCACCTGCCCAAGTCCGTCAGTGAAGCCGTCGGGCTGCTCGCCAGCCTGGGCCAAGATGCCAAGCTGCTGGCCGGCGGCCACAGTCTGCTGCCGATGATGAAGCTGCGGTTCGCCCAGCCGGCCCATTTGATCGACATCAACCGCATCCCCGAGTTGCGTGGCATCTGCGAAGACGGAGCCGACGTGGTGATTGGCGCGATGACGGTGGAGAGTGCGCTGATCGACAACCCGCTGCTGCAGGCCAAAGTGCCGCTGCTCTGCGATGCCGCCAAACAGATCGCCGACCCGCAGGTGCGCAACCGCGGCACCATCGGCGGCGACATCGCGCATGGCGACCCGGCCAACGACCACCCGGCGCTAAGCCTGGCGCTCGACGCCAGCTTTCTGCTCGAGGGGCCTCAGGGCAAGCGGGTGGTCAAAGCCGACAACTTCTTCCTCGGCACCTACATGACGGCGCTGGCCGACGACGAGATCATGGTCTCGATCCGCGTGCCCGCACTGGCGGCAGGCACCGGCTGGGCCTATGAAAAATTGAAGCGCAAGACCGGCGACTGGGCCACCGCCGGCGCCGCGGTGGTCATGCGGCTGGATGGCGACATCGTCACCCATGTGCGCATCGCGCTCACCAACTTGGCGCCGATGGCAATGCGCGCGGTGGACGCCGAAGTGGCATTGCTCGGCGAGCCGCTGAGCGAGGCGACGATCGCCAACGCAGCGGCCGCCGCGATGGCCGCCACCGACCCCGCCGCCGACCTGCGTGGCGACGTCGAATACAAAACCGCGATGGCCGGGCAGATGGTCAAGCGCGCCTTGCGGACCGCCGCGGCCCGCTGCCGCTGATCGCCCCCCCAACACCCGGAGACAAGACCATGGCAAAAAAACTCATCAGCGTGAAGGTCAACGGCCGCACCCACGACAGAGCTGTCGAGCCGCGCACCCTGCTCGTGCACTTTCTGCGCGAAGAGCTCAACCTTACCGGTGCGCACATCGGCTGCGAAACCGGCCACTGCGGCGCCTGCACGGTCGACCTCGACGGCCAGTCGGTGAAGAGCTGCACCCATCTGGCGGTGCAGTGCGACGGCTCCGAAGTGCTGACCGTTGAAGGTCTCGTCCAGGGCGGGGTGCTGCACGCCGTGCAAGAGGGCTTCTACAAAGAGCACGGCCTGCAGTGCGGCTTCTGCACGCCGGGCATGCTGGTGCGTGCTTACCGGCTGTTGATCGAGAACCCGAACCCGACAGAGGCCGAGATCCGCACCGGCATCAGCGGCAACTTGTGCCGCTGCACGGGCTACCAGAACATCGTCAAGGCGATCCAGTACGCGGCGGCCAAGCTGCGTGAAGCGCAAGCCCAACCGCACGCGCAAGCCCCATCCCAAGCCGATACCGTTCCCGCCTGAACCCGGAGCAGCCCCATGAACGCACCCACCGACCCGAAACTGCTCGAACGCAAAGACGCCCTGCAAGGCCTGGGCGAAAGCCGCCTGCGCAAGGAAGACGCCCGCTTCATTCAGGGCAAGGGCAACTACGTCGACGACATCAAGCTGCCCGAGATGCTGCACATGGACATCGTGCGCAGCCCTTACGCCCACGCCCGGATCAAGAGCATCGACAAGACTGCAGCGCTGGCCGTGCCGGGCGTGATTGCGGTGCTGACCGCCGACGACCTGAAGCCGCTCAAGCTGCACTGGATGCCCACCCTGGCCGGTGACGTGGCTGCCGTGCTGGCCGACCAGAAGGTGCACTTCCAGATGCAGGAAGTGGCGGTCGTCATTGCTGTTGACCGTTATGCCGCGGCCGATGGCGTCGAGGCCGTGATGGTCGACTACGAAGAGCTGCCGGTAGTGATGGACCCCTACGCCGCGCTGCTGCCCGACGCCCCGGTGGTGCGCGACGACCTGGCCGGCAAGACCAGCGGTGCGCACGGCCCGCGCGACCACCACAACCACATCTTCACTTGGGACGCCGGTGACAAGGACGCCACCGCGGCCGCGTTCGTCGCCGCACCGGTGGTCGTCAGCCAGCACATGCATTACCCGCGTGTGCACCCCTGCCCGCTCGAGACCTGCGGCTGCGTGGCGAGCTTCGACCCGGTGCGCGGCGAACTCACCACATACATCACAAGCCAAGCACCGCACATCGTGCGCACGGTGGTCAGCCTGCTCTCGGGCATCCCCGAGAGCAAGGTGCGCATCGTCAGCCCCGACATCGGCGGTGGCTTCGGCAACAAGGTGCCGATCTACCCGGGGTATGTATGCGCCATCGTCTCGAGCATCGTGCTCGGCAAGCCGGTGAAGTGGGTCGAAGACCGCATCGAGAACATCAGCTCAACAGGCTTTGCCCGCGATTACCACATGGACGGCGAAATCGCCGCCACCGCCGACGGCAAGATCACCGGCCTGCGTGTCAACGTGGTCGCCGACCACGGTGCGTTCGACGCCTGCGCCGACCCGACCAAGTTCCCGGCCGGCCTGTTCCACATCTGCTCTGGGTCATACGATATTCCGGCCGCGCATTGCAGCGTGAAGGGCGTTTACACCAACAAGGCGCCTGGCGGCGTGGCTTACCGCTGCAGCTTTCGCGTGACTGAAGCGGTGTACCTGATCGAGCGCATGGTCGACGTGCTGGCGCAGAAGCTCGGCATGGACAAGGCCGAGATCCGGGCCAAGAACTTCATCCGCAAAGAACAGTTTCCGTACACCTCGGCTTTCGGTTTCGAGTACGACTCGGGCGACTACCAGCCCGCACTCGACAAGGTGCTGCAGGCAGTCGACTACAAAGGTTTGCGCGCCGAACAAGCCGCCAAACGTGCAGACAGCAACAGCCCGACGCTGATGGGCATCGGCCTGTCCACCTTCACCGAGGTGGTGGGCGCCGGGCCCAGCAAGATGTGCGACATCCTTGGCGTGGGCATGTTCGACAGTTGCGAGATCCGCGTCCACCCGACCGGTTCGGCCATCGCCCGCATGGGCACCATTTCGCAAGGCCAGGGCCACCAGACCACCTACGCGCAGATCATCGCCACCGAACTCGGCATCCCGAGCGAAGTGATCCAGGTCGAAGAAGGCGACACCAGCACCGCACCTTACGGCTTGGGCACCTACGGCAGCCGCAGCACGCCAGTGGCGGGCGCCGCCATCGCGATGGCGGCGCGCAAGATCCACGCGAAGGCGAAGAAGATCGCCGCCCACCTGCTGGAGGTGAGCGAGAACGACCTCGACTGGGAGATCGACCGCTTCAACGTCAAGGGCGACCCGAGCAAGCACAAGACCATGAAGGACGTGTGCTGGGCGGCCTACAACAACGTGCCGGCTGGGCTGGAAATGGGCCTGGAGGCGGTGCACTACTACGACCCGCCAAACTTCACCTTCCCCTTCGGCATCTACCTGTGCGTGGTCGACATCGACCGCTGCACCGGCGAGACGAAGATCCGCCGCTTTTACGCGCTCGACGACTGCGGCACGCGCATCAATCCGATGATCATCGAAGGCCAGATCCATGGCGGGCTGACCGAAGGCTACGCGGTGGCGATGGGCCAGCAGATGCCGTTCGACGCGCAGGGCAACCTGCTCGGCAACACGCTGATGGACTACTTTCTGCCCACCGCCGTGGAAACCCCGCACTGGGAAACCGACCACACCGTCACGCCCAGCCCGCACCACCCGATCGGCGCTAAGGGCGTAGCTGAGTCGCCGCACGTCGGCTCGATCCCGACCTTCACGTCGGCCGTCGTGGATGCCTTTGCGCATCTTGGCGTCACTGACATGACCATGCCGCACAGCAGTTACCGTGTCTGGCAGCAGCTGAAGGCCAGCGGCGTTAACCTGTAAGCAAGGGCTGCAGGGCGCAGACTTGATCACCTGCGTGATGCGTGATGCGTGATGCGTGATGAGCACTGCGGTTTTCGCCCTTGGGGCGGCCCGGCGGGGTTCTGCCCCGCCCAGGAGAACAACATGGAAGTCAAACTCGACAAACGTTATCCGCTCGATGTCAGCGTGGCACAGGCCTGGGCGGTACTTTCGGACATCCGCGCCACCGCGGGCTGCATGCAGGGCGCGGCCATCACCGAACAGATCGACGACACGCATTTCAAGGGCACCGTGAAGAGCAAGGTCGGCCCAGCAGTGATGAGCTTCGGTGGCGACATCAAGGTGCTGGACATCAACCCGGCAGACAAGCGCCTGCAGATGCTGGGCAAGGGCGCCGACAAGTCGGGTTCTTCGGCGTCGATGAACCTCACCGCGCACCTGGAGGCCGGCGACACAGCGGCCAGTTCGGTGCTGGTGGGGCAGGCCACGATCATCGTCAGCGGCAAGCTCGCGCAGTTCGGCAGCCGGCTGCTGGTGCCGGTGTCTGACGCCATGCTGGCGCAGTTTGCCGTCAACTTTCGCAATGTGGCAGCGGCGGTGCCGGTGGCGGCCAATGCTGCAGCGCCTGAAGCGGGCACGACCACCGGCGCAGTGCCGGCAGCCGCGCCAGCGGCCAGACCCGCGCCGCCACCGCAAGCCCAAGAGCTAAACGCGCTGGCGCTGATCTGGACCGTCTTCAAAGGCTGGTTCGTCGGCCTGTTCGGCAAGAAGACCTGACGACGCCGAGCCATGGAGGACCAAGCGCTGCGCGAATCGCTGCACCACGCCGGCTACATCGCCGACGAAAGTTTGGCGACTACCTTGTGGCTGGCCGCAGAACTGGAGCGCCCCTTGCTGCTGGAGGGAGACGCCGGTGTGGGCAAGACCGCTTTGGCGCTGGCGCTGGCACGCGCCCAAGGCCGGCGCCTGGTGCGGCTGCAATGCCACGAGGGCCTTGACCTCGCGCAGGCCGCCTACGAATGGAACTACGGGCGGCAGCTGCTGGCGATCCGCATGCATGAAACGCAGGCCGAAAAGATCGACGAGCACGACCTGTTCAGCCGCGCTTACCTGCTCGAACGCCCGCTGCTCACTGCCATCAGCAGCGAGCAGCCTTGTGTGTTGCTGATCGACGAGATCGACCGCGCCGACGAGGCCTTCGAGGCCTTCTTGCTAGAAGTGCTGGCGGACTACCAGATTACCGTCCCGGAGCTCGGCACGCTCAGCGCGCGCCATGTGCCAGCGGTCATCCTCACGAGCAACGGCACGCGCGAACTGAGCGACGCGCTGCGCCGACGCTGTCTTTACCACTGGCTCGACTACCCGACGCTGGCACGCGAGATCGCCATCGTGCGCGGTACCCTGCCGGGCGCCGAAAGCGCGCTGGTCGAGCAAGCCGTGGCCTTCGTGCAGCGGCTTCGCCGCGAAGACCTGGGCAAGACCCCCGGCGTGGCCGAGACGCTGGACTGGATCCGTGCGCTGCACCGCTTGAAGATGACCTCGCTGCCCGACGACCCGCAGGCGCTGATGGCCACGCTGGGCTGTTTGCTGAAGACCCGCGAAGACCGATTCCAGGTCGGCCCCGACCGTGTGCGGCAGCTGATCGAAGGCCGCCGCTCGGTGGGCGTCGCCGAGAGGGCATGAGATGAGGGGCGCGGTCGGTGGCGTCTTTCGGCCCGTTGCTGACATTCGTTTCTTTTGTTCGCCGCTTGTCGACATCCTTGCGCGAACAGGCCGCCGGGGCGCTCTGTTCCGCTCATATCCCCCGGCGTCGGCCTGCAGCCGCCACCTCCTCCTTTACTTCGCTCCACAGAACACCCCGCCGTCCTGTTCCGACGACGTTGTCGCGTCTCCCCGGCTGATGTGCGGCGTGCTCCGATGGTCGCCGGCTGCAGGAGTCGGGTGGCCCCTGGAGCGAAGTAAAGGAGGAGCCTTCGGCCTTAGGCCGAAGGCAGGGGACATGAGCGGAAGGGGCCACCCGACTGCCGTAGCCAACTATCGATCCAAGCATGCCGAAGGGCGGAAACCGAACGACTGCAACCGCCCGCAAGCAGACTCCTCCCCGCACGGCTGCCACGGGTGATCGACTGACATGCACGCCGAACCGCTCGACTCTATCGCCGGCTTTGCTGCCTTGCTGCGCGAGCACGGCCTGCAGGTCGGCATCGCGGAGCAGCAGGCCTTCGTGCAGGCAGCGCTCGCCGTGCCGGTGCAGCGTGCTGCCCGGCTCGACGCTGCCTGGCGCGCCATCGCCTGCCACGACGCACGCGACTGGCGGCGCTGGCCCGAGCTGTTCGAACGCTACTGGCACCCGCAGCGGCTGAAGGGCAGCGTGCGCGTCAGCGGCCAGACCCGTCCGCAACGCGACCTGCGGCAGGTGGTGCAGACGCTGCACGAAGCACTCGGCGACAGTGCGCCGCGCGCCGAAGCTGGCGCAAAAGCACCCAACACGGCGCTCGACACCGCGCTCGACGCCACCGGCGACGGTCTGGTTGAATCAGGCACGCCGCGCGCCCAGGGCGGCGCCAGCCGCACCGACCCGCTGCACGACCGCAGCCTGGCCGAATGGCTGCCGCAAGACCTGACCCTGCTCGACCGGCTCGCTGAACGCATCGCGCGCCGCCTGCGCTTGCGCCTCACGCGGCGCTGGCACGACCACCCGCGCGGCACGCGCCTGGATGTGCGGCGAACGCTGCGCGCCAGCCTGAAGACCGGCGGCGTGCCGGTCGCGCCGGCCTGGCGCCAGCCGCGGCGCGAGAAGCCGCGGGTCTTCATCCTGGTCGACGTCAGCCGGTCGATGGAAACCCACGCGCAACTCTTTCTGCGTATCGCGCGCGCCTTCGTGCTGGCGGTGGATGCGCGAGTCTTCGTTTTTCACACCCGGCTGGCCGAGGTCACGCCGCTCTTGCAGCGCGATTCGGCCACCGTGCAGGAAAAGGTCAACGCGGTGACGGCAGGGTTCGGCGGCGGCACCCGCATCGCCACCAGCCTGGCCGATTTTCACGGCGTGCATGCCCGTTCGCAGCTGAACCGCAACGCGCGCGTCTGGGTGCTGTCCGATGGCTTCGACGCCGACGAGCCACAGCGCCTGGCCGAAGAATTGGCCGCCGTGCGCCGCCGCGGCGCGCGCATCACCTGGTTGCATCCGGGCGATAACCGGCCGGCCTCGGCCGCGATCCAACACGCGCTGCCGACGATCGAACGCTTCGTGCGCCTGAACAGCCTGCGCGACCTGGCCGCCGCGGCCGACCTGTTGGCCTGATGACCCCGCTCTTTGAGAAGGACCTGCCATGAGTTCATCCGACGTGCTCGCCGCCGCCCAGCGGCTGCAACAACAAGACCAGCCCTACGCGCTGGTGACCGTGCTGCGGGTGCTGGCACCGGCTTCGGCTCGGCCCGGCGACAAAGCGGTGGTCACGGCAGCCGGCATCCAACACGGCTGGATCGGCGGCGGCTGCGCGCAGCCGGCGGTCTTGCGCAGCGTTCGGTTGGCGCTGGCCGATGGGCGTGCGCGGATCATCCGCATCACGCCCGCCGAAGAGGGCCGGATGCGCGAACTGGACGACGTGCTCGAGTTCGGCATGGCCTGCCATTCGGGCGGCACGCTCGAACTCTTCGTCGATCCGATGCTGCCGCGCGCACGCCTGACGGTGATCGGCGACTCCCCACTGGCTGCCGCGCTGGCCGGCTTGGCGCCACGCGTCGGCCTGCCGGTCACGGTGCTGGCGCAGGGTGCCGATACGGCGCGTTTCCCCGACGCCGAACAGGTGCACACGGGCGACGAGAGCAGCGCACATATCGCGCCGGGCAGCTTCGTAGTCGTCGCAACCCAGGGCCGGCGCGACCTGCAAGGCCTGCGCGCGGCACTTGCGCTGCAGGCCCGGCAGGTGTTCTTCGTGGCAAGCGCGCGCAAGGCGCAGGTGTTGAAGACATCGCTGCTGGAATCCGGCCACGATGCCGCTGCAGTGGCCGCCATCGTCGCGCCGGCCGGCCAGCCGATAGGCGCGCAAACGCCTGAAGAGATCGCCTTGTCGGTGCTGGCCGCGGTGGTGGCGGCGCGGCGCGGGCGCGACGGGTCGGGCGACGCCGTCACCGCCGCCGCCAACGCCGCCGTCTCCCCCGGCGGTGCGCTTACCTTTGCGACGGGTGCGACGGCTGCGTTGGCTGCCATCGTAGCGCCAGTGATGCCGGCCGCGGCATCACTGCAGCCGGCAGGCCTCCGGGCCAGCCCGCTGCCCGAGTTGCCCGCCATCGCCGGCTCTTGTTGTGGCGGGCCCGCCGAGCCGGTGCCAGCCGTCACGTCGCTGGCAGCGCCGCTGGTCGAGTCGGCCGAGCCGCTGGCCGGTTCTGCGGCGAGCGTGCACGCGGCAACCGCGTCGGCAACAGCCACCCCAAAAAGCTGCTGCGGCAGCTGACAAGGAACCCGACATGGGATGCATCCTCAAAGGCGGCGGCGGTCTCTACAGCCGCGTCGCGGTGGGCGCTGTGCTGCTCGCCGCAGGCAGTGGCTCGCGCATCGGCCACAAACCCAAGAGCCTGCTCGAACTGGCTGGCGTGCCGCTGATCCGCCGCCAGCTGATCGCGCTATCGGGCGCCGGGGTCGACGAGGTGGTGGTGGTGCTCGGCCACCACGCCGCACTGATCGAGCCGGTGGTGCAGGATTTTCCGGTCACGGTCGTGCGCAACCTGAGCCCGGACGACGGCCAAGTCTCGTCGCAGCGCCTCGGCCTGGCTGCACTCACCGGCAAGCTCGACGCGGTAATCGTGGCACTGGCCGACCAGCCGCTGATCAATGCACAAGATATCACCGCGCTTATCGGCGCCTACAAAACGCGGCCCGAGGGGACGTCGGTGGTCTTCCCGCGTGTTGGCGGTGAACGTGGCAACCCGGTGGTCTTCAGTGCCGAGGTGATGGCGCAGATCCTGGCCGGTGCCGCCAACGTCGGTTGCCGGCAATGGCAGGCGGCGCACCCCGAGGCGCTGGCGCCCTTCGACACCGACAACCGACGTTACCGGGTCGACATCGACACGCCCGAAGACCTGGCGCGTTTTGCACGCGATACCGGCCACACGCTGTGCTGGCCGGCAGCGGTCACGGCGTCAGCGTCGGCGTGAGTTTGCAACCCGGCTTTCACAGTCTGTGGCCCACGCCGCTGGGCGTGCACCGATTTTCCGACGCCGAGACCCTGAACTCGCTGCTGGTACGGGTGTTCGGCGCGCTGCGCACCACCCAGGAGCATGCGCGCGGCATGGCGCCCGGCGCGTTCTTCGCCAGCGACGACGACCTGCTGCGCCGCATCCAGCTGCCCGAGTGGCAAGGCTTCGTGCGCTTTCTCGTCGACAGCCTGCGCGACACCGCCAAGCAGGCCAACGCCGGCGCTTGGCCGGTCGAAGGGCTGGATCTGCAGGTTGCCATCGAAGGCCTGTGGTTCCAGGCCAGCAACCACGGCGCCTTCCACGACGTACACACACACGGCAACTGCTCGTGGTCGGGGGTCTACTGCGTGCAGGTCGATCACGAAAAACGGCGTATCGCCCATCCGGTCTACGGAGCGGCCAACGGCGCCACGCGTTTGTATGGCCCGCCCTTCACACACCTGGCCGGCGCCCATGTCGACCTCGGCAACGCCTACCTGCAGCCGCCCAGCGTCGACGTGCAACCGCTTCCTGGCCAGCTGCTTCTGTTTCCGTCGTGGCTGGCGCACCAGGCGCTGCCTTACGCCGGCCAGCTCGACCGCGTGATTGTCTCCTTCAACGCCAGCCTGCATGCCGCGCGCGGCAGCGACCGGCTGCATGGTTACAGCGCGGCATGACCGGATAACGGCGTGAGGGCGCGGCGGCGCTTCAGCGGGTGGCACGATGGCACGCCAACCTGCGCCAGGGTCACCAGAGCGGCGCGACCCGGGCCGCGTCGGCGGTATATTGACTCAAGCAGTTCTAGGGTAGCCCCATGCGCCAATTGAACGGACACGACGCGTCCTTCCTCCATTCCAACACACGCACAGGCCGTCCACCCCTGGAGCGGCGCGGGCTGCACCAGGCGGTACAGCTGGTCTGCTCTGGGCGGTGGCGCTCGTCACGGACCGGGGCGCCATCCGGCGCCCGCTGGAGCTTCCGGCCGATGGCTTGCACGCGATGCTGGCGAGGTTGTGACCTCGGACTGTCTTAAGCCGCGCGCTGCGCCTCAATCGCCCTGTGTGCCGCGTACGTCCATATGCCCACTGCTGCGAGGACCCCTTCGGGGGCCTTGGTGCCTACTAAACCGGCTGCTTCGGGGCGACGAGTTCACGGCAGCGTATGTCGCTGATGGGTCGATTGCGTACCTTCGTTAGCCT
>Ga0209181_10009381_pt1 | contig 12872 bp, 9 predicted proteins | sample MAT05_FD_187208 | JGI IMG/M metagenome (GOLD analysis project Ga0209181, IMG submission 187208) | Freshwater microbial communities from Lake Fryxell liftoff mats and glacier meltwater in Antarctica - MAT-05 (SPAdes) (version 2) | ecosystem: Environmental > Aquatic > Freshwater > Ice > Liftoff... | reverse complement strand
AATAAGAGCAAACCAAACTATCAACAAGTTCTGTCAGGGTCATGTTCGACATTCGCAAACCTACCACCACCTGCACGCAATTATGGATGGACCGAGTATTGGGCAGCCAACTACGCACACTTGTGGAAAACTGATCGCCTTCCAACCCTGTCCCGGCAGATAACTTCGTGGCCCTTCCGCTGATCGTTCATGCAATTCTCCCACCTCCACGTCCACACCCAGTTCAGTCTTCTCGACGGCGCCGCCAGCATACCCGCGCTCTTCAAGAAGGCGTTGAAAGATGGGCAGCCGGCTATCGCCATCACCGACCATGGCAACATGTTCGGTGCGTTCAAGTTCGTGGCCGAGGCGGGCAAACACAAGAATGAGGATGGCTCGCCGAAGGTGAAACCCATCGTGGGGTGCGAGTTCTATGTGGTGGCCGATCGCACGCGCAAACAATTCACGCGCGAGGAGAAGGATAAGCGTTTCCACCAGCTGATGCTGGCGAAGAATCCCACGGGCTACAAGAACCTGAGCAAGCTGTGTTCGCTGGGCTACATCGACGGCTTCTACAGCAAATACCCACGCATCGATAAGCAGTTGATCGAGCAGTACCACGAGGGACTGATCGCTACCACGTGTTGCCTCGGTGCCAGCGTGCCGCAGGCCATCATGCGCGGTGGAACGGACCTTACAAAGGCAGAAGAGGAATTCAAGTGGTGGCTCGACCTTTTCGGTGAGGACTACTATGTGGAGCTGCAACGCCATGGGATCCCCGAGCAGGACCAAGTGAACACGGTGTTGATCCAGTGGGCACGCAAGTACAATGTGCCCATCATCGCGAGCAACGATAGCCACTACACCGACCGCGAGGACAGCAACGCGCACGACATACTGCTGTGCATCAATACCGGCGAGAAACAGAGCACGGCGAAAGCGGCGGACGGCGACGAAGAGGGATCGAAGGGAAAACGGTTCGCCTTCTACAACGACGAGTTCTTCTTCAAGACGCAGGCGCAAATGGCGCAGACGTTCCACGACCTGCCGGAAGCCTTGGACAACACGAACCTGATCGTGGACAAGGTGGAAACGCTGAAGCTGAAGAAGGACATCCTGCTGCCGAACTTTCAACTGCCAGCGGGTTTCAGCAACCAGGACGATTACCTGCAGCACCTCACGTACGAGGGGGCGATCAAGCGGTATTTGGGTGTAAGAAGTGAAGAGGGAGAGAGGGTGAGAGAGTTCGGGCTCACTGGCGGCATTGACTCCTTGGATCCTAAGATCAAGGAACGTGTGGACTTCGAACTTTTCGTGATCCGCACGATGGGGTTCGCGGGCTACTTCCTCATTGTGCAGGACTTCATCAACCACGGTCGTGAGATCGGGGTGTTGATCGGTCCGGGCCGTGGCAGTGCGGCCGGTAGTGTGGTGGCCTATTGCACGGGGATAACGAACATCGATCCCATCAAGTACGATCTGCTGTTCGAACGGTTCCTCAATCCGGACCGCAAGAGCATGCCCGATATCGATACGGACTTCGATGACGAAGGCCGGCAGAAAGTGATCGATTACGTGGTGCAGAAATACGGCCAGAACCAGGTGGCGCAGATCGTCACGTACGGCAGCATGGCCGCGAAGAGCAGCATCCGTGACGTGAGCCGCGTGTTGGATCTTCCGTTGCAAGAAGCGGATCGCCTAGCGAAGCTGATCCCCGAACGTCCGGGCATTGAACTCGGTCGCATCCTGCGCGCACCGCTAGAAGGCGAAGGCAGCCTGAAGCAGAAAGAGAACTTCAGCAGTGAAGAGATCTCAGCCGCCAAACAACTGCGCGAGATCCTCGAAAGCGGAGAACTGACAGCCGATGTACTGCGCGAAGCAGAAAAGTTGGAAGGCAGCGTTCGCGGCGTTGGTATCCACGCGGCAGGGTTGATCATTGCGCCAAGCGACTTGACGGAGTACATCCCGGTGTGTACGAGCAAGGACTCGCCGATGCTGATCACGCAATTCGACGGCAAAGTGGTGGAGGATGCGGGCGTGATCAAGATGGACTTCTTAGGCCTGAAGACGCTGACGATCATCCGCGATGCGTTGCGCATGATCAAGGCGAACCATGGCGTGGACATCGCCATCGACGAGATCCCGTTGGACGATGCGAAGACTTACGCGCTCTACCAACGTGCCGAGACCAACGGCACGTTCCAGTTCGAAAGCGCGGGCATGCAGAAGTACCTGCGCGAGTTGAAGGCGGATACGTTCGGCGACCTCATCGCTATGAACGCGCTGTACCGTCCGGGTCCGCTGGAATACATCCCCACCTTCATCAAGCGGAAACATGGACTGGAGAAGATCGTGTACGACCTCCCCGAAATGGAGGGATTGCTGAAGGAGACATACGGCGTTACCGTGTACCAAGAACAGGTGATGTTGCTCAGTCAGAAACTGGCAGGCTTCACCAAGGGCGATGCCGACGTGCTGCGCAAAGCGATGGGCAAGAAGGACCGCGCCACGCTGGACAAGATGAAGGGCAAGTTCCTGGAAGGCACGGCAGCCAAGGGGCTCGACGCGAAAGTGTGTACGAAGGTGTGGACGGATTGGGAAGCCTTCGCGCAATACGCCTTCAATAAATCGCACAGCACCTGCTACGCCTTCGTGGCCTACCAGACCGCGTGGTTGAAGGCCAACTACCCGAGCGAATTCATGGCCAGCGTGCTCACGCATTCCGGCGGGCAGATCGACAAGATCACCTTCTTCATGGAGGAATGCCGACGCATGGGCATCAAGGTGCTTGGGCCGGATGTGAATGAGAGCCAGTTCCAATTCAGCGTGAACAAGGCCGGACAGATCCGCTTCGGATTGGGTGCTGTGAAGGGCGTTGGTGAAGGCGCCGTGGAATCCATCGTCGAAGGCCGTTCTACCGATGGTCCGTATCAGTCGGTGTTCGATCTACTGCGTCGTGTGAACCTGCGCAGCGCGAACCGCAAAGCGTTGGAGAGTTTGGCCTATGGTGGTGCCTTCGATTCGCTGAACGTGCAACGCGCACACTTCTTCCACAGTGCCGGTGAAGGCAAACCAATGTGGATCGAAACACTGGTGCGTTACGGCCAACAACACCAGGACGGCGAGGACAGCAGCCAGGTGAGCATGTTCGACACCGGATCGGAAGGCGCAGGAATACCGGAACCTCCCCTACCGCAGATCGACGGCTGGAGCGCGTTGGAACAATTGCACTACGAGAAGGAAGTGATCGGCTTCTACCTGAGCGGTCATCCCTTGGACGATCACCGGTTGGAGATCAAGTACCTGTGCAACTCCACCTTGCCGGACCTGAAGGAGTTGGACAAGCTGGCCGGACGCGACCTCACCTTCGCGGGGATCGTCACCAAAGCGGAACATCGCATCGCCAAGAGCGGCAAAGCCTTCGGCACCCTTTCGTTGGAAGACCACAACGGCATGCACGACTTCATGCTGTTCAGCGAGGACTACCTCAAGTACAGGCTGTTCCTGCAAACCGGCGCGTTGTTGCTGGTGAAAGGCCGCGCCAGCGCTCGCACATGGGGCCGCGATGAAGGGCAGATGGAATTCAAGATCACATCCATTGACCTGCTCGGAGATGCGCGTGACAAATACATCACGAAGCTGACCCTGAAGCTGGAAGCCGAACGGATCAACGATCAACTCGCCCATGAGCTTGGACAGCTACTGCGGACCTCGCCGGGCAAATGCAAGGTCACCGTACAGCTGGTCAGCCAGCAGGAAAAGATGGCTTTGGACGCCCCCAGCAAGGGACTCAGTGTAGGGTTGACCGAGGAATTCATCCGCACTCTGGACACCCTCGCCGATGTGTCCTACACCCTGAACTGACGGATCGTCAGAATACTTTCCATGGCAAGGATCTTGTCGGATGGAGGTACCTTTGTGCGCGTAACGCGTGGAAAACTGATCGGGGAGGTGCTTCCATCGAACCGTCAGGTAGCCCCAACTTGCACGACCAACGAACTGAAACAAACGAGGCATTGAAAAATGCCCACCCAAGAACATGGCATTGGAATTCACCGACAGCAACTTTGAGGAACTCGCGCTGAAGAGCGACAAACCCGTGATGGTGGACTTTTGGGCAGAATGGTGCGGCCCTTGCCGCATGGTTGGCCCGGTAGTAGAGGAACTTGCGAAGGAATATGACGGCAAGGTCGTGATCGGCAAAGTGAACGTGGACAACAATCCACAAACTGCAATGAAGTACGGGATCCGCAGCATCCCTACCATCCTGTTCCTGAAGCACGGCGAAGTGGTGGACCGCAGCGTAGGCGCTGTGCCGAAGAGCCAGTTGGCCGCAAAGCTGGACGGGCAGCTCGCCTAAGGCGCAAGGAGCATGAACGGACCCCGCACGGCCTCGCGCTGTGCGGGGTCTTTGCTTGTATTCCCCTCGCTATTGACTAGGCGCAGGATCGGCTTTGTAACGTTGCAAACGACTTTCCATACCTGCGACCATGGACCATACCGATAGCTACCGCAGCACCCCGCTCTTCAAAAAGGCCGAGGACATCCGAACATTGGCCACTGCCATAGTTGAAAGCGCACCGGAGGAAGCCCATACCGACAACACCGATCCTTCCCGGTTGCGCTTTGCAAAGCACATGCTACAGCACAGTAAGGACGACATCATGGAGAATGCCCACACCATAGGGGCCAAGATCGCCGGCGCCTATGCCATGGACATGTACGATCTGCAAATGGAGAACGCCTGCCTGGTCCGGCGTGCCTGTCGTGAAATGGTGGTTGCGCTGCGCGGTTTGGAAATCGCAGGCTATAGCGAGCAGGCGTACTTCGACCTACTGCGACAAGCGGTGGAAGAGTTCAGGCCGCTCTTTTCCGCGTGGGTCGGCACGTTCAAGGATTCGTACTACCAGTATGATGACTGGGGTCTGTTCAATCCTCCGGGAGCAAGCCGCAATTAGACCCGAGCGCAAAGCCCATTCACTTGTCTTTGCCCCGATCTTTGCACCATGCCCATTGAAAAGAAAGAGGTCCAAGCCCTGAGCGCCCTTGAGTTCAAGGCACGGCAGGTGGTGGAAGGCTTCTTGGCCGGCCTGCACAAAAGCCCGTTCCATGGGTTCAGCGTGGAGTTCGCGGAGCACAGGGCCTACAACCAAGGGGAAAGCACCCGGCACATCGACTGGAAGCTTTATGCGCGCACGGACAAGCTGTATGTGAAGCGGTACGAGGAGGAGACCAATTTGCGGTGCCAATTGGTAGTGGATGCCAGCAGTTCCATGTACTATCCCGAAGTTCAACCGGCCAACAAAAGCGGTGATCGGGTCCTGAACAAGGTGGAATTCGCCGTGCATGCAGCGGCGGCCTTCATCCAACTGCTCCGGAAGCAGCGTGATGCCGTGGGCCTCACCACGTTCTCGGACGCGGTGGTCGTGGCCGAGGAAGCTCGCAGCAACGCCGTTCACCTGCGCCATTTGATGCAGCATCTGGAGAGCCTTTTATCCACTGATGCGCCTGCACGCGGCAAGAAGTCATCCGTGGTGGAAGCCTTGGAGGACATCGCCCAACGCGCGCACCGCCGCAGCTTGATCGTGGTCCTCAGCGACATGTTCGATAGCGCAGATCGCGAAGCCGAGGTCTTCGATGCTTTGCAGCACCTGCGTTTCAACAAGCACGATATCATCCTCTTCCACGTGGTGGACCGGAAGCACGAGTTGGAACTGGACGTGCAGGATCGCCCATACACCTTCGTGGACGTAGAGACCGGCGAACAAGTGAAGGCCCATCCCGCCGAAGTCCGCGAAGCGTACAAAGCCGCCATGACCGAGCGTTGGCACCGGTTGAAATTGAAGTGCGCCCAGTACCGCATCGATCTTGTGGAAGCCGACATCAACGCCGGATTCGGCCCGATCTTGCTGGAATTCTTGACGAAGAGGGCCCGGCTGTATTGAGGAATTCTGGTAGTGTCTCAGTTGGAATAAAAGCCTTCCGGTCGAGCCTTATTTCTTCTTCTTGTTCTTGGGGGCACCCTTAACGAAGCCCTTGGCTACCATCTCGTCCCACATGTCTTTCCAAGGCTTACCATACGACATTGCGTTGGTTTTGAAGTGGGTTAGCGGCACCTCCTTATAGTGGTGGTCCACTGTTAAGGATCGGAGAAGCTGCTTGCCGGTCGATGGGAAATCCTATCGCTCATGTGATCCTGATTTCCTTCCCTTCCCCTCCAGACCCTTGCTTTTCAGGTATCTGAGGTAGTCCCCCAGCGGGATACAGAGCTTGGCCATTTACATGAAAATGGACACCTGCTTATTTCCTCGATAAAATCCACTTCCTCCCTTGGGGAGAAGTTCAACGGGGACGTTGGTTGATGGAGGGATAGCAAACTTGTTGCTCAGGGTCCATCCATAGCTGATCAACAGTTGAGCTAACGAACCCTTTTCGGTCGCCTCTTCAAAAAAGAGGTCCGTCCCGGTCTTGAAGGAAGCCTGAGCTTCTTCTTCTGTCGTGCCGTATCCAGACACTCGCAGAGCTGGAGATACGACAGTCCAATACCTTCCTTCTTTCACAACATAGGTCTCAATGATCGCCTCAATACTTTGGCGACCGTCGTGGAGCGTTTGTTTCATGGACAGAATTAAAGGTATGGCAGTTCGCATAGGCCGCCGATTATATGGGAATTCTTCCGCGAGGTTGCACATCTCCGCCTCTTACTTACATTTGCACCCGCTGCGGCTGAAAAGCTTCAGTACACGGACTGGTAGTTCAGCTGGTTAGAATGCCGCCCTGTCACGGCGGAGGTCGCGGGTTCGAGTCCCGTCCGGTCCGCAAGAAGCCCCTGTTGAGGGGCTTCTTTCATTTATACCTGACGGGACGAGAAGTTCATCCCGCAGAGGCGATAGCCGAGTGCGGGAAGTCCCGTGCGGTCCGCAAAACGAAGCCCACCGAAAGGTGTGTTCTCATTTCCGACCACAACGGATCGGCACCTAAACGAATTCCTTGATCGCTTTCAAGAACGCATCCCCGAATTGCGCAGCCTTGTGGTCCCCTACCCCATTCACCAAGCGGAACTCGTAGATGTTCGCAGGCTTCTTCTCGGCCATGTCCAGCAAGGTGGCGTCACTGAAGACGATGTAGGCCGGCTTCTTCAGATCGGCGGCGATGATGCGGCGCAGTGCTTTCAGAGCAGCCAGCAGATCCACGGAAGCTGGTGACGGTTCGGCCACCACGAGGTCCTTGCGCAGTTTCGGACGTTCTTGTCGTTCCTTGATGGTTTCCGGTGTTACCAGCCGAGCGGGGCGCTCGCCTTGCAAAACGGCTTCACCCGCGCGCGTGATCTTCAAATGGTAGTGGTCGATGTAGGCGATCTCGAGCAACCCGAGTTGAATGAATTGCTGGATGAACATGGTCCACCCGAAAGCGCTCACATCGCCACCCGCACCGAAGGTCTTGATCCGATCCCAGCCCTTGTCGTGTACTTCGTGGCTGCGAGTCCCTTTTAGCACATCCACGAGCACGCTCATGCTCAACTGCTCCCTGCTGCGCACCACGGCGCTCAGGGCTTTCTGGGCCAGTACGCTGCCATCGAAGTACTTCGGCGGATCCTTGCAGACATCGCAGTTGCCGCAGGCTTCCACGGTGCTCTCGCTGAAATAGCTGAGCAGGATCGTGCGTCGGCACACCTGAGCTTCGGCATACTCCTTCATTCGGTCAAGCTTCGCGATGATCACTTCCTTGTAGCGCGGATCCTGGATCTCCTCGGCGAAGTGCATGTGCGTTTGCACGTCGGCATAGCTGTAGAAGAGGATGGTCTCCGCTGGCTTGCCATCGCGACCGGCACGGCCGATCTCTTGGTAGTACCCTTCCACAGTGCCCGGCAGGTTGTAGTGGATCACGAAGCGCACATCGCTCTTGTCGATACCCATGCCGAAGGCGATGGTGGCGCAGATGACATGCAGTTTGCCTTGGATGAAATCATCCTGCACCTTGCTGCGCTCCAACGGATCCAGCTTGGCGTGGTAGTAAGCGGCTTTGATGCCGATCCCTTGCAATTTGGCCGCAAGTTTCTCGGTGCCAGCACGGCTGTTGCAATAGATGATGCCGCACTTTCCGGCATGGCGCCCCATAATGCGTTCGATCGCCTTCCATCGATCCTGACCGGGCAAAACGGCGAGCGAGAGGTTGGGCCGATCGAAGCTGCTGATGAAGATGCGTGGTTCGTGCAAACCGAGGTGCGTACCGATCTCCGAGCGCACCGTGCGGTCCGCCGTGGCGGTGAGCGCGATCACCGGCACTGCCGGGAAACGCTTCTTGAGCACACTCAGTTGCTTGTACTCAGGCCGGAAGGAATGCCCCCAACTGCTGATGCAATGCGCCTCGTCCACAGCGAAGAGCTGGACCTTCATTCCTTCCAACTGATCAAGAAAGCCTTGCTGGAAAAGGCGTTCCGGCGAAACATAGAGCAACTTCAATTCACCATGACGTAGTTGCTGATGTATGAGCCGTTCCTCCGCGAACTCCAGGGAACTGTTCAGGAACGCGGCCGGGATCCCGTTGCCTTGCAGCGCTTGCACCTGATCTTTCATCAGCGCTATCAGCGGCGAGATCACGACCGTCAATCCATCGAACGCCAAAGCCGGCACTTGAAAGCAAAGGCTCTTACCGCCACCGGTGGGCATCAGCACAACGGCATCGTTGCCTGCGAGTATATGATCGATCACCTCCTGTTGGAGCGGGCGGAAGGACTTGTAGCCGAAGTGGCGTTCGAGAAGGGTTATGGGCGAGGTTGTGACGAGTTCCATGGCGATCGGGGAGGCGACAAAATAGGGATCACTGAACGAGTGCGCACCTTTTAGGTCCAGTTGTCCGCTCTGTCCCCGTTCAAGCCCGATTCGTCAGGAAATGGGATGGTGCGTTGGCATAAAGCGTGAACTTCGTTCTGGACAACGCATTCGTGTTCCATGAAGGCTGCCTGCATGCGTTACCCATGATCAACACAGTCTTAGCCCACCATGTGATCTTAGGACGCCACCCGATGGCTGAGCCATCCGAATCGTCATATAACATTGGATCGACCAGAATGACCAGAACCTTCTTCCTCCCAATTTCCCTGATCGCCCTCCTCACTGGCCCTATGGCCCACGCCCAGAACTGGACCGGTGCCATGGACAGCAACTGGAACAACCCGGCCAACTGGGACCAATGGCCGCTTGATGGCGAGGACATCACCATTGACCCATTGAACTATTCCGGAGCGCAGGCCGAACCGGTGATCTCCGTCGCATCTGTCTTTTCTCCCGACCGGATGTTCGTGCAGAACGGTGCGCAACTCGGCATTCAGGCAGGCTTGAACGTTGGTAACCGGTTGATCGTGGGCGACGATGCAGGAGTGACCATGACCGCAGGAACGCTCACTACCGACCGACTGGTCTTGGAACTCGGCGGCACATTCAACTTACTGAACGGCTTTGTGAACACCTTGTCCGTGTTCGCATTGGGCGATGATGGCTTGCAACCCAGCCGCTTCATCCAGACGGCCGGCACGGTGAACTCATCGGGTGAATTCGGATATGATCTTGCCGTCGGCCTCTCACAACCGGTCTACGAAATGAATGGCGGCACCTTAACGGTGAACGGTGACGCGATCTGGTTGGGGACCGCACCCGGCAGCGGGCAGGGGCGATTGATCGTGAACGCGGGAAGCGCGCAGATCAACGGCAGTATCCTGAACACAGTCGGTAGCTCCATCGACCTCTTCGTGCAAGTGAACGGAGGCACGCTCACCACCAATGGCCCGAGCATCGCGTTGGTGCATGCCGTCGATAGCCTCCAGATCACAGCGGGATCGTTCCATGTAGACGGGAACGTAGTGATCCAGAACGATGGCGTGGTGAAGTCCGACCTTGGTGATATATACTTCGATCAGCAGACCGAACTGCGCGGCACTGGCACGTACGACCTCTTCAACGTCACGGTCTCCGCTGGTGCATCATTGTTGCACACCGACCCTTTGGAGATCGCGGTGAAAGGCACATGGATCAACCTCGGCACCTTTGGCCCGGATGTGAACACCGTCGCCTTCACGGGCACTGCTTCACAGACCATCAGTTCCACCGCCTTTTATGGTTTGCGCATGAACAATTCCGGCGGCGGTGCGAGCTTATCGGGCCCTACATCCGTCGCGGGCACGCTCACTCTCGAAATTGGCATGATACATACCCAAATGAACGACCTGCTGACGCTCTTACGCAACTCCACATCCACTAGCGGATCACCGAGCAGCCATGTGGACGGCCCCATGACGAAGGTGGGCGAGAACGCCTTCGTATTCCCGGTGGGCAAGAATGGGCAATGGCGCCGGATGGGGATCAACAACATCAACGACCAGAATAGCGAGTACACGGCTGAATTCATCAACGCGCCGTTTGCCAACGCTACCGCACTAAACCCGGGACTTGTCTCTGTGAACCAGCTTGAGCATTGGACCCTGACGCGCGCCGCAGCCACGGATGATGCACGTGTGGAACTCTTCTGGGAGGACGCAACGAGCAGCGGCCTCACCGATTGTTCATCCGTGGTCGTGTCCTCATGGGACGGGACGGCCTGGCAAGGAGTACTGAGCACCACCAGCGGGTCGTGTACCGGCACTGATGCGGGTTCAGTGTTGAGCGATGTGTCCATTCCTACGTACACGGCATTCACCTTCGGATCCTCTGATGGAACGGTCGGTCTGGATGGATCAGTCAATGACCTGTCCGGGGTCCGCACCGCTGAAGGAAAACTTTGGATCACAGGCACCGTTGGTCCTTGGAACGTTGCGATATACGATACCAACGGGCGATTGCTACACCAGCAAACGGGCAGCGGCAACGGCGAACATGTGCTACCGGCCTTCTCACGCGGCATCCACTTGGTCCAGTTACAGAACGGTATCGTGCGCCATAGTGCCCGTTTCGTGAACCCATAGAGGCTGTTCAGGAGCTCTTGGGCGAAGGACCGCGAATCTATTTTTCGTTCAGGCGTAGCCGGAGAATCGTCACGTAGCGGTGTCTACGGGATAATATTTCGGCGAAGCATGGGCGGAAAAGAGGCCGGGGGTCACGTCCGACGAGATCCTGAACAGACTCTTAAGCGGCACTAGTGATATGACGGTCGTCAGTTCGATCGGGATCCAAGCATCTACATTTGTCCTGTGAAACTTCCCAGCTGGTCCCTACTGCCGATCCTCTGGGTACAGGGGTTCTTGGCGAGTCCGGACCTTATGAAGCTTCCGCTCCTTTTCGCGCATTATTTGGAGCATCAAGCCACGGCCGAAGAACTTGATCTTGCTACGTTCATCGCGTTGCATTACGCCAACGACGATCACCAAGCCGAAGACCATAGCGGCCATGAGAACCTGCCTTTCCATCATCACCATGGAGCCGCAGTGGATCAACAGGTTGCCAAAGTGATCGCTTCCGATCCATTGCGACTGGTGAGCTTTCCTTCACTATCCGCCCTCAAAGCGATAGCGCTGCCAATGGACAAGGACCTGCTCGCCGGACACCATCCGGAGCTTCTGCGTCCGCCCAGGACCCAGGCCTGAACCAAGGCTGGTCCACGTCCATTTTCCCGTGTTCCGGTCGAGCCGCTGATCTGCTTCGTGCGGTGCGCGGTATTTTCAACCTATTCAACGGAACACATCCATGCTGGACCGCATCATCGCATTCTCCATCAAGCAAAAGCTCATCGTAGGGCTTCTGGTCTTCGGCCTTATCGGCTTTGGCGCTTACAACGTGACGCAACTGCCGATCGACGCCGTACCCGACATCACCAACAACCAGGTGCAGGTGATCACCGTGAGCCCCGCGTTGGGTGCGGGTGACATCGAGCGCCTGATCACATTCCCCATCGAACAGGCCACGCGCAATGTGCCGGGGATCATTGAACAGCGCAGTTTTAGCCGTTTCGGGTTGTCGCTCGTTACTATCGTTTTCGACGATGCCACCGATGTCTACTGGGCACGCCAACAAGTGACCGAGCGGCTGGCACAGGTCACCATCCCCAATGGCCTTGGGAAACCAGAACTCGGGCCGGTATCGAGCGGCCTTGGCGAGATCTTCCAATACGTGGTGAAGCCCAAGCCCGGCTACGAAGGCAAGTACGACGCTACGGAACTGCGCACCATACAGGATTGGATCGTGCGGCGGCAGTTGATCGGCACCGAAGGCGTGGCCGACGTGAGCAGCTTCGGCGGCAAGTTGAAGCAGTACGAGATCGCCGTGGACCCCGAACGACTGGGCGCCATGGGCATCACCATCGCCGATGTGTTCGCTGCTGTGGAACGCAATAACTCCAACACGGGCGGTGCCTACATCGAAACGGGACCGTCCATGCTCTTCATCCGCACGGAGGGACTGATCACTGACATGGAGGCCATCCGCACCATCCAGGTGAAGGTGCTGCCGGACCATACGCCCGTGTTACTGAATGACGTGGCCGAGGTGCGTTTGGGAACTGCCACACGCTACGGTGCGCTCACCTACAACGATGAAGGGGAAGTGGCCGGCGCCGTTGTCATGATGCTGAAAGGCGCCAACTCCAATATGGTGATCGAGAAGGTCAAGGAGCGCATCGCACAGATCGAGAAGACACTACCAGAGGGCATAATGATCGAGGCCTTCTTGGACCGCACGAAGATGGTGAACAATGCCATCCACACGGTGGAAACGAACCTGATGGAAGGCGCGCTGATCGTGGTGCTGATCCTCGTCTTCTTCCTCGCCAACCTGCGCGCCGGTCTGGTGGTGGCCTCGGTGATCCCGTTGGCCATGCTGTTCGCGGTTATCATGATGAACATATTCGGTGTGAGCGGAAACCTGATGAGCCTCGGCGCGCTGGACTTCGGATTGATCGTGGACGGT
>Ga0209181_10009375_pt1 | contig 12881 bp, 8 predicted proteins | sample MAT05_FD_187208 | JGI IMG/M metagenome (GOLD analysis project Ga0209181, IMG submission 187208) | Freshwater microbial communities from Lake Fryxell liftoff mats and glacier meltwater in Antarctica - MAT-05 (SPAdes) (version 2) | ecosystem: Environmental > Aquatic > Freshwater > Ice > Liftoff... | reverse complement strand
ACACTGACGGATCTCCAGTCTCCATCTTGGCCACCCGCGACTGGCTCGACCGAATCATCTTTGCCAGATCTGTTTGCGTAAGGCCATGGCGCTCTCGTCGACTACGGAGGGACTCACTGAGGTGGACCTTCAGCTCCACGTACCGTGCCTCTTCGGGTGTCAGATCCAAAAACTCCTCGGCATTCCCGACCTTCCAGCCTTTCTTTTCGAGTGCAGTCCGCTTGGTCTTATGCATCGTCATACTCCTTCAGCCGTTGTTGCGCGGTTTCGATCACGCTCTTCGGCGTTTGATTGGTCTTCTTTTTGAAAACCTGAGCGATAATCACTGCGTCCGAATCCGTTCGATAAACGAGCCTCCACGTAGAGTCCTTATCGACTATTCGCAGCTCATGACACCTGCGTCCGATCACGGGCATGGGCCGTGACTGCGGCATTGACAGCGTCTCTCCTGCTTGAAGCATTCTCAGTAAGAAGCCCGCCTCTAGGCGCGCTTCTGTGCCAAAGGGTGGCGTCTTTACCTCGGTTTTAAGCCAAACAAGCGGCTTGTCCTTTGGACTCACTGTACACAATAGAATATGTCATTGTTGACATATCGTCAAGGCATCCGTCGTTGCTTCTTTTTTTCAAGCCTCTGTGTGCCGGCGGGATTCACCGTCGTGCAGACTGCCGATGTGCGTTGCCCTGCAACCGCGACGGCCCTCCCTGCCACAATAAGTGAGACAGAACGGGGATCTCTCATGTTTGCAACTTAAGGATTTGATCCCGATCATAGCTGAGGATTTGGTTACCAAAACTTTTGGCGATGATCGACATTCGCTGCGGTGAAACGCGTTCGACGATCTCACAGAGCGGCTCTGCCGCCGCCTGCCAATCACGGCAAAGGCCTATTACCGATCAACCGAGCTGCCAGAGCTGCACCGAGATCCTTTCGATCGCCTGCTGGTGTCACAAGCGCTGGATGACGGACTCACCTTGGTGACGCCCGACGAGTGGATCCATAAGTACCCCGTCGCCGTCCTTTGCTAGACCCCCAAAAACAACGAGGGTGAAGCCATGACAGCCTCACCCTCATATTTACTCAACTGGTTCGGGCAGAGCCCGCGTCACAAGTGATTACTTGATGAACAAGATCTCTTGGTACGTTGGCAAAGGCCAGACGTCGTCAGCAAGCACAGCCTCAAGCTGATCAGCTGGCTCTCGGACCTTCAACATCGCTGGCAACACCGAGTTGCAGAAGTGCTTGGCTTCCGCCAAAGCGTTCTCTGCACCGTGGTGGCTGGTGGCAGCTTCCAAACCTGAAAGACCAGCTTGCAGCTTGCCAATCAGTTCTGTGACCTCCTTGAGCACAGTGATGTCAGGCGTGAGGCCTGCCGCTTTAACGGAGGCTGCGTTGTTGGCCAATTCAGTTTGGTAACGAAGCGCTGCAGGCAAGATCAGCGTCTTGCCCATCTTGGCCGTTAGGTTGGCTTCTACGTTGACGGTCTTGCAGTATTGCTCGAGGTAGATCTCGTAGCGGCTGTTCAACTCGCGAGGAGAAAGCACCTTGTACTTGTCGAACAGGGCGATGACTTCTGGCTTCGTGAACACAGGCAAAGCATCAACGGTGGTTTTGTAGTTCGGCAAGCCACGCTTTTCAGCTTCTGCGTGCCATTCGGCCGAGTAGCCGTTGCCGTCGAAGATAACCGCGCCGTGATCGCGAATGATGTCAGCCAAAACTGATTGGATGGCCAGGTTCAGCTTGGTGCCACTGGCAACGGCGGCTTCCAACTTCGTTGCGATAAAGTCGCACGATTCCGCCACGGCCGTATTCACAGCCACCAACGGACCGCTGATCGATTGACCGGAGCCAACGGCGCGGAACTCGAAACGGTTGCCAGTGAAAGCAAATGGGCTGGTGCGGTTACGATCGCCTGCATCGCGTGGCAAAGCAGGAAGGCTGTCTACGCCAATTTCCAGTTTGCTCTTCATCTTTGAAGACTTAGCGCCGCCCGATTTGATCTGCTCGAACACATCGGAGAGCTGCTCGCCCATGAAGATCGAGATGATGGCTGGTGGCGCTTCGTTTGCACCCAAGCGGTGATCGTTGCTTGCTGAAGCGATGGCAGCGCGCATAACGCCACCGTACTTGTGAACAGCGCGGATAACAGCGCCACAGAACACCAAGAACTGTGCGTTGTCGTGTGGGGTCTCGCCTGGATCCAGGAGGTTGCCTTGGGTGGCGTTGCTCACCGACCAGTTGACGTGCTTTCCCGATCCGTTGACGCCTGCGAAGGGCTTCTCGTGCAACAAACAAACCAGATCGTGGCGAAGCGCAACGCTCTTGAGTGTTGCCATCACTTGTTGTTGGTGGTCTGCAGCGATGTTTGCGCTTTCGAAGACGGGAGCGATCTCGAATTGGCCAGGAGCCACTTCGTTGTGACGGGTCTTTGCAGGCACCCCCAACTTGAAGAGTTCGCGTTCCACTTCCATCATGTAAGCGATGACTCGCTCTGGGATGACGCCGAAGTAGTGATCTTCGAATTCTTGACCCTTGGGTGGGCGAGCGCCGAAAAGCGAACGGCCAGCGTTGATCAAGTCAGGGCGAGCGAAGAAGAAGTTCTTGTCGACCAAGAAGTATTCTTGTTCCGCACCGGCATTGGCAACCACAGCTGCGATTTGGGTGTGACCAAAGAGCTTCAGTATGCGTTGAACGTGCGTGTTCAAGGCGGCGCATGCGCGCAACAAAGGGGTCTTCTTATCAAGCGCTTCGCCGGTCCAAGAAACGAACGCTGTTGGAATGCACAGCGTGACGCCGTTGGCGGTTTCAGTGAGGTACGCTGGGCTGGTTGCGTCCCAAGCCGTGTAACCACGAGCTTCGCTGGTGGCGCGGATGCCGCCGTTGGGGAAGCTGGAAGCGTCAGGCTCACCTTGAACCAGAGTCTTGCCCGAGAACTCGGTGATGGCGCCGCCTTCGCCATCGGGCGAAAGGAAGCTGTCGTGCTTTTCAGCGCTGATACCCGTCAATGGGTAAAAGACGTGGGAGTAGTGCGTGGCGCCTTTTGCCAAGGCCCAGCTCTTCATGGCCGCAGCCACTGGGTCAGCAGCCTTTGGATCCAGCGCTGCGCCGGTTTCCATGGTTCGCTTTATTTGTTTGAAAACGTCCTTTGAAAGAACGGCTTTCATTGTATTGAGGCTGAACACGTTTGCCCCATAAAGCGAGGCCGCAGAGGTCTCCTTATAGTCTAGCGCTGGGCCGCTTGCTTTGTAGCTGGTTGCCTGCGCGATTGCTGCTCGCCTTACTACGCTCATGATCCTGCCTTCTTTCTTAGGTTCAACGTTGGTCAAATCAGTCGTGGAACTGCAATGTAACGAGACTTGTAGCGCACTTCTTAGCCCGAAAAAGTGGTTACTTGTAAGGGAAAAGCGCCGCCAGGTCAGGTTCTACCTGGCAATTGTTTCCAATAGTTTTCCAGGTGATTGCCAATGAGGAAATTCTCGGGTCGCGTCACGCCGCGACGCGGCGTAAATGGGGCAAAAACGCCCAATCATGCATTCCAATGACGCGTGGCGTTTAGACGTGGGCTTGGATCTCGATGGCCCGGCGAAAGCTTTCGGGAGACCGAAAGAGCTGCTCGAGTCGGCAGAACGATAGTTTGCCCAGCGGGCTGGTTTGCTGCCCGAGGGCACACTGCAGATAGATGGCCTCCCGAAGAAGTGGCTCGAAATCCAGCTCGCAGCGCGTTTTCCAAGCCGCTTCTGAGAGGGCATCCTTTCTAATGGCCGCTTCAAAATCGATGAGAATGCATTCCAGCGGGGCAGGGCACACGATGCAGTTGTGCAGTTCCGCATCTCCATGAGCCAACCCGCCCTCATGGAGTGATTTTAGGTGCGCGAACATTTCTTCGGCAAGGCGCCACAACCCAATCACTTCTGCCAAGTGGCGTTTTTCAGCAATGGCGATGTTGCTTTCGGGGGGATCCGATCCGAAGGGTGTTAACCGGGCATAGGGACGACCAGGGATCAAGCAACTGCGGAACACATTGTCGCCGTAGCCGATGGGTGCCGTCACCGCCGCGCAAAGTTCCGAGGCTCGCAGATGATTCTCGTATTCGTCGCGCGGATCGCCATGCAAGCGCCCTGGAAAGTAAGTTTTGCGAAAGTGCAGCGGATACGTAGCCGCGAGAGGATGTTGCCGACGTGTTTCTTCGCTGGCCACCACCATTTCCGCCGTCATCAGCGGCATGCCATTGGCTTCGCGCTTGGCCAGGGTTCGCACGACGAAGTCGGTACGGGGCGGGCGTTCAAGCAAAACTAAAAGCTCCCTCGCCAGCACCACGTGGTGCCGTGGTGAAACCGCGACTGAACGCTCGTCGTCCATGCCTACTGAGATACCACAAGAATGGAATCCCAGCGCTGTAGGGAAGTGCAAGTCCTATTGAATTTGCGAATACATCCACGCCAGAAAGTCGGGCTCTCTGTGTCCTTCTGAGTGCCTCCAAACGATTTCAGTCTGTTAGCCATCGTTTGAGGAAGTTCGGGATCTGCCGATGAAGGTCTTGGAGCAATGCGAGTCTCACCCTGAAAATCACCCTTTCTAAAACCGCCGCAGCGATGAAACAACGGCGGCGGCAAGATCTAGAATCACTGTTGGCGCAACCAACCATTCGCGAAGCGCGCCCGTGTGACGGATGTGCACAACCCTGCGGCTGCTCCAATCGTTCGACGACTTGTAGTTGCGGATGTTCTCCGCGCTGCTCGCATGCCGCTGCGCAACTGTCATCGGAAGGTGAACGATACCCTATCGAGCCGTATGTGTTGCCATTGGTCTTCGAGCTAAACGCCTTGCGGGTGGTTCAACCTTGCTGGTCTTGTGAAGGTCACGCTGATGCGAAAGGTGATGTTCAAAATCCACCCCGCATCTGGTTCTATTGCGCTTCGGTTGTTTACCCTCAGTTGCTTCTTGAGCATGTAACACAGCTAGCGGCGAGGGGGGAATTGCAAGCTCGTTGGCGTGTAACCGTCTGTTCGCACAGTGAAGACAAAGTCTCCACCACCTTTAGCCTTGAGCCTGCGGCCAGCCCGTCGTCGAGTCTCGCTGTGTTGCAAAGTGACCTGAACGTGATCGCTGCCGAGCTTGGATCGCGCCTCAGGGACAAGGCTCAACACGCTCTCAATGAGATGGAATAGCAAACCACGATGGAGGTCTAAAACGGAGCCAGCTTCACTTGAATGTCTTGAATGCCTGCGTCGAGTGGCAAAGAAAACGTCGCATAGTGCGAATCGCCGATGGTCGAATCGCGAAACTCTATCGCTTCGGTGAATCCAGTCTTTGCGACTCTGCCAACGGATAATGCTTTGTTGCGCGGTGGTAGATAGATCTCTACTTCGGCGCGGGTGCCGCTGCCTGTTATCGACAAGTCGAGCGTGTTCGTTTCGGAGCTCTTCTTGTAGCTGTAGGTCAAGTAGCCTTGCGAAGCAGGATACTTAACTGTGCTGGTGATAGACCGAACTGACGTGGCGGCCCATCGCGGGCGCAGTGCAACTGTTTGCATCTTTGTGCTTGTGTCCTTCACGCCTGCCAACCCTTCAAGCAGCGCGTAGGCCACGGCTGCGGCGCCCCAGTTGTCAGGAATGCCGTAAGAAACCGTTGAATCACCGAATGCTGTCGGTTGATCCGAAAGTGTTAAACCCAGAATCATCCACTTTGAAGCATTGGGAGCGGCGGCCAGTTTGATTGAGGCAAGTTCTCGTTCTGGTTGGGGGTTGCCCATTCCGAAAAGGGTGACACCCACGCGCAACGCGCTGGCGTTCTTGCCTTCCCACGCGATGGCGGAGTGAGGCGTCGAGGCTTCACGTCCTGGGGCAGGCATCTCAGGATACCACCAACCGATTACGTCGCTTGCCACCTTAACGGGAACAATGGCGCTGCTACCGTCCTTGTACTGCAGTTCTACCGAACCAACTGTGTCGCTGGCGTTTGATGAAGCGTGCAGAAAGTAGATGGTTTTCGCTTTGCCTGCCACAGGCAAGGAAGCGGTTTCTAAGTAGCCAGTGGCGATGGGCTTTTGGCCTTTCGGAAGGCTGCCGGCCGCTTTCGAAAGGCCGAGCGCGGAGCGCCCGTTGGCTGCTTCGTCTTGCAGAATGTCAAATGGCACACCCTTGAACGTTTGCAAGCCGCGCGGGAAATCCGGAAGATCGTTCTTTGCGTCTCCGGTCCAAATCGTGGGCTTGTTCGCGCCCAACGCCTTTTCTGCTGCGGCTTGGGTCAATGCAACGTTCGCCACTTTCTTAAGAGACTGCGGCGAGAAACGCGGGACAGGCAGTGGCGGGTTTGAGCCTTTGAGCGTCACCGGCAACTTCCCTCCGTATTTTGCAACCAAAGCGTTGACCCGGTTCAGGATGTCAACACCATAGTCCTCGAATCCAGCTTCAAACGCACCGTGGGCAAGCTCGCCCGCGACGATGCTCACGACCCCTCCGTTCATGTATTGCCACTCATCGTTGTGGCCGCCGAAGCCCTTTTTGAACGTGGGATAGATCGTGTACCACTCGCCAGGCGAGCCTTCTGGAAGGTGGTCGCGAATGTTCTGGTAGGTCTTGATGATCTCTTGTCGCTTGTGAAAATCGATGCCTCGGTTCAGTGAGTAAGCATTCGAAAGCGACACTTGCTCTTTTTCGTTCACGCCGAGATCGCGCGTAACGGAGGCATCTTCGGGGACATGGTGGGTGTAAAAATGTCCGTTCCACGCAATGGTGTCTAAGCGTTGCTTGATCGCTTCTGCGTCCGATCGCCATCGCTTGGCTTGCTGGTTGTTTCCAACATGGTCAAGCATTTCGGCCAGTAGCAAAGCGCTGTGGTAAAGACCGGTGTTGTCGCCAAACATTACGCCGAACCGCGTTCGTTTCGGATCGATCTTCATCGCATCACCCGAACGCTTGGCGTCTTCTTCGTTTTGAAAGTCCCAGGTGTCAATCGTATAGCCGCGTTTGACCAACTTTAACGATTGCGACCATCGCATGGGATCGGTGAGCGAATAGCGCAGGGCCTTCTCTCCGCTGGCGACAGTTCGTTTTAGCCATTCATCATCACCTGTGGCCTTCCATGCGTGCCACATGGCTTCCACGTAGAGATATTCAACATCCGCTTCAACGGGAATGCGGCGGAACTGCAAGTTATTGTTGTCAAAACGTCCGACGAAGTTGAAGTCGGCAAAGCGGCCATCCCAGTGGTTGAGTGCGGCACCTCGGCTATGGTTGTCCCAGATCATGCCGTCAGCGCGTTGTGTGTCGCGGTACAGATCCACTCCGGACAGCAGGTCAGCATCGAAATACTTCATCGATTTGAGAACGTGGTTGTGATCTCGTATCCACGGAACAAAGGTGTGATGCGGTTTGCCGTTCATCATCGTTGTGCCGCTTCGGTTCATGGTGCTGAACAGGCCCGCCAACAATTTCGTAAACGGTTGTTCCTTTGTGTTGGTGTCGTCGCTTCGTTCGTTCTGTAACCCTGTTTTGCAATCCACGGCCACCACAGTGGTAGCCAGTTGCCTACCCAATCCATCTAGCGCCGACAGCGCGTGAGCGCCCAAGACGCCGGCCGCCCGGAAATGCACCTTCGGTCCTAGGATGGGCTGTCGAACATAAACGCGTCCATCGCCGTCGACGACCTGCAGAGTTGCCCCAGCAGGAATCTGACCAGACACCGTAACCAACACTTCGTCCAAGGGGTTGACGATGCCTCGGGGCGCTTGCAGTGAAAGTTGTGCAAGGGCAGGAAGAGCAGGCGCTGTGTCAGGGCCCGTCACACAGCTTAGGAGGCTTGTTCCTATGGCTACACAACATGTCAGACCAAGAACCAGGTTCAATCGACCGCGAGCGCGCTTTTCCATGCCGAGAATGTAGGACACATTCCTGCACAAAGTCCCGTGAAGAAGGCACATTTCTTTGGTCCTTTTACGAAGCCTTTGCAGGGTGTGTCTCTGGAGGTCAGTATGAACGCCTTAGCGCATTAGATCGCCACAATGTCATGGGCAATTCGTACAGCGGAGTTGGAAAGGGGTATTCTGGTTGGGTAGCTCCATGTCGACCTCTCTCCCTGTGCCCGTAACAAAAGTTTTGCTCGTGGATGACCACGGGGTTGTTCGCGAGGGCATCTCATCTGTATTCGAGTTGACGACGCAGTTTTGTCTGGTCGGCTCGGTTGGTTCCGGCGAAGGGGCGATGCGCGCAATCGAACGGTTCAAGCCTGACGTGGTTTTGTTGGATTTGCGCCTTCCCGATATCTCAGGCCTTGAAGTGTTGCGACGACTTCGTGGAGCGGCGTCGAAAGTCAAAGTGATAGTGCTGAGCAGCAACGACAGCGATCAGACCATTCGGCAGGCACTGGATCTAGGCGCGCGCGGCTATGTCCTCAAACGAGCGGGCGTGGTGCCTTTGCTCGAAGCGCTACATGCCGTCACTCAAGGTCGCATTTACCTTTCGGCCGAGGCCGAAGCGCAGCTTGCGGAACACCTAACCGACGCACCTTTATCTGCCCGAGAGATTCAAATACTTCGACTTGTTGCCCAAGGGCTGACCAACGTTCAGATTGGCAAACAAACCGACATTACGGAACGCACGGTGAAATTTCACATCAACAGCGTGCTGCAGAAGCTACAAGCCGCAGACAGGACCCACGCCGTGACGATCGCCCTGCGGCGTGGGTTTTTAGAATTGTGATTCACTCTCTAAGTCACTAGCGCTCATTGACAACGTGGCACTGGTCCATCCCACCACAACCAGCGAAGGTTGTCGGACATCTGTTGAATGGGGTCATTGTTGCAGTTTTTGCAACGCCATGTTGTGCATGATGCGTATTGCGCAATGGCGGCGGTCCGATACGCTTTGGGCATGAACGAGACAAATGGTTTCCGAAGCCGAACCACCACCGCTGGACGCAACATGGCGGGGGCACGTGCCTTGTGGCGTGCAACGGGCATGAAAGACGCTGACTTTCAAAAGCCCATCATTGCCATTGCGAATAGTTTCACGCAGTTCGTTCCTGGCCACGTTCATCTGTGGGATGTTGGCCAGCGCGTCAAGAAGGTGATCGATGACGCTGGTGGGTGGGGCGTCGAGTTCAACACCATCGCGGTTGACGACGGCATTGCGATGGGCCACGGCGGCATGTTGTATTCGCTGCCTAGCCGCGATCTTATCGCTGATTCGGTTGAGTACATGGTTAACGCCCACTGCGCCGATGCGTTGGTGTGCATTTCCAACTGCGACAAGATCACGCCCGGCATGTTGATGGCTGCTATGCGTTTGAACATTCCCACGATTTTCGTTTCAGGTGGGCCAATGGAAGCGGGCAAAATCATAGGCACCCACGATCGCAGCGGCAAAGCCACGATTCGTAAATTGGATCTCATTGATCCCATGATCGCGGCCAGCGATTCCACGGTCAGTGATGAGGAACTGCTGAACTTGGAACGCTCTGCATGCCCGACCTGTGGATCATGTTCCGGTATGTTCACGGCGAACAGCATGAACTGCCTGAACGAAGCCTTGGGCTTGGCGTTGCCGGGCAACGGCACTTTGTTGGCCACGCACGCGCGCCGTTGGGAACTGTTTGAAGCGGCTGGGCAACGTATCGTCAAGATGGCGTTGGAACACTACGTGGATGGCGACCAAAGCGTTCTTCCTCGAAGCATCGCTACGTTTGATGCTTTTGAAAACGCTATGGCGTTGGACATCGCGATGGGCGGTTCAACCAACACTGTGTTGCACTTGTTGGCCATTGCCAAAGAAGCTGGCGTGAACTTCACGATGGCCGATATGGATCGCATGAGCCGCAAAGTTCCCAATCTTTGCAAAGTGGCGCCTTCAAGTTCGTACCACGTTGAAGACGTGCACCGCGCAGGCGGCATCTTCACGATCTTGGGCCAGCTGGATAAGGCTGGATTGCTTCACCGTCACGTGGGCACCGTTCACACCAAGACCATTGGCCAAGCGGTTGATGAAAACGATGTGCACCGGCCAACGGCAACCGCCGCATCGAAAGCACGCGCGCTGGCTGCGCCCGGTGGCGTTGCAACGAAAGTGGCCTTCTCGCAAGACAAGTACTTCGACAAGCCCGATGTGGATCTGGAAAAGGGCTGCATTCGCGATGCAGAACACGCGTTCAGCAAAGAAGGCGGCTTGGCGGTGTTGTTTGGCAACTTCGCCAAAGACGGTTGCATTGTTAAGACCGCAGGCGTTGATGAATCTGTGTGGCGCTTCGAAGGACCCGCCCGCGTGTTCATCTCGCAAGACGAAGCCTGCGACGCGATCATGGCCGACAAGATCGTCGCTGGTGACGTTGTTGTTATCGTTTACGAAGGACCACGTGGTGGCCCTGGCATGCAGGAAATGCTTTACCCAACTTCTTTCTTGAAGGGCAAAGGGCTGGGCAAAGTGTGCGCGTTGGTCACCGACGGTCGGTTTAGCGGCGGGACCAGTGGTCTAAGCATTGGCCACGTATCGCCTGAAGCTGCGGAAGGTGGCGCCATCGGTCTTATTGAAGAAGGCGATCTCATCAAGATAGATATCCCTGGGCGCAAGATCGATGTCGCTGTGTCCGACAGTGTATTGCAAGAGCGTCGCGAAAAGATGCTGGCCAAGGGCAAAGATGCCTGGAAGCCAAAGCGCGAACGCTACGTTTCACTAGCACTGCAGGCTTACGCGTTGATGGCCACCAGCGCGGCACAGGGAGCTGTGCGCGACATCAGCCAACTTGAACGCAAGCACGGCTAGGCTTATTGAAAGTCTGGAGCGAGCGGTTGTACGCGCGCTCCAGCGCCGCCCGGTGTTGCTGCGCTGTTGTCGTCTACCACGGCCAGCGCGGTGAACAGCTTTCGCATATCGCGCGAGAACGGAACATCACGCGACTGAGCTGAGAATTGGAAGCACATCGATCCCGTTCGAAGCACCGGGCGTTCTGAAAGGCGAAATCGTACGCATGTTCGCACGATCCGTGTAATTGCACGGTGGTAGATCCTTCTGGGTGAACACCTAGACTAAAGCCCAGCCACGCCGGCGGTATCACCCCCCTGCGAAGACTTTCTGCGCCTGCAGCGATGCGCGGCGTGTGCTTGGCACCTTTGGAACAGGAGTGATCTATCACGCGGCTAGGCTGTCTTGGTCTGCCTTGGCCAATGCATCGGTTCACCGTTGGTGACCATAACAATACAACGAGGAGCAGTTCGATGAAATATGGTTATGCGATCTTATGGGGCACGTTGTGCGTAGGCGCCATTGCCGCGTGCGGTGGAGCGACATCTGAAAACGTCGGCGGCAAGAGCGGAAGCGGATCAGGCGGCAAGGGCGGAAGCGGATCAGGCGGCAAGGGTGGCAGCGATTCAGGCGGCAAGGGCGGCAGTGCATCAGGCGGCAGTGCATCAGGCGGCAGTGCATCAGGCGGCAGCACGCAAACTGGAACGGGAGGCACTTCCGTTGGAAGTGGCGGAGCGACTACGCCAATGGGACAAGGCGGAGCCGCGGTCGGAAACCTTACGGAAGGCTTGATCGGGTATTGGCCGTTCGACGACGCAACGGGAACAACGATAAAGGATCTGTCAGGTAAGGACAACCCTGGCGTTGTTGTCGAAGGGCTGGTTGATGCCTCACCCGTTCATCCAGGGCCAATGTGGGTCGATGGACACAAAGGTAAGGCGATGCTTTTCGATGGCTTGAACGATTGGGTGAAAGTATCACGATCAGACAGTATCGATGCAACTGGTACTTCTGGCAGCGTTTCCATTTCTGCCTGGCTTAAACTCAACCAATTCGGCCAAGCTGCGGCCAATTCCAATTACAATATGATTCTGAATCGCCATGAGGTTGGCACCAGCTACGAGCACTTTGGGCTTGGAATTCTTTCGGGAAGGCCCGTTGCCAACGTCCACTTCTTCTTCGCGACAGCGGCTGAAGTGGTTAAGGTCAATGGTTGGACCCATTTGACGATGACCTATGACGGCATCACCGAATCTATATATGTCGATGGCGCGCTCGGAGGCACCATGGACATTGGCTGGCCAATCGCCGCCGACACCACCAACGTAACCATTGGCGGCGCTCAGAACACAGACGTCATCAAGGAATTCATAGATGGAACTATTGACGAGGTACATCTATACAGCCGCGCTTTGTCTGCAACTGAAGTTGTTTCGCTCATGAACAAGTAAGTTGTTGTTCGGTCTTAGTCAGTGCAATTGATATGAAAGTCTTCTCCCAAGAACCACTGCGAACGCTTTTGCCTTTGCAGTTTGAAGTCGGTTTTTCTGGCGGTCTGGAAGAAAAGCCAACCAACTATGTTCCAGCCGAAGTGCCTGGCGCCGTGCAACTGGATTGGGCGCGGGCGCAGGGGTGGCCACCACACTGGGTTGCCAACAATTTTGAGAATTTCGGCTGGATGGAAGACAAGCACTGGCACTACCGAACGACGTTGCCACGCGTGGAAAAGACGAACGACCAACGCGTGTACTTCGTTTCGCACGGCATCGATTACCATTTTCAGATCGTCATTGATGGAACACTGGTTCTTGACCAAGAGGGAATGTTCTCGAAAGTTGAACTGGACGTAACCGACTATCCGCCCGGCACCGAGTTCTCGATTCGTGTTCGTCCAGTTCCTAAATTCGCTGGTGCTCATCGCCCCAAAGCCCAGGCGGCTCGATCTGTAAAGCCGTCTGTTTCGTATGGCTGGGACTTTCACCCTCGTCTGGTTCCCCTAGGCATGTGGGATTCGACGCATTTGGAGTTGCGGCATAAAACATCGATCTTGTCGACGAACATCCAAACGCAGCTGGACATGCAAGCGGCACGCGCAGACCTTCGATGTAACGTGATTGCTTCTGGCCAATCCGAAGGAACCTCCGTTGATT
>Ga0209181_10009374_pt1 | contig 12884 bp, 7 predicted proteins | sample MAT05_FD_187208 | JGI IMG/M metagenome (GOLD analysis project Ga0209181, IMG submission 187208) | Freshwater microbial communities from Lake Fryxell liftoff mats and glacier meltwater in Antarctica - MAT-05 (SPAdes) (version 2) | ecosystem: Environmental > Aquatic > Freshwater > Ice > Liftoff... | reverse complement strand
GGGGGTCGGCTGGAGTCCTTGGTGCAAGCAGCGGGCTGTGAAATCTGGTACCTGCCGCCGTATTCTCCAGACTTGAACAAGATTGAACGCTGCTGGTCTTGGCTGAAAAGTCAGATCCCAAAGCAGCTAGATAACTTTGATCCGTTACGAGAAGCCATGGAGCATGTTCTCCATTTGGCGTCCTAACCTAACTGGCGGCTGCTATAGTTCTGGAATGGGCAGCTCCCCATAAAAGCGCGCGCCCGTCGGGGGGCGTTTTGATGGGGAGAGGATTTTCAAGGATTGGCATCAACCCGCTATAGGTAGGCACTGATATCTTCACAGCACTCGTCAGCCAAGTAGCAGAGGGCGCGATATCTTAAGCCCACCAATTGGTCATACACGGGGTTGAGCTTACACAGAGGTGGAATGCGGGCAACTGTTTGCCCGCCAATTGTGATGCGGCGCTCGAAGGGGCAACGAGCGGGAATGAGCTTGGAAATCAGATGTGCAGATTGGCGATCGCGAATGATGATCCCATCCAGCCACAGGCGCAGTGGGCGAAACAAATTTTGGTCAGCTCTACTGCATTGACGTTGCCAAGAGGGTATAACCATAGACTCCTAGTCAAACTCCTAGTCGCATTAGATCACGCTGGGACTAATCCTGTACGCCCAATTTGATGGCGTACGCTCCTACCATACGCAGCTAACGCGAGGGATCAATGAAGGGATTGAGAAACCCGATGGGGTTTTGCTGAAGCTGAGGTAAAGTTGGATGATTTCATCAATGAAGCCATCAATGAAATCATCGATGAAATCATGCCTGGGGCGATCGCTTAACTTGATACCAGTGCGGGTTCAGGCAGTGCCCCCAACATGCGGTGGAGCCATTCCAACAGGTTCTCAACTTGTAGGTCAGCGCTGAGCATACCCAGGCCACGTACCGTTACCTTTTGCGGCGTGTAGACAAAGCGGGTTTGCAGATGAGCTGGCAACCTATCCTTCAGCAGGTTCCAGGCGGGTTCCTCCATCGGCGTTTCTAGCACAATGTGCTGTTTGTTCTCGGGTTTAATCCGGGCAAAGCCTAGCTTTTTGGCAACCTGTTTTAGTTCTACCACCCGCAGCAGCTGTAGCGCGGCGACCGGAATCGTGCCGTAGCGATCGCTCCAGTCTGCCGCAATTTGCACCAATTCTTGTTTGCTCTGCGCTGTCGCCACAGCGCGGTAGGCGCTCATCTTTTGGTCGAGATCGGGAATGTAATCCGCCGGAATAAAGGCAGTAATATTCAGATCGATCTGAGCATCATCGACCTGCGGAATTTCTTGCCCGCGAATCTCCTTAATGGCGTCTTCCAGCATTTCCATATACAAATCAAAGCCGATCGCGTCCATCTGCCCAGACTGTTCTGCCCCGAGTAGATTGCCGACGCCGCGAATTTCCATGTCGCGCATCGCTAGCTGGTAGCCCGATCCCAAGTGGGCAAATTCTTGAATAGCTCGCAGCCGCTGCCGTGCTGGTTCGGTCAGCTGCGACTGTTTGGGATAAAACAACCACGCATGCGCCTGAATGCCGGCCCGACCGACTCGCCCTCGCAGCTGATACAGCTGCGACAGCCCAAACTTCTGGGCATCTTCGATCAAAATCGTGTTAACGCGGGGAATATCTAGCCCCGATTCAATAATGGTGGTGCACATCAACATATCGGCATCGCCGTTGTTGAAAGTCAGCATGGTGGCTTCTAGTTCACCTTCCTGCATTTGCCCGTGGGCGATCGCCAGCCGCACTCCCGGCACCATCTCCCGCACCCGTCCCGCAATTTCCTCAATCCCCTCTACCCTCGGCACCACATAAAAGATTTGGCCGCCGCGATCTAGTTCTTGACGAATGGCCGTCCGCACCATCTCAGGATCATACGGGGCTAAGTGGGTTTTGATCGGGCGACGGGAGGGCGGAGGTGTCGTAATTAAACTCATCTCGCGCACACCCGATAGAGCCATGTAAAGCGTCCGTGGAATCGGCGTAGCGCTGAGGGTGAGCACGTCTACCTGAGTTCTTAAGCTTTTAATTTTCTCTTTTTGGTTGACACCAAAGCGCTGCTCTTCATCCACCACTAGCAGCCCCAGATCCTTGAGCTGCACACCTTTTCCCAACAGCTGGTGAGTCCCAACCACGACATCTAGCTCGCCTGTCGCCAATCGCTTTTGAATATCTTGCCGTTCACTCGCCGAGCGGAAGCGGTTCAACAAACCCACCTGAATTGGGTAGGGGGCAAAGCGCTCCTTGAGCGTATGGTAATGCTGCTGCGTCAAGATGGTGGTAGGAGCCAGCAGCGCCACCTGTTTCCCGGCTGTGACGGCTTTGAAAATGGCGCGAATGGCGACCTCAGTTTTGCCAAAGCCCACATCCCCACAGACCAGCCGATCCATCGGACGCAGGTCTTCCATGTCACGCTTCACGTCCTGGATCGCCTTGAGCTGATCAGTAGTGGGCTGGTAGGGAAAGGAGTCTTCCATTTCTTCTTGCCAGGGCGTGTCGAGGGGGAAGGCAAACCCTTCTTGCTGTGCCCGTTGGGCATACAGTTGCAGCAAATCGTAGGCCACTTTTTGAATGGCTTTGCGGACTTTCCCCTTGGTGCGCTCCCACGCTTTGCCCGTCATTTTGTTGAGTTCGGGTTTGCCTTCACCGACGCCGCGAAACCGCGACAATGAGTTAACCTGGTCGGCCGCAACGCGGAGGAGGCCATCGGCATATTGCAGCACTAAGTATTCTCGAATTTCGCCGTTGAAGGATAGGCTTTCGAGCTTGATAAACTTACCGACGCCGTGGTTGCGGTGGACTACATAATCGCCCGGTTGGAGCTTATTTGGATCAACCTGTTTGGACGCGGCGCGCCGCCGTTTGCGGACATAGCCCGGAGTGGCCAGCGTGTGTTGCCCAAAAAATTCTCGGTCGGTAATGACCACTAACCGGAAGGTAGGCAGAATGAACCCTTCTAGCTCTGCCAGTCCCGAATATTTCAGCGCAGTTGGGGTGCGCTGCGCCTGAAGCCGCTCAATGGCGGGGTAGTCGTGGGAGTTGGGGATAAACTGGGCAGGGCAGTCGTGTTCTTGCAGCAGGGAGACGGAGCGAGAGGGCTGAGCCGAGATCAGCCAGATGGAAAAGTTGCGATCGCGTTCTTCTCGAATAGTCTCTGCCAAGCGGCCAAACTGGTGCGGCGTCGCAGGCACAGGGCGACTAGCGAGGTTGAGTCCGTTGCCCTCTTCGGCCAGTTCAGAGAGGTAAAGCCGATCAAACAGTGCGATCGCGTCCAGAGAAGCAGAAAACGGAGCGTGGATCTTGGGTAAGGGCAGTGCGGGTAGGGGCAGTGCCTGCAACGCCCCTGCCGTTTCGTGCCAATGTTCTTCGGCGTGTTCTACCCAGCGATCGCCATGTGCCTGACATTGGTCAGGTTCATCGATCGCGACCAGCATTGTGCTGGGCAAATAGTCTAGTAACGATGCTGGCTGCTCAAACGCCAGCCCCAAAAATCGCCGCATCCCTTCCGGGATCTGCCCCTGCTGCAAGCGCTCTAGTTCTTCGGGTGAGAGGCGATCGGTGAAGGCTGGGCGCAACGTGGACAGATCGGCGTGAGCAGATTTTCCTTGATCCCCCAGCCTGACGCCGCCTAGCCCTGCCAAAATCATCGGAGCAAAATTCTTGGCTGTCAGCACCAGCCGTTCAATGCTGTCGAGCGATCGCTGCGTAGCCGGGTCAAACTCACGAATTTGATCCAGCTCATCGCCAAATAATTCTAGGCGCACGGGCAGCTCCGACGCCACCGGAAACACATCCACAATGTCGCCCCGGCGGCTCCACTGCCCCTCCATTTCCACCAACGACACCCGCTCATAGCCCAAGTTTGCCAGCTGACGGCTCAAGGTTTCCAGGTTTAAATCTGTCCCTTTGGTCAGCGTCAGGCAGTATTGTCGAAACACTTCTACGGGCGGCAGGTGGGGTTGCAGCGCCCGCTCGGTGGTCACAATGGCGAAATTGGGCGTCGAGGCTGGGGAGGTAGCCGCCAGTGCAAGCTCACGTCCCCCGGTGTCCCACCCCCCCATACCGACCAAATCGGCTAGGACCTGTAGCTGCCCCCAAGTCATTTCCGACTCTGGGTCAAACGGTTCGTAGGGAGATGCCTCAGACGTTGGGTAAAAGTGAACGGTGTTCCAGCCCATGGCGTCTAACTGCACCGCCCAGCGTCCCGCTTCTTCAAGGGTGGCAGTGACGACTAAAAGCGGATGAGACTGCGCCTGGGCTAAGGCAGACGACACCAAGCCCTTGGGAATCCGGGCAACGCCATTGAGAGTCAATGAGTGCTGCTGATTGAGCTTAGTGAGTAGCTCGCCAGTCAGGGGCGATCGCCCTAGGGCACGAATAATTGACGAAAAAGCCATACTTTACCGAGAACCCCAACAAAAGCCACAGAATTATAGGAGTAATAGGAGGTGTCTGATTGGTTTGAGCCGCAAAGGGCAACACTGCACCTCACCGACCAAAATTCAGCTGTGTATTTAGATTGTAGAAGGCTTACCAAAAAGCTGCGCCGTAGTCATGCTGCCGTAAGTTTGCAGAACGACAGATCCGCCAAAAAACGCTGACCGCTTTCCTCGCTCATCGTCAGAGGATGCTACCGTCATTTAGGTAGGGAGTGATGATTCAGCTCGTCTATCTCAGCTAATCTATCAGTTAGGGATAGGCAACGAGTAGAAGACGGCGCAAGTTTAGCTACCGTAGGGCGGGCATCTTGCCCGCGCAGGCTGGAAGCCTGCACTACGAACGGTAGGCAGATTTACGCCTCAGACCACTAGAGAATAAGTTGGAAGATATCAGAAAATTCTGAGTAGGGCTGTTCTGCCTCAACCCAATTCTGCCTCAACCCAATTTTGCCTCAACCTAAATCTGAACACTGAGTCAAATCCGTGCTCATGTCCACACCGTTCAGCCACATTTTTTGGCACTGCTCAGAATGCCTGTCACTATAGACATTATCATCGTTTTGCTGCTGATTTTCGCCAATGGCGTATTTGCCATGTCGGAGATGGCAATTGTTTCAGCCCGCAAAACCCGCCTTCAAGAGCTGGCAGAGCGAGGCAATAAGAAGGCACAAGTCGCTCTAGACTTAGCAAACTCGCCGAATCGATTTCTCTCCACGGTGCAAGTGGGGATCACGCTGATTGGAATTTTGGCAGGTGCCTTTGGTGGTGCCACCATTGCGACAAAGCTGGCGACGGTGATCGCTCGAATTCCAGCCCTGGCATCGTATAGTGGGGCGATCGCGCTGGTGGGCGTCGTTGTCATCATCACCTATTTTTCACTCATCATTGGCGAATTAGTCCCCAAGCGGTTAGCGCTCGGTAATCCTGAAACCATTGCCATGAGCATGGCACAGCCGATGCGGGGGCTGTCGGCCATCGCCTATCCCTTAGTGCACTTACTGAGCATTTCCACCGAAGCAGTGCTGCGGGCGTTGGGGGTGACCCAAGTAGAGGGTGAACAGCTGGTCACCGAAGAAGAAATTAAGGTGATGGTGCGACAGGGCACCGAAGCCGGGATGTTTGAGGTGGCTGAGCAAGACATGGTGGAACGCGTCTTCCATCTCGGGGATCAACATGTAAATGCGCTCATGACCCCTCGGCTAGAGATCGTTTGGCTTGATCTAAACGACCCCGAAGACATTAATCGCCACAAAATGATCGAAAACGGTCATAGTCGCTATCTGGTGGGGCAAGATCACCTAGATAATGTCTTAGGCGTGGCGTATGCCACAGATTTACTCGCCCGCAGCTTTTCAAACCAGCCATTTGATCTAGCTGGCAATCTGAGACAGCCTTTATTTATTCCTGAGAGCACCAGTGCGCTTAAAGTGCTGGAGTTATTCAAACAGTCAGGCACTCACCTTGCGATCGTGGTAGATGAATATGGCGTCGTTCAGGGGATTGTCACCCTGAATGATGTGATGGAAGTAATTATTGGCGACGTGCCGTTTTCAGATCATGAGTATGGGTCGCCAATTGTGCGCCGCGAGGATGGCTCTTGGCTCCTAGATGGGATGCTGCCGATCGACAAGCTGAAAGAGTTATTTAATCTAGAAGAGCTGCCTGGTGAAGAGCGTGGCAATTACCAAACCTTGGGCGGTTTCGTGATTACTCAGCTAGGTCGTATTCCTGCCGCCGCCGATCACTTTGAATGGAGCGATCTGCGGTTTGAGGTGATGGATATGGACGGCAACCGCATCGATAAAATGCTGGTTGTGGCAGTAGAGGGCCGGGGGGAGCAGGATGAGGCGCTTTTAGGGCGACGTTGAAGACTGCTTTATTCAAGGGGGCTAGAGCCAAACTCGGGTGGATGTTCGATGGTGCGGCGCAGCACGGGTGAGGAGAGCACAATCAGAGTAATCACTTGGCTTTGGGTAAACTGGTCAATTAACGATTCTAGATGTGCCACAGACGATACGGCAACTTTAGCAATGTAGTCGTCGCTGCCCGTCACGCGATGGCATTCGAGCACTTCGGGTAAGCGTTTGAGGCGATCGCTCAAACTCGAAAAATTTCCAGCAGACGATTCAATCCGCATAAAGGCGGTAATGGAAAAGCCCAGCTTAGCGAGGTTTACCTCGGCTCGATAGCCGCTGATAATTCCGGTTTCTTCCATGCGACGGATGCGTTCTACCACCGCAGGGGCAGATAGTCCTACGCGCCGTCCCAGCTCGCTATACGAGAGCCGAGCGTCTTCTTGCAGGGCGCGCAGCAGATCCCAACCAATCTCATCTAGCAGCTTCTCTGTTTCTAAGGTCATTCTGCATTAATAACATTTTTTTAAAGGCAAAGACAGTTTTTAGCCTTCATTTAGCTATGTGTATTCTCGTATACACCTTCTAATATAGATATATGCGGGTAAATCCCTAAAGGTTGATTTTCCTGAAATGAAGTCAAGTTGGAGGTTGGATCTATGAAATCCATCAATCTCATGCAAAAGTTAACACCTAGCTTCGACCTGCTTTTCCGTGGAAAGTCTTATGTGTCCGCTCAGTCCCGGTTGGCAGGATTCTGGAGCCAGATGGGGCAAGCTGTAGTCAGTTGGCTAACCTATGAGTCGGAGCTACGGGTTTGGCAAGAGCCAGACGCCGATGGCAATGACCTATGGCATGCCTACGATCCCATGGGCGATCGCGCCTTCTACACAGATTCGGAAGATGAAATGCGGCAGTGGATTGAACAACGTCACTACGTGACTCCTGCCGGATGGTCACCGTTGTCAGCCAGGTAGTTCTGGTGTCAGCAAACATCCCGCGAGTAGTTTGACTGCACAACAGGGAAGGGGGACACAGAATTCTGTATCCCCTCTCCTGTGTTTGAGCGCTAAGTCTTGACCACTGAGTTTTAAACCAAGTCCACGTTGAGAACTGTAGTTTTAGTCCTCACCCCCAGCCCCTCTCCCAAAGGACGAGGGGAGCCGGAAAAGCTTTCAAAGTCCCTCTCCCTGGGGTTGCCGTGTACACACATCTCGGACGAGGTATCAACGTACTGAGAGATCCCCCTAAATCCCCCTTAAAAAAGGGGAACTTTGAATCCGGCTCCCCCTTTTTTAAGGGGGGTTGGGGGGGATCAAACCCAGTTGAGGCTAGATCAGAAGACTTGTGTGTACACAGTAGCCTCAGGGAGAGGGCTTAAAGCCTTCGGCATACATGAAAAGGGTGAGGGAAAACTCTGGGTTTCAAGTTAGACGAGTTTTAGCTCTAATTTTTATTGGAAAAAATCAAAATGTAAGTTACCAGAAGCCCCGTTTGCCGCTGGGGTGGACTGTGGCCCAGTTAGTTTTGGCCATAGCCAGTTGGTCGTCTGCTAGTTTTGCCCCCGTGAGGTCGGCTCCACAAAGATTTGCCCCCCGCAGGTTAGCATTGCTGAGATAGGCATAGCTTAAATCTGCCCCGCGTAAGTCTGCACCTTGCAAATCGGCATGACTGAGGTAGGCTCTAGCTAAATTTGCATTTTTAAGCAGTGCCTGACTGAGGCTAGCGCGCCCAAAATCTGAGTTGAACAGGTTTGCGCCTTGAAGATTAACCTTATGCAGTTTGGACTGATGAAAGTTTGCTCCGGACAGAGTCACCTTGGCCAAGCTCAAGGAACTTAGATCGCGGGATGTAAAATCTCGTTTGCCCTTGGCGTAGGCGCTGAGCAACTCATCTACCGACAGCTTGGGCGTTCCACTCGGAGTTCCCCCTGTATTACCTGTATTAGTCCCGCCCCCTTTGCTATTCTCAATGCTCGTCATCGACACGGGCTTTTTGGTAGCAACCCGGCGATTCCCTCCACTGAGGGGCAATCCCGAGGAATCCATCCCAGATTTAGACTGGCGGGCACGAATCGCAGCGGCCATCCTAGCGCTGGGAGATGACGGAAACAGGCTGCCGCTGAGATCATCGGAGGGAGTGCCGTTGGCCAAACCATCAGAACGTGAAGCCCGCACGGGCTTAGACATGTTTTGGGCGAGGCTGTCTAGGTATGGCTCTAGGTCAAGAGCTCGCAAAACTTCTCCGGCTGTCTGATAGCGATGTCGCACCGACACTTCCAACATTTTTTTGAGCACAGTCGCAAAATGATCGCTCACATGCACCTGCTCTCGCCACAGCACCTCGCCTGTGGTTGAGTCGTAGTCTAAGTCTTTGGGCGATTTTCCGGTGAGTAAGTAGACGCAAGTCACGCCTAGGGCATAAATATCGCTGGCATACACTGGGCGCATCGCCATTTGCTCGGGCGGCGCGTAGCCCGGTGTGCCAATTGCGTAAGCGGTGAGTGCGGTTTGTTCGGTGGCTCCGGCTCGAATCGGGCTAACCTGGTCTTTTACAGCCCCAAAGTCGATTAGCACCAGCTTTTTATCTTGAGAGCGGCGAATTAAGTTAGCCGGCTTAATATCTCGGTGAATCACTTGCTGGGCGTGGACGTACTGCATCATCGGCAGCACCTCGCTGAGAAACTGCTTCACGCCTGCTTCACTGAAGGGGCCACATTGCTTCACTTCCTGCTGAAGAGTAGACCCACTAATAAATTCTTGAACCAGGTAAAACTCTTGGCTAGCTTCAAAATAATCGAGCAGGCGTGGCACTTGGGGGTGGTTACCAATTTTCCCTAGCGTTTTGGCCTCGCGGCGAAACAGCTCACGCGCCATCTGCAACACGTGAGGAGACGAGACCACAGGGCGCAGTTGCTTGATGACGCAGTAGGGATTGCCTGGAAGGGATTCATCGTTGGCCAAAAAAGTTGCACCAAACCCCCCTTGCCCAAGCGACTGAACAACCCGATAGCGATCGCGCAGCAATAGCTTAGAGCCGCACGCCTGACAAAGTTCAGTGTGCGTCAGGTTTTCGGGATGAGGGCAGGCAGGGTTTAAGCAGTAACTCATTCGGCATCACTCTTTAGGGTAACCGCCCAGCATGAAATGTTTCTCAAGGAGCACGTTGCGCCTCCATCTCTCATTATCGTTCCAACATCGCCCAGATAAAGTGCAGTTCTTGCAGGCGATTATTTGAAGAGTTGCTAAAGTTGGCCGTTAATTGATTAAAATTCAGTCAATTAACTCTACAGGTACGGATATGGATGTATAAAAGGCTACTTATGTAGTCAACTAAACATGAATGTGATTTTTGTTTCGATTTTGTTCCATTAAATCTCTCATTAACTTGTTTAACAGATTGTCTGACGATCTGCTAGGGGTTGAGAGACATCGTTCAGGGCGAACCGTCCAGTGGTTAGACGGCTAAACAGGTATTTAGAATTCTCCCAGAGCATCTGGAATACAGCAACCGCATTTCACTATTGAGTTGTGAGTCGCAAACTGAACAAGCAGAACCCTATGCCGTCTGAAAAACAAACGGCATGGGGAGGCAGAGATCCAGTTTAATTGTCTACAGCTAGAGCATAACACTAGTAGTCTGAGGCGTAAATCTGCCTACCGTTCGTAGTGCAGGCTTCCAGCCTGCGCGGGCAAGATGCCCGCCCTACGGTAGCTAAACTTGCGCCGTCTTTTACTAGTCTATCAGTCGATAATTTATAGGTGCAGTGCAGCCTCACGTAATTCCATCACTTTCTACATATCCACTGCCGCATTCCTAAAATCCGCAATATCGAGCGATAAGATTAGTCAGGGCAACACTAATAGATAGGGTTGGGGCAGCGATCGCCAGCTTCAAATCCCGGCTATGACCCGAGCTACATTGAGGCAAAGAGAGGCAAACAACGGCGATGCGGATTTCCCTAAATTGGTTGCGGGAACTGGTAGACCTATCGATGACCCCAGAGACATTGGCAGACATGCTGACAATGGCTGGGTTTGAAGTAGAAGACATTGAAGACCGACGCACCTGGGCAGATGGCGTTGTGGTGGGTCGAGTGCTAGAACGGAACCCCCACCCCAATGCCGATAAGCTCAGTGTCTGTACCGTAGATATTGGAACAGGTACGCCTTCTACGATTGTGTGCGGGGCAGCTAATGTGCGGGCAGATATTTACGTCCCAGTAGCGACGGTGGGAACTTATTTGCCCACGATTGACCTCAAGATTCGTCCGCGTAAGCTGCGCGATGTAGACTCGCAGGGGATGATTTGCTCTCTAGCCGAGGTGGGGCTAGCCAAAGATTCTGAAGGAATTCATATTTTTCCTCAGGAAACGCTGGCGGTCGGCAGTGATGTGCGTCCGCTTTTAGGATTGGACGATGTGATTTTAGACCTAACGTCTACGGCCAATCGCGCCGATGCTCTAAGTATGGTGGGGATTGCCCGAGAAGTATCGGCGCTGACAGGGAAGCCGCTGAAGCTGCCTCTGGTGCCAGAGGCGATCGCCAACCCGGCGGCCAGTGATCTAGCGCTGCGGATTTCGGAACCAGCGGCCTGCCCCCTCTATGTGGGGACTGTGATTCAAGGGGTCAGCATCAAACCGTCACCAGACTGGTTGCAGCGACGGTTACAGGCCGCTGGAACCCGCCCGATTAATAATGTCGTAGACGTGACCAACTATGTGCTACTCGAGTGGGGACAGCCGCTGCACGCGTTTGATGGCGATCGCCTGCGTACCATTGCTGGCGATGCCGCTCTCACATTAGGCGTTCGATTGGCCGAAACTGGCGAGACCCTAACGACCCTCGACAGCCAGCAGCGTCGGCTGCATGAGCAAACGCTATTAATTACGGCAAACGATCAGCCAGTGGCCTTAGCAGGCGTCATGGGCGGCGAGAACAGCGAAGTCTATGGGGGCACCACCAATCTTGTGCTCGAAGCGGCTGTGTTTGACTCGGTAGCCATTCGGCGCTCGGCGCGATCGCAGGGGTTGCGTAGTGAAGCCTCTGCCCGGTATGAGCGGGGAGTCAACCCCGCAGAGCTAGGTATGGCCTCCCACCGGGCGATTCAACTGATTACAGAGCTAGCGGGCGGGACAGTCGGCGTACAGGCCACTGCCGAAGCCCGTCCAGGGCAGGCAATGGCGTCACGGGCGATCGCTCTACGGCTATCACGGGTGAACCAGGTATTAGGGCCAGTAGACCTAGAAGACAGCGATCGCGCCGTCGAGGGTGATGTTGGCGAACTGCTCGCAACCGATGTAGAGCGCATTTTGACTGCATTGGGCTGTACGCTGACCCCCACCAATCCAGAGGTAACCGAATGGCTAGTCACCGTGCCACCCTATCGCTATCGCGATTTAGAACGAGAGATTGATCTAATAGAAGAAGTCGCTCGTCTTTATGGCTTCGACAAATTTTGCGACAGTTTGCCTGCCAAAACTGAGCTAGGGTTCCTCTCCGCCGACTATGCCATCACCCGCGAAATTCATACCGTTTTGAAGGCCGTCGGCCTAACAGAGGTGATTCACTACTCGCTGGTGAAGTCGGTTCATCAAGACCAAATTGCGTTGGCCAACCCGTTGCTAGAAGATTACTCGGCTCTGCGCACCGATTTGCTGCCAGCCCTGATCGATGCGTTTAAGTTCAATCTGGAGCAAGGGAACGGTGCCCTCAACGCCTACGAAATTGGCCGCGTGTTTTGGCGAGACGAAGCTGGTCTAGACGAGAGCGATCGCGTTGCTGGCATCATGGGCGGCGATCCGTCCACCGGGCGCTGGGTACGCAGCGGTCGCGAGCAGCCGATGACCTGGTTTGAGGCCAAGGGAGTGCTAGAGCGTGCCTTTCAACGATTGAGCATTCCGGTAGAATATCAGCCCGATCGCCGCAATGAACTGCTACATCCAGGTCGTACCGCTTCTCTCTGGGTGCAGGGCGAACGCCTAGGCACCTTCGGTCAGCTCCATCCTCAGGTGCGGCAGCAGCAGGGACTGCCCGATGCGGTGTATGCCTTTGAGCTAGACCTAGACTTGATGCTGGATTATCTCGATCAAGATGCCCGCATGACGCCGCCGTTTAAGCCCTATTCGGCCTTCCCAGCGTCCGACCGCGACATTGCCTTTTTTGCTCCAGTAAAATTCTCAGTGTCCGAGATTGAGCGTACCGTGCGCCAAATCGGCGGTGTTTTGCTAGAGTCAGTCGAGTTGTTTGATGAATATCGCGGTGAGGGCGTTCCCGATGGCAGGCGCAGTCTGGCATTCCGGCTGGTGTACCGAGCGGGCGATCGCACCCTCACCGATGACGACATTGAACCCGTGCATCAAAACGTGCGAGAAAGCCTGCAAGAAAAGTTTCAGGTCACCCTGCGCAGCTAATCCAACCCAGCAATTCTGCCCGACTCAGTTCCCTCTTATTTTCTACACGCATGCCTAAATATGTGATGTGGGGCAGCTACTGCGACAATGTGGCAGAAAAGCGCGCTCCCTACCGTCAAGCCCATCTCGATCGCCTGACTACCCTAAAAACAGCAGGTTCCCT
>Ga0209181_10009373_pt1 | contig 12884 bp, 12 predicted proteins | sample MAT05_FD_187208 | JGI IMG/M metagenome (GOLD analysis project Ga0209181, IMG submission 187208) | Freshwater microbial communities from Lake Fryxell liftoff mats and glacier meltwater in Antarctica - MAT-05 (SPAdes) (version 2) | ecosystem: Environmental > Aquatic > Freshwater > Ice > Liftoff... | reverse complement strand
GATGCCGCCGTCGGAGCCGTGGTGCGGGCCCACCCCGAGCAGTGGCTGATGCTGCACGTCTTCCGCCCTGACCCGCCGGCGGACCTCCATGGTCGATGAGCTCTACCGCGCTCCGCCCTGGCGGTTGGACGATGCCGACGCACGGCGGGCGCTGTATCGATGGTGGATCCGCGATCCGCTCGATGGCCTGCGCCACGCGCTGCCGTTCCACCTCATGCGGCATTTGCCGAGCGATGTGGCCTCGGCGATCGGCGCGCGCCTGGCGCGGGGGCAGGTCGCCAGCCGGCCTGAAGCCTCGGATCGGGCGCGCGCCTTGCTGCGGGCGCTTCGCCCTGCCGCCACGCCGGGCGAGATCGAGGCGCTGGTCGCCGCGCATTGGCGGCATCTCGGCCGGGTGATCGCCGAATTCCCGGTCCTGCACCGGCTGCACGAAGAAGGTCGCATCGAGGTCGTCGGCGCCGAGCATCTGCGCGCCGTCGAGCAGGCTGGGCGGCCGCTGATCATCGCCGGGCTGCATGTCGGGAATTGGGAGGTGGTGCATGTCGGGCTGTCCGGCCTCGGCGTGCCTTTCTTGGGCATCTTCCAGCGGCTGCCGAACCGCTTCCGCATGCGTCTGATGCACCGGGCGCGGGAGCGCATCCGCCTCGATGGCGGCCCCGGGGCGGCGCTTGCGCCCACACTTGGTGCCGTCTTTCAGGCGCACCGTCTGTTGGAGGCGCGGGAATCGGCCCTGCTCTACTACGTCGACGAGTACTGGGAGGGCCGGGTTCACGCGCCCGCCCTGGGCAGGCCCTTCAAGATCGATGGCAATATCATGCGCGCGGTGCGCCTCGCCGCCGCCACCGGCGCCGCGGTCATTCCGGCCTTTGCGTTGCGGGTGGGGGAAGCAGCGCGCTTCCGCCTGACCTTCCTGCCGGAGGTGCCGATCGGCCCGCCAGGGAGGGGCCGCGCCGCCATCCTCGATGACATCGCGGCGCTGGACGCGGCGATCGAGCCTGTGGTGCGCGCGCATCCCGAGCAGTGGTTCATGCTGCACGCCTTCCGGCCGGAGAGCTGAGGCGCGAAAGCGCCCCAGGTTGAGACTACCGGCCGAACGCCTGGGAGGAGAGGCGCAGATGCTGCGCCGCGTGCGGAGAGGTGAGCTCGGCGACTTCCTCGAAGCGCCCGGCCTCGGCCACGCCCAGCTGGGCCACCATGGTCCGCGTGCTGGTGGGGCGGTTGTAGATGAAGCCATGCGTCGGGTAGGTGCGGCCAAAGGTCGTGCTGTCGAAGCCGACCTGGTGGCGCACCGCGGTCCAATCATTGCGGTCCGACACATCGACAACCACGGCGCCGCGCAACACCTGGCCGCGGCGCAGGCCCGGGCCGCCCCAATTGGCGTGATCGATCTGGATGGTGCGGGAATTGACCACGCGGCTGACCACCGCGACATGCCCGCTCCGCATCCCGCCCGAGCCGGGGAAGGACAGGACAGAGCCGCGTTCGGGCTGCTGGCCGCGGGCATAGCTGCCGGCGGCATTGTGCCACCAACGGCCGCCATTGCCGCTGATGTTCATGCCGGTCGCCATGCGGGCGAAGGGCACGCAGGAAAGACCGAAATCCTGCGCCACATGCAGGATCGGCGTGCCGCCGGTGGAGGCCCGGGCCGGACGGGAGATCGCCGGCAGCGCCACCGGGACGATGCCGACCGAGCGCGCTGCCTGGCGGGACTCGGACTCGATGGCGCGCGGAGCGGCGGCGGTGCGGACCGTCGCCGGGCCACGTATGGCGGCAAGACGGGCGCCGCGGGCGGTATTGGCGCGCGCCTGGGCTGCGGGGGTGCGAGCTGAGGGGGTCTGGGCTGGGGGGGTGTGGGCCGAGGGGGCCAGCGCTGTTGGGGCTTGGGCAGGCGTGCGATCAGCGGTGCGGGAAGGCGCCTCGTCACGCTTGCCGGCACGGGCGATGGGCGCAGGGCGAACGGCTGTGGCCGCTTGGGGGGAAGGGATGGCGGCCGTGACACGGCCCTGTTTGAGCGTCGAGCGGGAAGAAGTTGTTGCAGCTTCGACCTGAGGTATCGCGGCGGTCGTACCGAGCAGGAAGCAAATCAACGCAAGCGTGCTTTTTGCCCGCATGAAATTCCCCTGTTTGCCCCGTCGCGGCGGTGACACTCACCAACGCTGCATCTGGGCTAACCGGGGGTGGCCGGATCGGGCAACCCGACTTCGCGTAACGCGGCGAAATCTGCGGTGATTCGGTAAAGCGGCTTGCGGATGACGCAGAGGAACCCGCAATTTTTCCTAGGATGAAACTCAGTGAAACCAGATGACACAGTGTTGCGGCTTCGATGCAACACTTCTGACGGAACCGTAAAAAGCATCCCGACGCTGTTTCATGCCTGGCATGCAACCTTTGCATGATAGGTCATGAGAAGGCGCCGGGATGCCTCCTGGTTCAGCGGCAGGCGGTGATCATGATCTCCACCAGGTGGCGCGGATCGGCCATGTTGGCTTCCACGCAGGCGCGCGCCGGGCGGCCGGCATCGCCCAGCCACTCGACCCACACCTTGTTCATGGCGTCGCGGTCGCGGATGTCCTTCAGCCAGAGCTGCGCCTGCAGCAGGCGGGTCTTGTCGGTGCCATTGGACTCCAGCGCCGCGTCGATCTTGGCGATCACCTGGCGGGTCTGGCCCGTGATGTCCTGCGAGAGGTCATCGGCCGTCAGGCCGGCCAAATAGACGAAGGCGTGATACTCGACCGAGGAGGACAGGATGGCGTTGCTGCCCTGGCGGGTGATCTTGGACATGGCTCGATGGCTCCCATTGCGAGATGCGCGCTTCTAATGCACGCGCCACCAACGGGAAAGCCAACCTGCGGCAGGATTCAGCCAGCCCGCTCGCCATGATCGGTGGCGCCGACCACGCCGCAGCCGCAGAAGGGGCAGCGCGTCAAGGCGGCGAGTTGCGGTGCCAGCATGGGTGGCAGGGGTCGGCCCTCGAACAGCGCCTCGATTTCGGCCCGCAGCGCGTCGTGTGTCTGCGGGGCCTGGCAGGCGGAAGCCGCATCGTAGTCGGCGGCCATGGCCGCGTTCGTCCCTTCAAGGCGAAAGGCGCCTGCGGTGAGGGGCGCGAGCCCGGCAAGGCCCGGGAGCCCGGCGAGAAGGATGCGTCTCGATGTTTCCATGCCCCAGACCCTACATGATCCGCATGGCCTTACGCCACCGCATAAGTGCTGCCGGAAGCAGCGGCGCCGATCATCGCCTCGAATACCGCAACGCCGTGGATGGCCTCCTCCACCGGGAGCGGATAGGGCGCACCACCGGCCACGGCCACGGCGAAAGCTTCAAGCTCAGCAGCTTCGATATCGGTCTTCGGGTAGTTTCTCGTCCAGCCCTCGCCCTCGCGCGGGGTCCAGGACAGGCGCTCATGGCCGTGCAGCTCCAGGTTACCCTCGGTGCCGAACAGCGCCACGCGCCAATGCCGCGGCGCGAGGGAGAGCGTGGCGAACCCCACCGTCGCGCCGCTGTCCGTTTCGGCCAGCATGGCGGTAGTGTCGTCGATGGTGGTCGAGACCAGCGCCTTGCTCGCCACTGTCACCGCCCGAATCCGCCCGGCGAGGTGGATGATCATGTCGATCATGTGGATGCCCATGCCGCCCATGCCGCCGAGCGGGCTCTCCGCCCGATCGGCGCGCCACATGCCAGGCGTATAGCCAGCGGCGCCCGGGCCGCTGAAATGCCCCTCCACATGCAACACGCGGCCAAGCCGCCCGGCCGCCAGAATCACCTTCATCTCGGCCACAGCCGGCAGGAAGCGCCGGTTGTGGCCGAGCGCCATCACCAGCCCGGCCGCCGTGCAGGCCGCAACGGCGGCCTCCGCCGAAGCCTTGGTCAGGGTGAAGGGTTTCTCGACGAACACATGCTTGCCCGCGGCCGCGGCGGCGATGACCTGCTCGGCATGCTGGCCATGGGGTGTCGCCAGCACCACGGCCTCGATCCGGGTATCGGCCAGCAGCCCGGCGAAGCTGCCATGCAGCGTGATGCCCTGCGCCTGCGCCCAATCCCGCGCCTTGTCGGGCGTGCGGGTCGAGCCGGCGACGAAGCCGATGCGGCAGCCCTGCTTGCCCTGGACGCTCTCGACAAGGGTGCGACCCCAGCGGCCCATGCCCACGATTCCCGCCTTCAGCATCCGCTATCGTCCTTCATCTGTTGGCGCTGGAGGCGGCTCCGCCCTCCAGCTCCTGCTCCACGCGCCTGAGCCGCGTCAGGCCCCAGGCGAACACCCCGAGGGCCAGCACCACCGCCACCAGGGTCGGCGTCGTCAGCCCGAAAACCTGCCCGAGCCCCCCCAGCGCCAGCGCCCCCAGCGCCGGGCAGGCACGGGTGATCAGACCCCAGAGGCTCAGCATCCGCCCGCGATAGGCTGGGTCGGTCGAGCTCTGCAACAGCGTCTGCGCCGAGACGCCATGCATGCTCGCCGCGGCGCCGATCAGCGCGGCGCAGAGCATGCCGAGCGGAAACCACCCCGTCGCGACGAAGCCCGCCGTCGCCAGGGCCTGCGCCCCCACGGCGAAAACGGCGATTCGCGTGGTGCCCTCCAGCCGCCCACGCTGCGCCACCCATAGCCCGGCGATCAGCGCGCCCACACCGAAGCAGGCGGTCAGCACCGCCAGGCTCTCCGCGCCCCGGCCGAAGACCCAGGCGACGAAGGGCGGCAGGATTTCCTGCACGCCGCGCAGCAGGATGGCCGCCAGTGCGGCGAACAGCAGCAGCGGCCCGAGGCCCTTGTGCCGCGCAGCATAGCCGATGCCTGCCGTCACCTCGCCCCATAGGCTCGCCGAGGCCGGATGCCCCTGGCGCTCCGCCGCCGCGACGCGCAGCAGCAGCAATGACAGGCCCGAGATCAGGTAGCCCACCGCATTGGCCGCGATCGCCGGGACCACGCCCCAGAGCGCGATCACCGGCCCTGCCAAGGCGGGCCCGATGAAGCGGGCCACGGCGAAGCACAGCGAATTGGCCGCGACCGCCGCCGGCAGGTCGGCGCGCGGCACGATCCCTGGCATCAGCGTCTGTCGTGCCGGCTGCGCGAAGCTGGCCGCAATGCCGCCGATCACCTCGAGGCCCAACAAGATAAAGATGGTCATGTGGCCGCTGGCGGTGATGCCGGCCACGGCCAGCGCCTGCACCGCGATGGCGAGCTGCGTCCACATGGCGAGCTTCACGCGGTCCACCCGGTCCGCCATAGCCCCGGCGAAGGGGCTGACGATGACCGCCGGCGCCAGGTCGCAGAAGGCCACCATGCCGACCCAGAAGGCGCTGCCAGTCAGCTCCCAGGCCAGCCAGGAGACAGCGATTCGCTGCATCCACAGCCCGGTCCAGGCCAGGGCCGAGCCGCCGAAAAAGATCCGGCTGTCGCGATGGGACAGCGCGCGGCCGAGGGCGCCGAACGAGGCCACCCTCCGTGACCGTTCAACGCAGCCCTGGCGGCGGCAGGGCGCGTCCTGCGGCGGGGGGTGTGGCGACGCTGCCCGGAGAGGCCCCCCCCGCAGCGGCCGGCGTGGCGCGGTTGGCGCCGCGCAGGCATTCCTCGATCAGCCGGTCACGCGACATCTGCTGGCCCATCCGCTCGGTCTCGACCCGGCCGAAGGGGGCGGAGCTGAAGGTGCCGCGGCTCGCTTCGGTCTCGTCGGTGCGCATCAGCTCGCCACGGTCGCGGAACTGCACGACGCGCGTCGCCTCGGCGCGGCAGGCCTCCAGTGCGGCGTTGTCCTGGCCGCCCGGCAGGGCCACCGGCGCCGGGCGGGGCGAAAAATTCGGCGCGGAACAGGCCCCCGCCAGCAGCAACAGCAGGGGGACGAGGCGGGCCGGGCGGGGCATGGGATGGGCCTTTGTCACGTGGCTTGAGGGGCGGCTTAGGGGGCGCAGGGCGGGCTCAGCCAGCCTGCGGCGTGGGCAAACGATACGACGCAGTCCGCGCAGCGTGCCGGGATCGGCGGTACGGTCCAACGCCGTTGACCAGCGGCAGGCGTCGCGATCGGCGATGGCCAGGCGAAGCGGGCCGGACTGCGTCTGGAACGGCAGCCTCCAGGGTGCGCCCCATTGCCCGAACGCGGCGGCCTGGCGCGCCGCCTCCCAGGCGGCAAGCAGCGCGGCAGGGGCAATGGCGGGCAGCGCCTCGGGCGGGAAGGGCACGAGGTGGGCGAATCCGCCATCAGCGGCGGGCGCGGCGAGGATGGTAGAGTGAAGCATGATGCCAGAGTGTGGCCGCAATCTCGCGCGGCTGCTACCCGGGCGGCACGTCCGACGGCTTCGCAGCCACGCGCAGTTGTGGCGTGATGCGCGGATGACCGATCCCGCCGACCTGACCGCCTCCGAAGCCGCCGCCGCGATCGCCGCCGGCCGGCTTACCGCCATCGACCTCTCCGAAGCCTGCCTTGCGCGGGTCGCCGCGCGGGAGCCGGTGGTGAGGGCCTTCCAGCATCTCGACCCGGCGCAGTTCCGCCGCGCGGCGGCGCGGGCGAAGCCGGGGCCGCTCGCCGGGATCCCCTTCGCCGTGAAGGATGTGCTCGACACGGCAGACATGCCGACGAGCTACGGCTCGCCGATCTGGGCGGGACATCGACCGCGCAGCGATTCCTTCGCGGTCAGCGCGGCACGTGCGGCCGGCGCCGTGATCATGGGCAAGACCGTGACCACGGAATTCGCCAGCCGCTTCCCGGGCGCCACGACCAATCCGCACAATCATCAACATACGCCGGGTGGCTCGTCTTCCGGCTCGGCCGCGGCGGTGGCCGCGGGCATGGTGCCGCTGGCCTTCGGCACCCAGACCGCCGGCAGCATCATCCGCCCGGCCGCCTATTGCGGTGTGGTCGGCTTCAAGCCGAGCTTCGGGACGCTGCATCGCGCCGGCATGAAGGTGTGCTCGGAAAGTCTTGATACCATTGGCATCATGGCACGCAGCCTCGCCGATTGCGCGCTGGCTATGGGGGCGCTGAGCGGGCGTGACTACGGCGACCCCGAGGCCAAGCGTCCCCGCCCGCCGCGGCTGGGCCTCACCTTCGGCCAGGCGCCCGGCGAAGCGAAGCCCGAAACCGTGGCCCTGATGGCCCGCACTGCCCAAGCAGCCCGCAAGGCCGGCGCTGATGTGGTGGAGTTCACCCTGCCGCAGCCGCTGCTCGAAGCGGCCGCGCTGCATGTCTGGCTGATGAACATGGAGACCCGCCAGGCGCTGGCCTGGGAGATGGCGAATGCCCGCGCCCAGGTCTCGGCCGTGATGCGCGAGCGCATGGATTGGGCCGCCACCTTCCCCCCCGCCAAGCTGGACGAGGCGCGCCGCGCCGCAACCATGGCGATGGGCACCTTCATCATGGCGAGCCAGGGCTTCGACGCGATCCTCACGCCCTCCGCCCCCGGCGAGGCGCCGGAGGGCATCCTCGCGACCGGCGAGGCCACCTTCAACCTGCTTTGGACCCTCCTTTGGGGCCCGAACGTCACCATCCCGGCCGGCACCGGGCCGAAGGGGTTGCCGCTCGGCGTACAATTGGTCGGGCGGATCGGCGAGGATGCCGGCCTGCTCGGCACCGCGCGATGGCTCCAGGCCGCGATCGATTGAGCGACGCGCCGCCGCTGGCCTGGTCGGCGGCGCTCGCCGAGGGGCAGGCGCGGCTGCAGCGCCCCGACCCGCTCGGCGCGCTGCCTTATCTGCTGCACGCGGCCTCCCCCGAGGCGCCGCACAATGAACAGGCCGACGCCCATGCCGCGTTGGGTCGCATCCGCACCGGCTTCGGGCAGGATTCGCTGGCCGCGGAGCATTACCGCGCCGTGCTCGCGCTGCGCCCGACCCAGCCGGAGGCGCGCTTCTTGCTGGGCCGCGCCCTGCTGAAGCTCGGCTGGCCGGATTTGGCGGTAGCGACGCTGGCGCGCCTGCCGGGGCCGGTCGGTGGCTGGTGGCGCGATTTGGTGCGTCAGGCCGGGCGGCGTCTATCCGAAGCCCGGAACCAGGCACGTCAGGGCATCGCCGTTCTGCGCCAGGGCGATGCAGCGGGCTCGCCGGATACGCTGGTGCGGGCCCTGCTGCGCGCCGGGCGGCTCGGCCCGGCGCAGCGCCTGCTCGCCGCCCTGCCGCCGACGCCCGAGCGCCGCTGGCTCGCCGCCGCATTGTTGCTGCGCCGCCGGGAGGGTTTTGCCGATCAGGCGTTGCGCGCGGCACTGCGGCCACCGCCCGGCGCTTCCCCGGCGCTGCGCCAGGAAGCCGCGCTGCGGCTGATCGAACTCGGCGAGACCGACGCCGCCGCGGCGGCGTTGGGCGATGCGGTGGGCGGGCGGCTTGGGCAGGAGCTGCAGGCCAAGCTATTGTTGTTGCAGGGTAGGCTGCCCGAGCTTGCCGCCCTCAGCTCGGTCGAGCTCGCGCGCAAGCCCGATCGGACCGAGCCAGCCCGACGGCTGCTGACCTGCCAGGTCCTGGCCGGCGAGGTGCCGGTCTGGCGCGAGCCGGACCCGCGGGCAGGGGCCGCGCCGCGGCTCTCCCTCGTGCAATTCTGGCACGATGCCAACCCGCCCGAGGATGTCCGCGGCGTGATGGACAGTTGGGTGCACCACCATCCTGACCTGGAACTCGCGCGCTTCGACGCGCAGACGGCGCGCGACTTCATCCTGGCGCATCAGGGCCAGAAGGTCGCCCTGGCTTATGACGCCTGCCACAATCCCGCGCTGCGGTCCGATATGCTGCGCCTCAGCTTTCTCGCGGCGCAGGGCGGGCTCTGGGTCGATGCCGACGAACGTTGCCTGCGGCCGATGTATGAGGTGCTGGCACGTCTGCCTGGCATCGGGCTGGTCGCGCCCTTCTCCGACGAACTTCCCTTCTACGTGCACAGCTACATGCTCGCCGCCCCGCCAGGCAGCCCCGTGATGGCGGCGCTGCTGGAGGCACAGATGCGCCTGCTGCGGGAGGTGCTGCGCGGCCGCGCTGGCCTGGAGAATTGGGTGAGCAACGGCCCCGGCCTGATCACCCGGATCGCGGCGCGGATGCCGGGGCAGGTGGCGCTGCTGGCGCCCGCCTATTGGCGGAGCTTCGCGGGCGACGCCGACGACCTCGCCTACAAGCGCGATGAAAGCTCGGACTGGCGGCTGGCGCCTCGGGCTCGCTCAGCCCGGTAGTGGCACTTCCAGTCCGCTGCCGGGCTGGCCGAACCACGCGACATGCTCGGCCACGAGGTCGAGCGACAGCCGCGCGCCTGGTGGCGGTTGGCAGGTTACGCGCGTCGCGACCTGCCCGCCCGGCGGCAGGCGCTCGGCGATGCAGGGGTGGCGTCGCCAGTTGCGGTTGCTGACGGCCCCGGCCGCGTCCAGCAGCAGCAGGCCGAGATTGACCTGCCCCTTGGCGGGGCCGGAGGGGCTCCAGGTGCGCTGACCTGTATTGGTGATGACGAGGTCCACCACCAGGGCATCGCCTTGCCATGCGACGCGGCGCAGCTCGATCCGCGCGGCCAGACCCTCGGCGCTGCGGCTGTCATCGGGGTCGGCTACCGGCGCCTCGGCGTGCAGCACGAACATGCGAAAGCCGCCGATCACCGGCAGCAGCGCCTGGCGGTAGGTCTCGGCCGGCATGGGGGCGGGTGGCACCTCGCCGTGCCGTTCGTGCCGCCATAGCGCCATGAACCGCTCGATCGGCAGCATTTCGGGCCGCACGGTGAACAGGCCGACCTGCATGGCGGCGAAGCCGGCGCGCTGGGCCTGTTCCCAGACCTCCTCGACATGGATGTCGCGCTCGATGATGCCGTGGCGGCGCATTTCGTCCTGCGAGGAGGTGGCGGCCGAGTGCTCCGGCCCGGGTTCCATGAACACGGCGCGGCCGCCGGGGGCGAGCAGGCGGCGAAACTCGGCGATGGTCGCTGCCTGGTCCACCACGTGGTGCAGCGCCTCATGGCACATCACGCGGTCGAGGCTGGCATCGGGCAGGTCGATGCGCGTGCCATGCAGCCGCAGGTAGCGCAGCCGCCCGGCCAGCGCTGGCCGGAAGCGACGGTCATGCGCCTCGGCCACCGCCAGCGCGGTGGGCGCCACATCGGCCGCCACCACCTTGCAGCCTGCGGCGGCGAGGGCGCGGCCAAGCCAGGCGATGCCGCAGCCGAAATCCAGCACGCGCAGCCCGGGGTAGAGCTCCGCCGCCTCGAACATCGCACCCAGGCGGGAAAGGTTCGGCCCGGCCTTGGTCAGGGGGGTGAAGGGGCGCTGGAAGCCCGGGTCTTGCGCGTCCAAGCCGGCAAAGAAGCGGTCGGCGCGGGCGGCGTGTTCCTCGAGGCTCGCCGAGGCCAGCAATTCGGCGACGTCGATCGGCGGCAGGCTCACCTTTTGGCAGTGCTGTCAGGCAGGCCCTTCAGGCTTTCCGTCGTGTCGAAATCGCGCAGCACGGCATCCTCGGGCATCTCCACCTCGACGCGTCGGTCGGCGTGTTTCGCGGCGAGATGGCGGGCGCCGATGTCGCCGCTGATGCCGAGCATCTCGTCCAGGAACTCCCGCGCCCAGAGCATCGGGTTGCCCTGTTTGCCACGATAGGTGGGCTGCACGATGGCACGGCCCTCCTCCGGATCGAAGGCGGCGAGCAGGCGGTCCAGCATCGGCGCCGTCACCAATGGCATGTCGCCGAGGCATACCATGATGCCTTCTGACTCCGGCGGCACGGCGGCGAGCCCGGCCTTGAGCGAGGCGCTGAGCCCCTCGGCGTAGTCCTCGGCATGGGCGAACAGCACGGGCCGGCCGGCGAGTGCCTCCTCGATCCGCTCGCGCTCATGCCCCGTCACCACGATGACCGGCGAGGCCTGGGAGGCGAGCGCATTGTCCACAACCCGGACAATCATCGCCACGCCCTTGCCATCGGGAACGAGCAGCTTGTTGAGCGGCGCCATGCGGCGGGAGCGGCCGGCGGCCAGAACCAAAGCCGCCACCTGGCGCGCCCGGCGCGGCGGGGCGCCGGTGGGCACGCTGCGCGGCGCCTCGGCGCGGGGCAGGGGGCGGATTTCGATCTCCTTGAGCAGGCCGCCGACGCCCATGCCCATGACGTGCCGGGCCGTGACGCGCTCACCCGCGAAGAGGCGCTGCAACACCCAGTCGAAGCCGTTGAGCTTCGGGCTGCGGGCGCAGCCGGGCAGGACCAAGGCGGGAATATCGCCGATCCGGCCGAGACAGATCAGGTTGCCGGGATCGACCGGCATGCCGAAATGCTCGATCACGCCGCCGGCGCGCACGATGCCGGCGGGGCCGACATCGCGCCGGTCCACCACCGCGGAGGCGCCGGCGATCAGCAGCAACTCCGCGCCGGCGCGCTTGAGGCGCGTCAGAGCATCGGCCACCGGGCCTTCTTCATGCCGCGCGCGCTCCACCGGCAAAAGCGTGCCCATCAGGCCGCGGAGACGCGTTTCGGTCGCCTCGACGGCGCCCTCCATCACGCTTTCCTTGATGCCAGGCAACTCGGTGAGCACCAGGCCGACCTGCAAGGGCTTGAAGGGCTTCACGGCCAAGGCAGGGCGCGAGCGGGCCATCGCCTCCACGACGGAGAGCACGCGGCCGGGCACGGCGAAAGGGATGATCTTGATGGTCGCCAGCATGTCCTTCACCGCGACGATGCTGTGCGGCGCCAGGGTGGCGATGGTGATGCTTTCATCCACGGCGTTCAGCCGGTCGATCAGCGCGGCCTCGACGGTGAACAGCCCAGCACTCTCGGCCAACAGATTGACCCGCCCCGTCGCGGCGCGGGAGCGTGCGAGAAGGGGCGCCATCAGCGCATTGGCAATGCGATCGGCGGCCTCATCCTCGGGCACGTCGCCCGCTTCGAGGCGTACGGCGATGACCTCCCGCCGCCCGGCCTCGCGCAGCGCGGCGAGGGCAGGGTCGTCCAGCACGGTGCCCTTTTTCAGGACGCGCCCGGGCAGCCGCACCGTATGCGCGAGAATGGCACCACGGGCCTCCTCGATCGGGGTGGGACCGAAGATCATGCGGCCACCTTCCCGCCGCGTCGGGCGGCGACGATCTCGGCGATGATCGAAACGGCGATCTCGGCTGCCGTCACCGCGCCGATGTCGAGGCCGACGGGGGCGTGGATGCGCGCCAGCTCCTCGCCCGTGCAGCCGGCCTCGACCAGGCGTGCGAGGCGCTTGGCGTGGGTGCGCCGGCTGCCGAGGCAGCCGATGTAGAAGGCGCCGCTGCGCAGCGCCACTTCCAGTGCCGGGTCGTCGAGCTTGGGGTCATGCGTCAGCGTGACGACGGCGGTGCGCGAGTCAGGGGATAGGGAGGCTATCGCCTCATCCGGCCAATCGGCGGAGATGGCCACCTGCGACCCCAGCCGTTCCTCGGTGGCGAAGGCGCGGCGCGGATCGACCACGGTGACGGCGTAGCCCAGCATCGCCGCCATCGGCACCAGGGCCTGGGCGATGTGCACCGCGCCCACCACGATCAGGCGCAGCGGCGGGTTTTCGGGGGCGATGAACCAGGTCTCGCCCTCGATTGTCACGTTGCGGGCTGCGTCGAGGCGCAGCGCATCCTCGGCCGCCTCGGCCAAGGCGGGCGCCAGGGCGTCGTCGGGGTGCAGCGCCTGCGCACCATCCGGCAGGCGGGTCAGCAGCGCGACCGGGCGCTTGGCGGCACGGGCGCCGGCGAGGCGGGCGAAGGTGTCGGTCTTCACCCGAGCTTCTCCACGAACACTTTCAGCTTGCCACCACAGGCGAGGCCCACTTCCCAGGCGCGGTCATCCGAAATGCCGAAATCGAGCAATTGAGGGGCGCCGCTTTGCATGGTCTCGCGCGCCGCATCCGCCACCGCGCCCTCGATGCACCCGCCCGACACACTTCCCGCCATGCGCCCGGAGGCCGTCAGCGCGAGGCGCGAGCCGGCGGGGCGGGGCGAGGAGCCCCAGGTTT
>Ga0209181_10009367_pt1 | contig 12891 bp, 7 predicted proteins | sample MAT05_FD_187208 | JGI IMG/M metagenome (GOLD analysis project Ga0209181, IMG submission 187208) | Freshwater microbial communities from Lake Fryxell liftoff mats and glacier meltwater in Antarctica - MAT-05 (SPAdes) (version 2) | ecosystem: Environmental > Aquatic > Freshwater > Ice > Liftoff... | reverse complement strand
AATATATTTTCCCTTGAAAGGATCATTGGGATCTACGGGTGCCGACCGGAATTTAAATGACTGGCCATTTTTTAATATCAATTCCCGGTTGTATATCATGGATGCCGGCGCCCACAACTGCAGCAGCACCAATAAAAAAAAGGCTATCCAGATAATTTTTTTATTGCTCATGTTGTTGTCTTTTTTTGATTAACCGGCTATTGGCAAAAAAGAATCCTGCACCTACGGCTACAAACATTAGCCCTCTTAAAACAAAACTTATATTGGTATCAAAAAAACGGCAAACCACCAATGCAGCAATGATTAATAAACCATAATTAAGTATGCCCAAATGATTGAACGAATGCCCCCGCTGCATGATAAAAACAGCGGCTGCCAATACCAGCAGGTTCATCAATATGGCCCCAATAAGTGGAGCAGATAACCCAATTAAAAATATAACAATGAACCCTGCAAAAATAAATACCATTGGATTGATATCCTGCTTACCCCTGTTGACTAAATTTTTATATAACAGAAAAATGGCAATAGCAGTTGGTACAATTATTCCGGCCCATTCGGCAAGCGATATTACCGTTTGCTCCCTGGCTATTTCTTCCCAAAACCATTTAAAACTGAGTGCCAGCAATATGCCCATTGTACCCAACGAACCAATAACAAGGTAACCGTTACTGATCACCCTTTTAAAACTAAACCAGTTAGATGTTCCCAGCAAATAAAAAACACCGAACATACTCATGTATGCAATGAACATATATTCTTGTGCACTGCCGGCAAGTGTGCCCAGGCAGATGGTAAATGATAGTGGCAAAAACCAATGATGAAAAAAAGTAAAATTACCATCGGGTTGTTTTAAAATTAACTGAAAATAATGTGGGATTGCTAATAATATCAACCACCAGTAATGATAAGAATTGGCAGACTGGTAACCATAGCCATCTTCTACACCATAAGCAGTAACGCCTGCAATAAACAAAAGCGAAGCCATAGAGGAAGGCATGATGTAGATTAAAGGAAAACAAAGCAGTAGCCAGGTAAATAAAAAGCTGCTCAAATTACCCGGGATATTATATACCTGTGCCACCAATGCAATGGAAGCTCCCACTGCAAAAAATAAAAAAACAGCACTGCTTTCTTTCCATGTTCTGCTGCCCTGCTTTTTTAATAGTGAGTAGCCACAAAAAAACTGGCCAATAATAAGCGGCAAAAAAGAAAACATTACTCTTAACGGCCTGCTCAGATTATCCCAGTTATGAGCTACTATTAAAATAATTCCCAGCCCCACTAAAACAGAACCGATGATTCCAAAAACAATATTTATCCTTTGGGGTTGTTGCTCTTCCTTGTTTTTATAATAAGCCTTAATATTTTGTGCAGCTTCGTTTGATAGTAACTGTTGTACAACCAATTCCGGCAGGGCATTTATAATGTGTTTAGACATTTATATTTTTTTACAGCAGTAAATGTAAGGTAGTTCCTTGGTTAGTTGATAGTTAATAGATGATAGTTGATAATTCATGGTTGATGGTTCATAGACCCTGGAGAGATAATGGATGAACATTTGATATTCTACATCCGATATTCACCCCATCCACTTTGTATCCTGGCAGGCAGGATTCACCATTGACCATTCACCTTACAAACATCCCTCCTTCACCACTTCCCCATCAATGATCACTACACATACTTTTGTAAGGTATTCAAAGGGATCGCCGTTAAAGAGTACAAGGTCAGCATCTTTTCCTTTTTCAATACTGCCTACCCTGTTTTCTATACCCAGCAGTTTTGCAGGATTTAGCGTAATAGTTTTCAGGGCATCATCAAATGAAAGTCCATGCACCATTGCCTGCCCGGCTTCAAATAAAATAATTCTTGTTTTGGGCACATACCCTTCATAACCACTTTCAATACTTACGGGGATACCCTGGGAAGTTAGTATTGCAGCAGTTTCACGATTCATATTTACCATATCACCGGCATTGCGTGCCATGGTAGCATGCAACACAATTTCTGCCTTTGCCAGTTTTATTTCCGGTATCAGCCTGTAAGCTTCTGCAGCACCATCAATCACCAGTTTTAAATTAAATTCTTTTGCAAGTCTAATGGCATTCATAATATCTGTACTGCTGTTGGCAGTAATCAATGCTTTAATATCGCCTTTTAATAACTTAACCAATACATCCATATTAAGGTCGGCAGCCATCTGTTTGCTGCTGTCTTTATCTGCCTGCTTTTTCTGATAGGCCTGTGCTTTTAATAATTCGGTTCTTATCATGGCCATTTGTTTGGCCTTGGTACCAGGCGAAGAAAAATTGCCCGACACGGATGGCCCCAGTGTCATTGCCAGCATACATAAAGGTTGTATGGTTACGGTTTCTACGGTTCCTTTTTTTGTTTTGGCAATCATCGTTTGCCCGCTCACCAGGGCACCGATACCATGCCCGGTATGAATAGTAGTAATACCATAATCTCTTACAACTTTCACCAGTGTTTCATCCGGGTTGTATGCATCAATGGCTCTAAGAGCAGGTTGTATAGGACTGGTTTTATCCAACTGATCCTGGTCGGTAGAAATATTTAATGCGCCCGAAATACCTACCAGCGTTCTGGCATCTACAAGGCCGGGAGTAAGCACTTTGGTTTCATATATTTTATATCCTGCCGGAATTGCAAGTCCGGTGCCTACGTTTTCTATTTTACCATTTTTAATAAGCACCACTCCATTGCGGATAGGGCTACCCGAAACGGTATAGATTGTTTCGGCTTTGATAGCTAGCTGGGCTTTTACTGCAGTGGCAGATAAAAGAAATATTGATAAGATGATTTTTTTCATTGATGAAAATATTGCTGGTATAAAATTTTATTTAAATATGGGTCTACAATGCTTCATAGTAGTAATGTGGATGAACGGAGCGTCGCAACAATGTTCAACCAGGGAACTAAAGCCGGTAATCAAAAAAATCTTAATCATCCCCGTCATGATCATCTGCGTGATGATGAAACTCTCCACGTATTGGCGAATACACATCATAACCGCCGGTTAAAAATGTTTTGTCTTTGGGGTTGCTGATATCCCAGCGTTTATTCCCTTCTACCCATGTTTGCTCCACTTTGCTGTACACACTAAAAGGGTCGCCGCTGAGGATGATAAAATCTGCATCTTTTCCTTTTTCAAGGGAGCCTACCCTGCTGCCAAGGTCAAGCATGCGTGCACCCGCCAGCGTTAGTGCTTCCAATGCTTTTTCTTTGCTCATTCCTTCTCTTACCATTAATGCAGCAGAGCGGATAAATAAACGGGAATCGGTAATACCATCATCGGTATGAAAACCTACGGCTGCGCCTGCTTTCTCCAGAGCTGCACCTGTAGTGAGCGATACGCCCATTGCTTCCAATTTTCCGCCCGGCGCATCAATAGTGATGATAGAAGATGCCAGCCCTGCCGCCGCAATTTCGTTTGCCACCATCCAGCCTTCGCTCACATGATGCAGCACCGGTTTAAATCCAAATTCTTTTCCCAGGCGAATGGCAGTAAGTACATCATTGGCTTTGTGCGTATGAAAATGCACTACCCTTCTTCCTGTTAATACCTCTACCAGTGGTTCCATCCGCAAATCTCTTTCGGGCATTTTAGCAGCATCATTGCCTGCCTTATCTATTTTCTTTTTGTATTCCTGTGCTTTGGTAAACAGTTCTCTTGCCATAGCAGCACTCTTAGCCCTTGTGCCCGGAAACACGCCTGCAGTAGTGCGCATGGGGTTGGTACCATTGGCCATTTTTAATCCGCCATACAAACCCTTTTCATTAGTGATGAGTAAATCTTCAATGATTTTTCCTTCCCGCATTTTTATGTAAATAGTTTGGCCGCTCATTAAATGGCCGCTGCCCGGCATTACATTGATAGTGGTAATGCCACCTGCCAATGCTTTTTTAAATCCATCGCTTGTGGGGTTTACAGCATCCATCGCCCTTGCATCCGGATTTAATGCTGCCGAAGCATCCCCGCCTTCCGGTCCACCCAGGTGAGAGTGGCTGTCTACGAGGCCCGGCATAATTATCTTTCCTGATACATCCATCACAATTGCATCGGCAGGTATGGTGCTGCCGGCAGCGCCTACACTCACAATTTTTCCTTTGTGCACCAGCAATACTCCATTTTGAATGGGTGCGCCTGAGATTGTATAAATCAATGCGCCTTTAAAAGCAAGGGGTTTTTCCTGTGCACTTACAACTATGGTAAGCAACAGGCAAAGGCAGGTTAAACTTCGTTTTATCATATCGCAATTTTTTTTCATTGAAAAGATAACGTACAATTTGCAAAATAAAAAAGAAAGGGCTCATTTATATTTATGAAACAGTTCATAAGCAGTAAGTTGATTTGCTTCAAAGAGTGCTCACAAAACAGATGGTAAATTTTAAAGTATAAATATTTTTTCTTTTATAAATTGACAAATTAAAATTATTTCTACGATGCATGGTTTAAACAGTAATATCTAATAAATTCAATCCGGTTCAATTTTTTTTTATCTATTTGATGATAAGCATTCATATAAAAATGATCATTAACAAAATAAAATACCGTTATGGCTTTACTTCAGATTAAACCATTCTACTCATCAAGTGTCATAAAATAAAAACTTTTATATGAAACCAATAAAAAACTTTATTCTTCTGCTGGCAGCCTCTGCAATAAGCATTTTGCCGTCAATGGCACAGGATTCAGGTTCACAGGATTCTACCGGTTTACCCGGCGATAACTTCAGCCTGCAGGGGGCATTGGAAATGTTTCAAAAATCTGAATCTCCTGAAGCATTTGAAAAACGCTTAAATGAAGAGGAAAACAATGTAAACAACCTTGATTTGAATGGCGACGGAGAGGTGGATTATGTGAAAGTGATTGATAAAATGGAAAACGATGTGCACGTGCTCATATTGCAGGTACCGGTTTCTGAAACAGAGAGCCAGGATATAGCCGTAATTGAAATAGAAAAAACAGGCGATGCCAATGCCATGCTACAGATAATTGGCGATGAAGAAATTTATGGCGAAGCAGTTATTATAGAGCCTGATGGTGGCGGCGATGACGATGCTGCATTGCTGGACAATTTTAATACTGGCAATTTTGGCGGGCCCAATGCCGGAGACGTTTTTAATACCAACCGCATCATAGTAAATGTATGGCTGTGGCCATCAGTAAGATTTATGTACCGCCCCGCATACAGGCCATGGGTTTCTCCCTGGAGATGGCGCCATTATCCTGTAGCATTTCGCCCATGGCGGCCATATGCATGGAATGTATGGCATCCCCGCAGGCATATACATTATAGCCGGCCATATGTAGTAGTGCGCACACATAGGGTAGTTCGTGCACACCGCATTTACACCCCGGTTAGAGTATCTTCTGTTACGGTAAGAAACAGAAATTCTGTAGCCATGTCTAACTACAAAGTTTCCCGAACAAGGACAACAGTAACAGGCCCAAGGGGAAATACAGGCGTAAGAAAGACGACCACCGTAAGAGGACCCGGCGGAAAAGTAAGAGCTAAAAAAACTACTGTGCGCAGGAGAAGAGGTTAATAAAAGATTGAATACATTAAAAAAAGGTTGTGTTTACGAACACGGCCTTTTTTGTTATATACAGTTTATAAAAGACGACAGGGCTGTAATAAAAACAGTATTATACACAGGAGATATTAACGTATGGTATATGGAAGCGATATATATTTTTAAACTGCATGAAGCAGTTGGAGCAAAACCTATTAATCGGTTTGCAAAGCGTAAGAATTGATACTTTCCGAATTTAGAGTTAGACGGTTTTAAGAAGATACAAATATGCAAAGCAGAAATAGTGTTTTATGATTATACTAAGCCGGGAGCAACTGTAAAAGATTCTATGCCCGATTTTGAATCCTTGGCCGTCTGTAGTATTAGAAGTATGAAACTACATTTAGTGTTTTTTTATTATTCATATAAACTTATTATTAAAGCAACATTCAAATGGATAATAATGCAGAATATTGCATTCTTTTGCAATTGAGTTATTTTAAAATTTATATTCATTTATACTGTTCAACAAGGGTCGTTGTATTTTATCCAATGTTTTGTTTATGAAACCGTTTTTACTGCTTTTAATTTTTTCATGGTTTTCCTGTATTTTATACGCACAAACTTTTACAACAGCCGGTGGCGCTATTCCCGGCCAAAGTGGTTCCAGTACCTGTTATAATAACACGGTTTCGGGAGTAGGCCTAATCAACAGCACCTACGGCCTTTCGCAGGTATGTATTAATATTAATCATCCGTATGATGATGAGCTGGAAATAGTATTAACTGCTCCCGATGGCACAATCGTACCACTTACGATTCAAAATGGCGGCAGTGGCAACAATTATACTGGTACCTGCTTTAGTGCAACAGCAGTAAATCCAATAAAATTTGGAACGGCTCCTTTTACCGGCAGTTTTTTACCTGAAGGACATTTAGGCGCTATGAACAACGGGCAAAATGCCAATGGTGTATGGAAACTTTGCATCCAGGACCGGCGCAATTCCGGCAATGCCGGAACACTTGTTAACTGGAGTCTTACTTTCAACAATACTCCTGCTGCACAGCCACCATCACTACCTGGCTGTACTACCATATTACCTTCTACTTCATCCTGCTCTACTGCCGGCGTTGTTTGCGATTTTAATGGTCTTTGTGGCAGCACTTCCGGATCTACTGTTCAGGATTGGCCGGGATCAGGTTTAAATGGCTCTTGTTTTGGTTTGCAAAATAATTCATTTATAAAATTTGTGGCTTCATCTACTACTGCATCTTTTTCTGTGTGGGTACCCTCCAGCAGCAATACATTTAATAATGGAGGTATACAGATGCTTTTTTTTAGCGGCACCTGCAATTCGGGAGCCGTTACCACTTATGGATGTTATCCTCATATATTACCTTACAGCTCCCCCGGTAACCCCCTGATAACGGTAGTTGCTGCTGCAGGCCTCACACCAGGCAATACTTATTATTTAATGATTGATGGATTTAATAATGATAACTGCACATTTACTATTGCTGCCAATACCGGTATAAACATTTTAAATATTTCTCCAACAGCTCCTGATATTTGTACCGGTGGAAGTGTGCCGCTTACTGCAACCGGAGGAAACGGAACTTTTACATGGAGTCCTGCATTGGGTTTAAGTGCTACTTCAGGCGCTGTGGTAACAGCCAGCCCTGCTGCTACCATCACCTACACCGTTACCAGCAGTACGGCATCAAGTTGCCCCATCACAAAAAATGTTACTGTTACTGTCAATCCTTTACCTCCTGCACCTGTGCTAACGGTGACAAATACATGCGGAACTGCTACGCTTACTGTTACCGGCGCAACAGGCACGCTTACCTGGAGTGATGGTGGAACCGGCAATCCCAGAACTGTTACAACAGCGGGTAGTTTCAGCGTTACGCAAACCATTGGAACTTGTACGAGCGCTGCCAGCAATATTGTTACTGCTGCACCTGCGGCTTTACCTCCTGCACCTGTGCTAACGGTGACAAATACATGCGGAACTGCTACGCTTACGGCTTCCGGCGCAACAGGAACACTTACATGGAGTGATGGTGGAACCGGAAATCCCAGAACTGTTACAACAGCGGGTAGTTTCAGCGTTACGCAAACCATTGGAACTTGTACGAGTGCTGCCAGCAATATTGTTACTGCTGCACCTGCGGCAGTTCCATTATCGCCAACTGCTGCAATTACACAACCTACCTGCAGCACAACAACAGGCTCCATTGTAGTATCGGCTCCCATAGGAGCAAACCTTGAATACAGTATTAACGGAAGCACTTATCAGGCATCTAAAACATTCAATTCTGTAACAGCAGGCAACTATAATATCACAGTAAGAGATAAAACAACAACATGTGTATCCTTTCCTTCATTGACAACTATTAATACGCCTCCTCCAACTCCTGCAACTCCCACAGCAAATGTAAAGTCGCATCCTGTTTGCAGCAGCCCTACAGGTGGTACTATCGTAATTACAGGCCCTCCAGGCAATGATCTTGAATATAGTATTAACAATGGCAGCTACCAGGCAAACAATGTTTTTACCGGATTAACCGGTGGTAACTATACTCTTGTTGTAAGATATTTTGGGTCCAACTGTTTGTCACAATCCATTAGTTTAAATATTAAACCTTTGAATCCCCTATTATGTGGAGATGATATTTATTTCCCATCTGCATTTACACCAAATGGGGATGGTAATAATGACGGTTTTGGGCCAGGGCCATTATCCAATCTTGCAAATGTGAGCTCATATAATCTAAGTATTTACAATCGCTATGGTGAAAAAGTTTTCAGCAGCAATGATCCTTATCAAAAATGGAATGGAACTTTTAAGGGATCCAGTTTAGCCAATTACAATTATGTATGGCAGGCCAGCTACAAAATAGCCGGAAGCACAACAAAATTTAAGAAAGGAACGATTCTTATTATTAAATAAAAGGATCGTTTGCGCACACACTGCTTAGTTGTTGCTCACCGCAATTACACCCTGGTTAGCGTAACTTCTGTTTTGGTAATGAAAAGAAATTCTGTAGCTATGTCTAACTACAAATTTTCCAGAACAAGGACAACTGTAACCGGCCCATGGGGAATTACAGGCGTAAGTAAAACAACCACAATAAACGGACCCCGGCGGAAAAGTAAAAGCAAAAAAAACACCATTCACAGGAGAAGCGTATAAATAATATAAGACTCATATAAAAGGTTGTGCCTATGAGTACAACCTTTTTTTATATTTTTTTTACAGAGAAAAATATAATGCACACCCATAAAAAGCGTTAAGATGGTAATTTTTGTAATTTTGCGCCTCTTATATTAATCAATGCCAATTTGAAACATCTTGAATTTTTTACGTAGCCTCATCTTACTGACAGTTTTATTTTTTGTTTGTACTTCCCCGTATGCACAAACAATCCAGTTTAGTGGAAATATCCTGGATGCCCATTCTAAAGAACCGATAAGTTTTGCATCGGTCTATTTCAAAAATTCTGCAACGGGAAAAATTTCTGATAGTGCAGGCCGGTTTACTTTTAATATAAACAGGTCCTCCAAAGATACTTTGATGGTAAGTTATATTGGATACGAGGTATACAAACTTCCATTGACAGATTCTTTGAATAATAAAACAGTAAGGATAGAATTACAAAGAGCTGCTGCTTCGGGAGAAGTGATTGTAAAATCAAAGTTTAATAAAGGATTGTTTTTGTGGAGAAAGATTATGAGCAAGAAAAAACAATACAATCGTTACAACCTTTCTAATTTTGGGTATGAGGCTTACAATAAACTGGAGGTGGATATCAAAAACTTTAAGGCTGATAAGGCGAAAAAGAATTTTTTACTCAAACCCTTTGCTTTTGTTTTTGATAATATTGACAGCGTGTCGGAAGATGAACCTTTTTTACCTGCCTATCTTTTAGAAAGCATCAGTGACTATTCTTTTCAAAAGAACCCTAAAAAATTTGTTGAAAATATAAAGGCCAGTAAAACGATGGGGTTTAAAAATGAAAGTTTTTCTAAACTCATGGGTGTGATGAACCAGAACATCAACATATATGGCAACTACATCAACGTTATAGATAAAGACTTTATTGGGCCTTTGAATGAAAACGCAGATCTATATTATAATTTTTCTGTACCAGATACGCAGGTTTTAAACGGTCAGAAAATATTTCATTTTGTATTTACACCAAAACGTGCAGGACAAAATACTTTCCAGGGAGATGCCTGGGTGATAGGGCAAACCTTTCAACTTCAAAAAATTAATTTATTCCTGGGCAAAGATGCCAATATCAATTACATCGACCGTATTAGTATTTTCCAGGAATATATTCCGATAAACGACAGCGTTTATTTTATAAGCAGGGATAAATTTTATGCCGATTTCAAAGTAATGGGAAAACAGTCGCTCACATTTATTGGCAGAAAAAGTACTTCTTACCAAAATACGGTTATTAACAGTGATTCTCTTACTGCCTTATTTAAACAACAAAATATTGAAGAGCTTGTTACAAGTACGCCGGGAAGCAATGCTACATCAGATTCTGCCTGGACAACGCTTCGCCATGATAGTTTATCAAACAATGAAAAAGCTATTTATACTTCTATCAATAAATTGCTGCAAATGCCCAAATTTCAGCGATTGCAAAACACTTTAAAATTTATTGGTACGGGTTATAAGCAACTTTCTAATTACGAAATCGGACCCTGGTTTAACTGGATAAGTGCCAATAACTGGGAGGGCACCCGCTTTCGTTTCGACCTTGGTACTACAACCGGTTTTAACAAACATATTTTCCTGCATGGCTACCTGGCTTACGGAACCCTTGATAAAAAACTAAAAGGAAAAGCAGAGGCTTACTGGATTCTGAAAAGGCATTACAACCGCCAAAGATTACACCTGTCTTATTCAAAAGATATAGAAAATGGTATTAGCCAAATAGGTGAAGTGAGCCAGGATAATATTTTTTCACTGGCTATACGCAAGCCCAACATAACCCGTAAATTTATAGAACTGCAGGAGTTGCGTTTTGAAATTTTTAATGAAATAGGGAAGGGATTTTCTACAGAATGGTTCATTACCCACAGGCGGTATGACCCGCTTAAGAATTTACCTTTTAAAACAAGTTTTCCTGTGAAGGCAGGCGAATCGCTCAACAGTTTTGAAGTAGCCTTAAAATTACGCTATGCCTACCTGGAACAATTTGTAGAAGGCGATTATTTTCGCTATTCGCTCGGCACAAAATATCCTGTGGTAGAACTCATGCTCACAAAAGGTTTTTCGGGGTTTTTTAACAGCGCCTATGAGTATAGCAAGATTGGGGCAACGGTAAAAGACATGGTTAAAATTTCTCCTTACGGAACTTTTTCTTATAAGGTTTATGCTTCAAAAGTTTTCGGCACACTTCCATTTGCTTTTTTAGAAAATCATCCGGGCAATGATATTTATTATTACAATTCCGGTAGTTATAATATGATGACTCGTTTTGAATATCTAAGTGATCAGTTTGCAGGCATCAACGTAGAACACAATGTAGGTTCTGGCTTGTTCCGTTTTATTCCGATAACAAGGAAACTAAAATGGCGTCAGTTCTGGAATGCAAAAGCGCTATGGGGTTCGCTAAGCGAACGGAATAAAACGCTTAACAATACTGCTGTGCCCTTTAAAACATTGAACAATACAACTTACCTGGAGGCAGGCACGGGCATAGATAATATTTTTAAAATATTCAGGGTAGATTTTGTGTGGCGTGTTTTCCCCGGCACCGTACCGGAAAACAAAACTTCCCGTTTTGGAATTTTTGGCAGCTTCCAGTTTCAGTTTTAGTTAGTAAAAATATTGCATTAACCTTCGTTTAGCCTTGGCCTCAACCGCTGTTTTGATTTATTAAATACCATCGTACCTTTTTCTATTCCTTTGCGCAATATTTTTTGCTCATCTTCCGGCAGGTTATATACCTGCTGGCAGGCATGGCTGCAGCATCCCTGGTATTTTGCGGCACAGGCTTCGCACTGGATAAACAATAAATGGCAGGCTTCGTTTTTGCAGTTGGTATGGGTATCGGCTGGCTGACCGCACTGGTGGCATTGAGCTATAATTTCATCCGTAATCCGCTCCCCCAGCCTGTCATCAAACACAAAGTTTTTTCCGTGAAATTTATTGGGCAGTTCAGCTTCCTTTATTTTATTGGCATAATTAATTATGCCCCCTTCCAGGTGAAATACATTTTTAAATCCACGGTGCAGCATATACGCACTGGCTTTTTCGCAGCGGATACCGCCGGTGCAATACATGATGATATTTTTATCCTTTTTATCCTGCAACATTTCTGCAGCCATTGGTAACTGTTCTCTAAAAGTATCACTCGGAATTTCAATGGCATTTTCAAAATGGCCCACTTCGTATTCATAATGATTGCGCATATCCACCACAATGGTATTGGCATCATTGGTTAGTAAATTAAATTCGCCGGCGTTTACATAATGTCCTTTATTAGTCATGCTAAAATCGGGATCAATGATGCCGTCGGCAACAATTTTATTGCGCACTTTTATCTTGAGTACCCAAAAAGATTTACCATCATTATCTACCGCAATATTTAGCCGGATATTATTTAAAGTATTAAAAGTATAGAGGTATTCTTTAAAATCTTCAAGATGGGTTTCAGGCACACTTATCTGTGCATTGATACCTTCGTGTGCCACATAGATGCGGCCAAAAACATTTAATGCATTTAATCCTTTATACAATTCATCCCTGAACGCAGCAGGATCTTCAATAAAAAAATACTGGTAAAACGAAATGGTGTTTCGATAAATAGTTTCTTCATAGAGGCGTTTCTTTAACTCCTCCTGCGAAACACGGTTGTGTAATGCGGCCATAAATTTGATTCCTTTTAAATGGAAAATCTTTTTATTGGAATAACGGATACCGTTAAACCATCATTAGATTGGATGCTTGCAGGGCAAACCAAATTACTAAGTGGCAAAGATAAAGTTTATTATTTTGGTCAAAAAGTCTTCGATATACTTTTTGGATAATGAACCCGCAGCGATATTTTAAAAAGTAACAGAAGCACTGTTGTCAGCCCTGTTCACCTGAACACTGCCTCCCAGTATACCGCCAGCACCTATGCGTATGCCGGTTCTCCCCTGCTGTCCATTTTCAAATGCTGCGACAAAATCTACCCTGAAAATTTTTAGAATATTTTCCAGGCCGGCAAATACTTCTACATGGTTGTTGTTTTTATTTACATAAAAAGCATTGCTGCCAGCTACCAGGTTCCAGTTAAGCCTTTTAAATAAAGGGATCTTATTGGTGAGCAATCCATTAA
>Ga0209181_10009365_pt1 | contig 12892 bp, 9 predicted proteins | sample MAT05_FD_187208 | JGI IMG/M metagenome (GOLD analysis project Ga0209181, IMG submission 187208) | Freshwater microbial communities from Lake Fryxell liftoff mats and glacier meltwater in Antarctica - MAT-05 (SPAdes) (version 2) | ecosystem: Environmental > Aquatic > Freshwater > Ice > Liftoff... | reverse complement strand
TGAGCGGTTTGATGATTCCCGGTTTCGGCAATGCGGTGGCGGCCGAAGTACTACTCACCAAAATGGATGTTGGCCGTAAGAAAGTGCTGGCCGATATCGCGCTTAACGCCGCAACCGGCGCCGGTGCCACTTATTGCGATGTCCGCATTGGCCGTTATCTGCGTCAGTTTGTGATCACCCGCGAAGACAAGGTGCAGAACGTGGTAAATACCGAATCGATCGGCGCCGGTGTTCGCGTGATTGCCAATGGCACCTGGGGCTTTGCTGCCACTAGTGATTTGAGCAACGCTGGCATCGCCAAAGCCGCGAAACAAGCAGTCGCCATTGCCAAAGCCAACTCGACTGCCCAAACCCAACCGGTGCAACTGGCTCCGGTGAAAGGCGCAGGCGAAGTTTCTTGGGCAACACCGATCAAGAAAAACGCGATGGAAGTGCCGATCAAGGAAAAAGCCGATTTGCTGCTTGGCGTCAATGCCGCCGCGATAGCGGCCGGTGCTAACTTCGTCAACTCGATGTTGTTCCTGGTCAATGAACAAAAATATTTTGCTTCCACCGACGGTTCGTATATCGACCAGGATGTACATCGCATCTGGCCAACGTTCACGGTGACTGCGATTGACAAAGCGACCGGTAAATTCCGTACTCGCGACAGTCTGGCCGCACCCATGGGCATGGGTTACGAATATCTTGAAGGCAACCGCAAACTGATTTTGCCAAACGGATTAATCGGTTACAACGATTCCTACAACATGAAAGAAGACGCCACTGAAGCCGCCAAACAGGCGCAGGCAAAATTAAAAGCGCCGTCGGTGAAACCAGGCAAATACGATCTGGTCCTCGACCCATCGCACACCTGGTTGACGATTCACGAATCGGTCGGGCATCCGCTCGAACTTGATCGCGTTCTCGGTTATGAAGCCAACTATGCCGGCACCAGTTTCGCGACACTCGATAAACTCAAAGACAAATTCAAGTACGGCAGCGACAAAGTGACGCTTTTCGCCGACAAGACTCAAGCCAACACGCTCGGCAATGTGGCCTATGACGATGAAGGCGTGAAAACTAAACGCTGGGATCTGATCAAGGACGGCACGCTGGTGAATTACCAAGCCATTCGCGATCAGGCCCATATTATTGGAGAGTCCGAATCGCACGGCTGTTGCTATGCCGATTCCTGGTCGGGCGTGCAATTCCAACGCATGCCCAATGTCTCGCTGGCACCGGGCAAGGAAAAGAAAAGTGTGGCCGACATGATCAAGAATGTCGAAAAAGGCATCTATATTATTGGTGATGGTTCGTTCTCGATCGACCAACAACGCTACAACGCACAGTTCGGCGGCCAGTTGTTTTATGAAATCAAGAACGGCCAGATTGCCGGCATGATTGAAGATGTGGCCTATCAAATTCGTACGCCGGAATTCTGGAACGCCTGTTCAGGGATTTGTGATGCAAGCGATTACCGTTTTGGCGGTTCCTTCTTCGATGGTAAGGGTCAGCCAAGTCAGGTTTCGGCTGTGTCGCATGGTTCGAGTACAGCGCGCTTTGATGGCATCAATGTCATCAGTACCGCGCGTTCACTCGGCTAATTGGCTAATTCTTGTCAGAAACTTCAGGAGCACATCATGAGCATATATACCGAACAAGAAGCCAAAGCGATTCTCGATAAAGTCATCGCCCTTTCCAAGGCTGACGAATGTACTGCCACCCTCGCCGGTGGCGTCAATGGCAATATTCGTTTCGCACTGAACAATGTTTCCACCAGCGGCATAGTCACCAATGCCGATCTCGCCGTGCAGGTTGCCTTCGGCAAACGCGTCGGCACGGCCACCATCAATGAATTCGATGATGAGTCACTCGCTCGTGTTGTCCGTCGCGCCGAAGAACTGGCTCGGCTGTCACCAGAAAATGACGAGTTCATGCCGGCGATCGGCAAACAAACCTATAAGGCCACGCCAACCTACAATCAGGCTGTCGCCGACATCACGCCGGAATATCGTGCCAAGGTCGCCGCAGATTCGATCAATCCATGCAAGAACGACAAGCTAATTGCTGCCGGTTTCCTGTCCGATAACGCCAGTTTTTTTGCGCAAGCCAATAGCAACGGAAATTTCGCTTATCAAAAATCGACCGGCCTCGACTACACCTGCACCGTTCGCACCGATGACGGTACCGGCTCGGGCTGGGTTGCCCGCAATACCGGCTCGGTAAAAGATTTCGACGCCAATGTCGAAATTCGCACTGCGATCAACAAAGCAAAAGGGTCTGCTGGTGCAAAAGCGCTGGAGCCCGGCAAATACACCGTGATTCTGGAGCCAGCGGCATCGGCCGGTTTGATTTCTTTTATGATGAATGGTTTCGATGCACGCCAGGCTGATGAGGGACGCAGCTTCCTGACCAAGAAAGGCGGCGGCAATAAAATTGGAGAGCAGGTGTTTGACCCACGCGTCAGTGTCCATTCGGACCCTTGGGATACCAATGCACCCGTCATGCCTTGGGACGGCGAAGGTTTGCCGCGTGAAAAGATGTCGATTATCGACAAAGGCAAAGTCTCGTCTCTGGAATATTCGCGTTACTGGGCCAAACAAAAAGGCAAAGTGGCGAAAGGTTCGCCCGGCAATCTGATTATGGCCGGCGGTACCAAATCGACGATGGACCTGGTCAAAGGAACTGCGAAAGGCATTCTGGTAACCCGCACTTGGTATATCCGCATGGTCGATCCACAAACCGTGTTGCTGACCGGCCTAACTCGCGATGGCACGTTCTATATCGAAAATGGCGAAATCAAATACCCGATCAAGAATTTCCGTTTCAACGAATCGCCAGTGATCATGTTGAACAATGTCGAAGAACTCGGTAAACCGGTTCGTGTCGGCGATGACGAATCGCCGTTCGTGATGATGATTCCACCAATGAAAATTCGCGATTTTACGTTCTCGTCTTTGTCGGACGCAGTGTGATGTGTAGGCGCGCGCAACACGCGTGCGCCTGTATTTTTCTCCGTAGGAGGCCGCTTGCGGGCGACAAACTCGCATTTCGTAGGAGGCCGCTTGCGGGCGACAAACTCGCATTTCGTAGGAGGCCGCTTGCGGGCGACAATCTCTTTCGGGCCCAAGGGCCCTCCTACGCGTGAACCGCCAGCAATTTCTAAGAATGATGTGCCAGGCCGCTGCCGGTTTGGCGGTTTCGCCATTACTGTTGCGTGATGCAAAAGCCGCCGCACCGGAATACGATTTCTGGTTTACCCGTTTGATGTACGATTCGGGCAATTGGGATGTCGATCAACGCATGCCGGCCAATATCATCACGTCCCTGATTGACTACACCACATTGCGGGTGGATACCAAAGAACACGTGATTGCATTATCCGATCCAAAAATGCGGACCGCACCGTTCTGCTATTTGGCCGGCCACAAGCTGGTTGAATTCAACGCCGACGAGCGCAGAAATTTCGAAGCTTATGTCCGCAATGGTGGTTTCGTTTTTGTCGATGATTGTAATCACGATATCGACGGCCTGTTTGCCAAATCTTTCGAAGCGCAGATGAGTTCGATCTTCGGCGCTACGGCGCTGAAAAAGTTACCAAAGAAACATCCGCTATACAGCAGTTTTTTTAAATTCGACGAACCGCCGACCACCGGTTTCGAATTGAATGGCTGGGGCGATGACATCGTGCACGACTACCTGAAAGGCATTGAAATCAATGGCCGCCTCGGTGTGCTTTACAGTAACAAGGATTATGGCTGCGAGTGGGATTACGACTGGCGCAACAAACGCTTTCTGGCCGAAGACAATACCAAGTTCGCCGTTAATATCGTGATGTATGCATTAAATAACTAGTAGGAATGGTCGTAGGACCAGCGGAAGTCGGGATAAGAACTACAACAGAACAAATTCCAAGGATCACGCAACATGGACACCAACGAAACCGTCATCAAAGAAAGACTCGCACAACTGGGGCATCTGAAATCCGCCATTGGCAATGCCATCGTCGGGCAGGAAGACGTGATCGAGCAATTGCTGATCGGACTGCTGGCCGGCGGCCATTGTCTGCTCGAAGGCGTTCCCGGCCTTGGTAAAACCTTGCTGGTGCGTTCGCTCGGACAAGCCATGGATCTGGAATTCCGCCGCATTCAATTCACGCCCGATCTGATGCCGAGCGACATTCTGGGCACCGAAATTCTGGAAGAAGAACACGGCACCGGCAAACGCCATTTCAAATTCCAGCAAGGCCCGGTGTTCACGAATTTATTGCTGGCCGATGAACTCAATCGCACACCGCCAAAAACTCAGGCCGCTTTGCTTGAAGCCATGCAGGAACACACGGTCAGTTATGCCGGTATTACCCATATTTTGCCGAATCCATTTTTCGTATTGGCAACCCAGAATCCTTTGGAACAAGCCGGCACCTACCCTTTACCGGAAGCACAACTCGACCGCTTCTTATTGCACGTGCGCGTTGACTACCCGAGCGAAGCCGAAGAGCGCGCCATCCTGCAGCAAACCACCGGCGTAAAAGAAGCGAAAGTTCCACAGGTCATGCAGGCCGAAGCAATACGTTCATTGCAGAAACTCGTTCGCGAAGTTCACGTCAGCGATGATTTGTTGAACTGGATCAACCAACTGGTGCGCGCAACGCGTCCTCAGGAAAATTCCCTGAAAGAAATTAATGCCTGGGTGAAATGGGGCGCCGGTCCGCGTGCCGGTCAGGCATTGGTATTGGCATCGAAAGCGCGCGCCTTGATTCAAGGCCGTTTTGCCGCCACCCGCGATGACGTGCGAGCACTTGCAGCGCCAGTGTTACGCCATCGCCTGCTGCTTACTTTCGTTGCGGAAGCCGAACAAAAGTCGGCCGACGATGTCGTGGCCGTGTTGCTAAATTCGGTGCCGTTTCCAAGCTGATTTGCGGACATGAGCATAATCGACTTGATCCCCATCGACGTACGCGCACGCCTCAAGGCCTTACGCCTGCAGGCCCGCCGAATTTCCGGCGCGCAGGGCATTGGTCAACATCAAAGTCGTAGTCGTGGCGCCGGATTGGAATTCGCACAATATCGCGCTTACGAACCCGGCGATGAACCTCGGCAAATCGATTGGAAGCTATACGCGCGTTCGGATAAGTTCTTTGTGCGCGAGGCCGAACGCGATAGTCCGTTAATTGTCTGGTGTCTTATCGATGCCACGGCTTCAATGGGGCAAAGTGATGCTGCTAATCCTGCATGGAGCCGCTTGCAGGCAGCCAAAGCCTTGACCGCCTGCGTGATCGAACTTGCATTAAAACAAGGCGACCTTTTTGGCTTGATTGCCGTCAATGATGTTGGTTTACGCGTGATCAATGCCGGCAGCGGCACTCGCCATCGTGATCTTTGCTTGCTGGAATTACATAAACTGAAAGCTGAGGGTGCGTGGCCGAATGAAACGCAATGCCGACCGATCTGGGAACGCATTGGTGCAAACACTCTGGTCTTGCTGTTGAGCGATGATTACGACGATGCCTGCGTTGCATTGGCCGAACGTCTGGCCGCGGCAAGACGCGAAGTCTTGAGCGTACAAATTCTGACTGCCGAAGAACGTGATTTTCCATTTCAAGGTGGCCATCGTTTTCGCGATGCCGAAACCGATACCGAATTACTGACTGATGCGGCGGCTTCGCGTAGCGGATTTATCGAGCAATTTTCTTTTGCTAAAAAAACCTTGAGCGCGCGCTTTGCTGCCAGTGGCATTAATCATGTTGAGTATGTGCTGGATCAGCCACTCGATGCCCCGTTGCGAAAATTCTTTTTGTCGCGCAACTCGCAACATCAGGAGAGCGTGTGAATTTCTCGCTACTGCTTCCGAGTGGCTTGCTGGCTTTGACGGCATTGATCTTGCCGCTATTGATTCATCTGAGCCGTCGCTCGGAACAAAAGCCCACGGACTTTGCAGCGCTGCGCTGGATCTCGGCGCAATTAAGACCACGCCGGAAATTGGTCTTCCAGGAAATTCTATTATTAATACTGAGAATACTGCTGTTGGTCGCGCTCGCTATTTTTCTGGCCAAGCCGACATCGATGCACGCGGTACCACCGAAACATTGGGTCGTCTTGGTTCCCGGAGCCGATATTTCTGGAATAAAAAATTTAGCTTTGAAACAGACCAGTGAGTGGCATTGGCTGACACCGGGCTTTCCAGATTTCAAAGATACACCGCCAGCAAGCGATGTGCCCGTGAGCAGTTTACTCCGCGAGCTGGATGCCCTACTGCCTGCCAACGCCAGCGTGACGGTTGTCGTACCTGAAACGCTCACCGGCCTGGATGGCGAACGCATTCGACTGGGCCGAAAAGTCGATTGGAAGATTGTTCCGGGAGACATGCCAGCCAAGACAAGAACTGAAAAAAGCCAGCCCATTCGTTTGGCGATTCGTCACGATGAGAAGCATAACGGTGACGCAATTTATTTCCGAGCGGCCCATGCCGCATGGCAAACAGAACAAAAAGTCAGCGAAAAACAAGCACTCGATAGCGCCGATATTTTGTCACCCATAAAACCGGATCGCTCGGCACTTGTTTGGTTATCAGTAGGCGAGCTACCTGTTGATATTCGTGATTGGATAAACAAGGGCGGCAGCATTATTGTTTCGAAACAGACTGTGGTTCCGGAACTAAAATCTGGTGTAGCCGCCTGGCGTAACGAGCAGGGCAAAGTATTGACTATCGCCGCTCCACTCGGTCAAGGCCGGATTATGCAATGGCAACAAGAGCTGAAACCCGAAGCCATGCCAGAATTACTGGATGCCGATTTTCCCGAAAAATTAAAATCCCTATTGCAAACAAAATCGCTTGCACCTACACGCGCTTTTGCAAAATCGCAAACGCCCTTGATCGGTGGCCAAGCCGGTCCTAAAGCGCTCCAGTCTTTGCAGACATGGCTGGCATTGCTGATTGCACTGTTATTGGTACTGGAAAGATGGCTGGCAAATTCATCGCGTCGCCGGAGTGCTGCATGAGCGTGCTGAATCAAGTCAGGCAATGGCAAGGCGCGGCGAAAATGCGGCGTCTGATGATTGCAGTGTTCATTGTTGTTCCGTTACTGATCGCGCTGTTTTCGTTGGCATCACGTTTGTTCTCGATACCCATAGCTATTGTCGTCACTCTGGCAAGCGCGGCAATGGTACTTTTTTATGTAATGCGATCAATGGAAGTATTCAACAATGGCTGGCTGATCCGGCAACTGGATCAACGTCTAAGCACTCTGGAAGACAGTAGCGATTTATTGTTCAAAGCCACTTCCAAATTATCGACGCTGCAAAACTTGCAGCGTTCACGCGTTGAACAACGGATATCGACCCTTAGCAATATCGATTTGCGTGAACCTTGGCCAATTAAAACTATCGTGCTCTCTGTATTTGTTGCAGTTACTCTATCTGCCCTTGCCACCTTTTGGCCGCAATCCAATCCTACTGCCACAGGGACCATGATTGAAAGTGTGCCGTCGCCTCCATCTGTCAATGCACCCGTGCGCCTAGTCGAACAAAGCCTCAGCATCCGTGCGCCTGCCTACACCCGCTTGCCTGCACGCAGCGAAAGCACCTTGCAGGTAAAATTCCCCGAAGGTTCAAACTTGAGCTGGAACTTGAAACTTCAGCCACAACCAACATCGGTCGAACTGGTGTTTTACGACGGCAGTCGCTTAGCTTTAAAGAAAACCAATGAAGCCTGGCAAGGCAGCAAAATAATGTTGCAATCGAGTTTGTATCGCGTGCAGGTCAATAATGCACCATTGGGTGAAGACAAACTTTACCGGCTCGATGCGATTAAGGATTCACCACCACAATTACGCGTGTTGCAGCCTGATAGAAACTTGAGTTTAGTCGAGTTGGGACAAACCGATTGGTCTTTGAGTTTTGAAGCCGAGGACGATTACGGATTGGGTGCAGCAAAATTACGCATTCAACTCGCACAAGGCATCGGCGAAAATATCAAATTCAGCGAACAGGCGCGCGCCATGACAGGACAGGGCGGCCGCACCCGCAAGCGTTTTGCGCAGGTGCTGGATCTGACGGCACTGGGTCTGGCTGCCGGTGATGACGTCATCGTGCAATTGAGCATTAGCGACCAGCGCTCGCCACAAAACAATACTACGCGCAGTTCGAGCTTTATCCTGCGTTGGCCACCCGAAGACAGCGTCGAAGCCACTGGTGTCGAAGGCGTAGTACAGAAAGCCATTCCAGCCTATTTTCGCAGCCAGCGCCAAATAATTATTGATACCGAAAAACTATTGGCCGAAAGAAAAAAATATACGCCTGAAAATTTCGCAGTTCAATCCGACATCATCGGTGTGGATCAACGAATATTGCGTTTGCGCTACGGCCAATTTCTTGGTGAAGAGGCAGAAGACGCCAACAAGGAACACGATGAAGAACACGCTGACAAGGCTCCCGACAAAGCAGCCTCTGCAAGCGATTCGCAAAGCATTCTCGAACAATACGGCCATACCCATGACATTCCGGAAGCGGCGACCTTGCTGGAACCGAAGACCAAGGAATTGCTGCGGGCGGCCTTGAATGAAATGTGGCAGGCGGAGTTGCATTTGAGATCGGGACAACCGAAACAAGCCCTGCCATATGCATATCGCGCACTCGCTTTTATCAAGAAAGTGCAACAGGCCGACCGCATTTATCTGGCGCGCGTGGGTCTGGAATTACCACCGATCGACGAAACCCGCCGCTTGAGCGGTGATCGTGGCTCGTTGAAAAATCCTGCGGATAATTTGCAAGCGGCTAATGTCGAAGACGTGGCATTGATAAAATTCTGGCAATCGCTGAATCAATTTGAATCACGATCCACGGCAGGACACTCGGATGCACCCGATTTTTTCGCCTTGAGAAACTGGATTCGTGAACATTCATCGCGCTCACCCGATACGCTTGGCTTGCTTGCTGCCATTGATGCTTTTGAAAAACAACCGACATGCCATGACTGTCTGGCCGAAATGAAGGCTCAACTCTGGCCATTATTACCGAGGCCGCCTGCCGCTCCGCAGCAACGTATTCTTCGAAATTCTAACGGGCAAAATTATCTGGACGCCTTGCAGCAGGAGCGCAGACCATGACTTTGGCACAGGCCTGCATTGCTTTATTAGTACTAGCAGTGTTGCTGGGTTCTGCCCGCTATCTTCACGCTTTATGGCATAGCGAAAAATCAGTGCGCCCGAATGGGTGGCGTGTGCTCATACTTTTTTCCCTGCAGATTTCCAGCGCGGCACTGCTGTATTTTGTTTTATTTCCGCCACCGACTTTTACTAGTGCCGAGCGCCTGGTGATTTTAACGGCGAATGCAAATACTCGCGCGCTTAGAGTTTCCGATCGTATTCTGGCACTGCCCGAGGCGCCACAAATTGCCAATGCGGAACCCGTGTCAGATTTAGCCAGTGCTTTACGTCGCTATCCCGGCGTGAATAGTTTGCAAATTGTCGGTGACGGTTTGACTGCGCGCGATCAAGAAGTGGCGCGCGGCTTAACGATAGAGTTTGTGCCCTCGCCATTGCCACAAGGACTTGTCGAACTACACCTGCCGGACACCATTCCCGGCGGCGCGCATTGGTCTGTACAGGGCCGTATTCATCAAATACCCAACGCCCGTATTGAATTGCTGGATCCCGGCAATGCCGTGGTGGCCAACACCGTAATTGATGCTGAAGGAAATTTCGTACTCTCCGATACCGCACGCTCACCTGGACTTGCGATGTATCAGTTGCGGATCATGGATGGCGAAAATAACGACAATGATAGTAAAAAAATCATTGAAAGCATCCAACTGCCGATCACCATTGTGCAAGGCCATGCATTGAAAGTACTGAGTTTGTCGGGCGGCCCCAACCCGGAACTAAAATATTTGCGTCGATGGGCAATCGATGCCGGTATTGAACTGGAGAGCCAAATTAACCTGAGCCCCGGCATGCAAATGAATAATGCAGACATTACGATCAATGCCGCCGGTTTGCGTGATGTCGATTTACTAATGCTCGACGAGCGCGCCTGGCGCGCGATGAATCGCAATAGCAAACAATCAGTCATCGAGGCCTTGCGTGACGGCATGGGATTGCTGCTACGAATTACTGGACCGCTGACCAGTACTGATCGCAATGAATTGAGAGCACTGGGCTTTTCCGTGAACGACGCCAACGGCGTGCAAGCTGTTCGATTAAATAGCGACGATGATGAAAAAACGCAAACCACACTTACCCGCAGACCCTTGCGAGTAAGCAGTAGTGATGCCGTTACGTTATTGCAAGACGATACAAAAAATCCACTTGCACTCTGGCGTGCCGAGGGTCGTGGCCGAATGGCTTTATTTTGGTTAACCGATAGCTTCAAACTAGTCTTGAATGCCGACAGCAGCCGTCATGGACAAATCTGGCAAGACACGATTTCAACACTCGCACGCACCCGCAAAGAAAACCCAGTGTACTTGCGCGATAGCAATGCACGTATCAATGAAAGGATCATAGTCTGCAACATCCTTGCCAAAACCTACGTGCAAGAACCGGATGCCGACATTACCTATTTACTTCCATACAACAATACCGGCACAAATAAAAACTGCGCCGCTTTCTGGCCACGTGTGTCTGGTTGGCATAGTGTTGTCGCCGATAAAATTGAACTGCCGTTTTATATCCGTGATAACAAAGATGCCATTGGCTTGAAAGCAAATGCCATTCACGAAGCCACCATACTACTGACGGCAAAAAAAACGAGTGAAAAGAATACTAGCCGCATTCCGGCTCCGGGCTCGCCTTGGCCATGGTTTTCGCTATGGTTATTGATTACGGCAGCCTTGTGGTGGCTGGAAAGAGCGAAACTTGGCTTGAATTATTCAAACCGTTAACTTGGCAATCTCTCATGCCACATCTTCGATACGCAGCTAATCTGAGTTCGCTAATCGCTTTGGTACTCTAGGCCCTATGCTACCGAGACGAAATATATTTTTCAGGTTTGAATGATGGGTTGCCCTTTGGAGGCTAATGCCACCGATAGAACAAAAACACTGCATCTGAAAACAGACCGACAAAGACCAAAAAAAACCAGAGCCCCAGCTTATGTCGCCAGAAAGAACTTGAAGCAATCCAGACCCAATTGACTACCAGTAATAGGTTACGATGCCATGGCAATGTCAGACAGACAAGACAAATTACTTTCTGTGCGACAGCGATTAGTAGTGGCCTCACACCGGGAGAAACCATAAATTTCGCGCCTCTGTCGTCACAGGTTTACAATTGTCTGCCGCTGATGGCAGTACCGCCCCCAATCTCGATATTCGGCGAGACAATAATGTTTGATAAACACGATTTTCATAGTGCGATCTTATTGTTGTATTCAAAGCCTATCGAGCGGACTAAGTGTACTTTTCATACTTTGGTGCACATGCGTGTAAATCATTGTGGTCTTTAAACTCTTATGACCAAGCAATAACTGGATCGTACGTATATCGGTGCCATTCGCCAGCAAATGAGTTGCGAACGAATGCCTTAGTGTGTGAATGCTCGCATGCTTGTATATTCTGGCACTAGCAATCGCAGTCTTGAAAGCACGTTGTACCGTTGAATCTGACGCATGCCATCGCAGTATTTTTCCCGTCTCCGGGCATGGTCTTACCACCGAGGATGGAAACACAAACTGCCAGCCGACGCTGCGCGCAGCATTGGGGTACTTTCTATCCAGTGCACCTGGCAATGCTACAAATCCACGCCCATGCAAGGCATCGTGTTTATAGAGTGCAATCACCCGAAGCAGGTGTTTCTGTAATGGGTTGCTCAACCGCATCGGTAAAATACTTGTACGGTCTTTGCCACCTTTTCCGTTGCGAACACTAATCGTTCCAGACCTGAAATCCAGATCCTTTACTCGTAGCGTCATTGCTTCGGTCACTCGCAAGCCAGCACCATAGATCAGTTCTGCCATCAAGCGCGGCGTGCCAACCATATATGAAAAAACATCTCTCACTTCCTCGACCGTCAGCACCACCGGAATACGACTAATATGCTGCACACGTTTCAAACCTTCAATATGCCCGACTTTAATATCCAGAACATCGCGATATAGAAAGATAAGAGCATTCAACGCCTGTGTTTGTGTTGAAGCGGCCACATGTCTTTCAACCGCAAGAAAATTAATATAATCGGCAATGCCGAGAATGCCCACCTCTCTCGGATGTTTAAGCAAATGGAAACGGATATATTTCCTAATCCAGAACCGATAAGCCTCCTCCGTACGCCGACTGTAATGCCGCCGCCGACAAACAATGGAAACCTGATCCATCAATCGTGGTGCCGCAGGAACCGCAGACAAAGTACCCCATAGAAATCGCTCCTTTTACATCGTTTAAAAAGTGCACAATAACGGAAACCACGACTTCCAGTGCTGAATTTCTTCCACCTTAACGAATAAATCGAGAGTAAAACCCTAGCAAGTGGCTCGAGCCAAACCCACTCCAAAAGCCAAGTTCAGATGAATCACAAAATCCGAATCAAACACGATCACAGCCAAAAATAATTGCATTCAACCTAGAGAATGATAGCCAAAAGCCGTATAAAACAAGCATTATCAGCAATAAGCATCATTACTAATGTCTTCAGAAACTGCAGTATTACGGGGTTATTCAACAACGTCACTCTGGCCTCATATTTCATACCATGACAAAATTGGCATGTAACAAATACTATTCAGCTTTCGGCAACATAGTCCCTGCCTAGGATGCGTGTGACCTGACCCGTAAAGGCTTGATATAAAGCTCTGATCAGCGATAATCAACCATTACCCCACTTGAGGGGTCTACTAGTAGTTAGGCCCCATTTCTCGTGATCACGAAAACCCCAAATAGTCCTTGGTTCTCGCTATTGCTATCTGCGTTCTTTGGG
>Ga0209181_10009364_pt1 | contig 12894 bp, 14 predicted proteins | sample MAT05_FD_187208 | JGI IMG/M metagenome (GOLD analysis project Ga0209181, IMG submission 187208) | Freshwater microbial communities from Lake Fryxell liftoff mats and glacier meltwater in Antarctica - MAT-05 (SPAdes) (version 2) | ecosystem: Environmental > Aquatic > Freshwater > Ice > Liftoff... | reverse complement strand
GCACGGCATGGCCACCGATGCCGGCTTCACCACACCGAACTTGCAGGAGGCGGAGACCAATCGCGCCTTCGTCGACTCCACGCAACACCTCATGGTGCTCGCCGACCACACCAAATGGAATATCATTGGTCTCAGCACCATCGCGCCGCTGATGCGGGCGACCACGGTCATCTGCGACCAGTCATTGCCGGCCGCGGCCCGCGCCGCGCTCGAGCAGGCCGTGCCGCATCTGGTGTTGGCGGACCCACAGTTCAACGAAGTACCAGCGCCGTTCGAGACTCGGGCGGCCGACCGAAGGAGAGCGAATGGCTAGCGTCACGTTCAGCGAGGCGTCACGCATCTACCCGGGAATGAAGCATCCCGCCGTCGATCGTCTCAATCTGGAGATCGAGGATGGCGAGTTTCTCGTACTCGTCGGCCCATCGGGCTGTGGGAAGTCCACGACCCTGCGTATGCTCGCCGGTCTCGAGCCGATCGACGCCGGGTCGGTGCTCATCGGCGACAGAGATGTCACCTGGGTGCCACCTCGCGATCGCGACATCGCCATGGTCTTCCAGAGTTATGCCCTCTACCCGCACATGACAGTGGCGGAGAACATCGGCTTTCACCTCAAGATCAAGGGGCTGCCCAAGGAAGAGATCCGTGAGCGCGTGAAGGAAGCTGCAGGGCTGCTCGATCTCGTCGAATACCTCGACCGCAAGCCGGCCAAGCTGTCCGGTGGCCAACGTCAGCGGGTCGCGATGGGCCGGGCAATCGTGCGGAACCCGAAGGTGTTCCTGATGGACGAGCCGCTGTCCAACCTCGACGCCAAGCTCCGCGTGCAGACCCGTACGCAGATCGCGGCGCTACAGCGGCGGCTGGGCGTCACCACCGTGTACGTCACGCACGACCAGGTAGAAGCCATGACCATGGGCGACCGGGTCGCGGTGCTGAAGGACGGCCTGCTCCAGCAGTGCGCCTCGCCACGCGACCTGTTCACTCGGCCGGCGAACATCTTCGTCGCTGGGTTCATCGGGTCGCCGGCGATGAACGAGATGCAATGCACCGTCAACAGCGACGGCGCCGAGTTCGCCTCACTGCAGATCCCCCTGACGCCGGAGCAGCGAGCCGCGCTCACCTCGGATCAGCTCACCGTCGGTGTACGGCCCGAGAACCTCCACCTCAGCCACGACGGCAACGGCGTTCACGCGACCATCGCCACCGTCGAGGAGCTCGGCAGTGACAGCTTTCTGTACTGCACGCCAGAGGGCCACACCACTGCGTCCATGGTGTCGCGCGCGGAGGGCCTCTCCACCGCTCGCGCCGGGGACACGGTGCAATTGCGTCCGGACCCGGGAGCACTGCACCTTTTCGACACCGCCTCGGGTCTTCGTCTTCCAGACTGATTTTCCATGACCGAACCGCTCTCCGACCACCCCGATGACCGAATCGACCCATACCTCGGCACTGTGGTGCACGTCGTAGGCACCCGTCAGGCGCGACCCAACCTGCCCAGCACCGGTTGCCCGTTCTGCCCTGGAGGGCGCGAGGCCCCCGAACCCTACGAAGTTCGCTGGTTCACCAACCGCTGGCCGGCGATGCCCGGCGACCGATGCGAAGTGGTGCTGTACACCTCCGAGCACGATGCCACCTTTGCGTCGCTCGGTAGCGCCGGCGCCCGCCGGGTGATCGATCTGTGGGCGGAACGCACCGAGGTGCTCGGGGCGCGACCCGATGTCGACTTCGTGCTGGTCTTCGAGAATCGTGGGCCGGAAGTGGGCGCCACCATCGCCCATCCTCATGGCCAGATCTACGCCTACGACCACATCCCCGACCGGCCGTCGCGGCTGCTGGACGCGAAGTGGTCACCCGAGCTGCAGCCCGGCGAGCGGCTGGTTGCCGAGCACAGTGGGTGGGTGGCATCGGTCCCCTTCGCCAGCACGTATCCGATCGCGGTATCGATCGCCCCCCGGCTACAGGTACCGGATCTACTGGCGCTCGACAACAGCGGCCGCGACGAACTGGCGACCATTCTCACCGACGTGCTCGGCCGCCTCGACCGGCTCTACGGGCGGCCGTTGCCCTACATGATGTGGCTCAACCAGCGGCCCACCGACGGCGGCGAATGGCCGCAGGCCTGGTTCAACATCGAGATCGTCTCGCCGTGGCGCAGCGCCGGCGTGCCGCGTTTCATCGCCGCCGCGGAGGTGGCCTGCGGCGAGTTCTTCAACCCGGTCATCCCGGAAGTACTGGCCGAACAACTTCGCGCGCTCGGCTGAGCCCACACCGGCTCAGGCGCTGGGGTCGATCGGGTCGAACGCAGGCGTGCGCTTCTGCAGGAAGCTCGCCACACCCTCTTTGAAATCGGGCCGACGCAGCGATGCCTTCATCATCTCGATCGCGTCGCCGGTGGCGGGGATCAGCCCGCGATCCCAATCGCCGTAGACCTGGCGCTTGATGACAGCCATCGAGGTCGGCGACGCGAACTGAGCCAGCTCGGCGGCGAACTCGAGCGTGCGATCCAACAGGTGTTCCGGTGCGACAACCTCGTTGACCAGTCCCATCTGCGCAGCCTCTTCGGCCAGGAACACCCGACCCGAGAACAGCAGATCGAGCGCATGGGCATGGCCGACCAGCCGCGGTAGCACCCAACTCATTCCGTACTCGGCGATCAGACCGCGGCGCGAAAACGCTGTCGTGAACTTCGCTCCGGCGGCGGCGAATCGAATGTCACACATCAGCGCCTGCACCATGCCGATGCCGGCACAGGCTCCGTTGACGGCAGCGATGACCGGCTTGGGGATCAGAGTCGTGTGGTACTGCGGGCGACCGCCCGCGGCGCTCTCCGCTCCGTCACCACCGCTGGAAGCGCCGATGCCCTGCAACGTCTCCATGTCTGCACCGGCGCAGAACCCGCGACCGGCGCCGGTGACCACGATCACCTTCACCGTCGGGTCGGCAGCTGCCTGGTCGAGCAGCTCGAAGTAGCGGGCGGCGAGCGGACCGTTCCAGGCGTTCAATCGCTCTGGGCGGTTGAGGGTGATCAGCGCGATTCCGGGCTCGCGGTGTTCGATCAGTACAACGTCGTCACTCATCGTGCGGAACGTACTCGTCGCTCTCCTCGTCCGCCGAGACGGGCGACGCTTCGTCGACTTCTTCGAGTTCCGGCTCAGCTGCCCGCTCGTCGTGCAGGTGCCGCTGGCGATCGATGAACAGATACAACACGGCGGCAACAACCACGAACACCGACACCCACTGGTTCAGTCGTAAGCCGCCGCCGGAGTTGGCAGGGTCGATACGGAGACCCTCGATCCAGAACCGACCGGTGAAGTACCCCGCGACGTAGACCGCCAAGAGCCGGCCGGGCCGCAACTTCATCCGCCTGTCGATGAGGATCAACAACCCGCACAGCGCCAGGTTCCACAGGGCCTCGTACAGAAACGTCGGGTGGAAGAGCGTGCCCGACGCATAGCCGGCGGGCAGGTTCTTGTCGTCGATCTCCAGGCCCCACGGCAGCGTGGTGGGACGACCGAACAGCTCCTGGTTCCACCAGTTACCAAGGCGACCGATGGCCTGCGCCAACGGGATGGCCGGCACCGCCGCAGTCAGCACACCGGGCACCGACAAACCGCGACGCTTGATGGCCCAGACGCCCACCAGCACGCCGGCCAGCAGCCCACCGGGAATGCCGAGGCCACCCTCCCAGATCTTCAGCCAGCGGCTGGGCTCTTTCCACGGCTGGCTCTTGTCGGTGACGATGTAATACAGCCGAGCGCCGATCACCCCGGCGCCCACCGCCCACATTGCGATCGAGCTCATGTCGTCTCGCGTGCCGACGTCGGCCTTCTCCATGCGGCGGCCGGCCAGCCACACCGCGGCGACAACCCCGAGGGCGATCATCATCCCGTAGGCGTGAATCGCCAGCGGACCGATGTTGAACACCCCGTCTGACGGGCTGGGGATCGACGCAAGCATGCGTGCAGTATGTCAGCCAATGCTCAAAGATACGGGTCGTTGGGGCCTGCTGCTTCGTCCCACCACTCCAGGGGCGAGCCCGCCGTCTCCCACTCCTCGAACGGGTAGATGCAGTTCACCGGGCACACCGGCAGGCACTTGTCGCACCCGCTGCAGAGCTCGGGAATGATGACGACGTCGGGTCCGTGGTTGAAGATGGCTCCGAACTGCGGCGGGCAGTGGCGCAGGCACGCATCGCAGTTGATGCACTCCAGCATCTCGATTCGCAGCGGCGCGTTCTTCCACTTCTCGTTGCGCGAATGCTCAGTGATGCGCTGAGGCCGAGTACTTGCCATACGGTCGAGTGTACGACTCGTGCCAACACTCGGATTGACCCACGGGTCAATGCCTGCTGGACTGGGCTGGTGGCCGACGATCGCCGTCATACCGAACAGGGCAACGAACGCAAACAGCAACTGCTGGAGGCCGCCGAGCGACTGTTCACGGAGAAGGGCTACGGCGCGACGCGTATCAGCGACATCTGTGCCGCAGCCGGCGTGGCCAAAGGCTTGTTCTACTGGTACTTCCCCACCAAGGAATCACTGTTCGCGGAGTTGGTGCGCACGATGCGCCTCAACCTTCGACGCGCGCAGGCCAGCTCGATGGATCCGTCGGCAGACCCCGTCACCCGCATCCGCCAGGGGGCCGAAGCAAGCGTGCGGTTCATGGCCGAACACCAGACGTACTTTGCGCTGCTCGATGTCGAACGGACGGACGATTCGCTCAGCGCGGTGATGAAGGATGGCAGCGATGTCTACGCCTCTGATGTGCGCCGACTGCTCGAAGCCGCTCAACGAGATGGACTACTGCCCGATGGCGACCCTTCGTTCTACGCAATCGGCGTGCTCGGTTCGGTGTCGTCGTTCAGCCATGCGCATCGCAGTGGGCGCCTGACCATTCCGATCGATGACCTTGCCGCGTTGGTCGGTGACTGGGTCATGCAAGCGCTGACTGGTCGAGCAGCAACTCCAGCGACGGGTCGCGGCGAGTCATCACCGCGATGAACGCGTCGACGATGCGCGGGTCGAATCGCGTGCCACGTCCGGCAACCACGTAGTTGAAGGCATCGAGCGACGACCATGCGTGCTTGTAGACACGCTCGCTGATCAGCGCGTCGTAGACATCGGCAACCATCACGATGCGGCCGCTGAGCGGAATGCTCTCGCCCGACTGCCCTTTGGGGTAGCCCGAGCCGTCCCAACGTTCGTGGTGCGTGGCCGTCAGCTCGGCAGCCAGCCGGACGAGTGGCGATGGGCTGTCGGCCAGCATCTCTGCGCCCATCGTGACATGGGTCTTGATGATCTCGAACTCGGCTGGGGTCAACGCACCGGGCTTGAACAGCACTGCATCAGGAACTGCCACTTTGCCGATGTCGTGCAGCCGCGCTGCCAACCGCAACCGGTTGACGAACTCCGTGGTCTGACCCAGCTCGACCGCAAGCTCCGCCGCCAGGTCGCCGACGCGAACGGGGTGGGCGACCGCTGCGGTGTCCTTGAACTCGGCCAACACTGCAACGCGACGCAACGCCTCGACCAGAAACACCTCCATCTGGTCGGTGCGCTGTGCCACCAGCGCCTCGAGATCGGTGGTGCGTAGGCGCAGGATCTCGGACTGCTGACGGGCGGCTTCTGTGTCGTGCTGAATCTGCAGCGTGCGGATGCGGAGGTCGGTACCGCGACTGAACATTTCTTCGTTGAGCGCGTAGCGAGCTTCCTGGTGCGCGAGCGCCGTCTCGAAACGGCCCATCTCCTTGCACAGGCTGGCGAGCTTCTCGCGCAGTTTCAGCGCCACCTCGGTCATGCTTGCCTGCGTTGCGAGCTCGAGGGCGTCGCTCCACTCACGCACTGCATGATCGCGTAGGTGTTGCGCCACGTACAGATCGCCGCGCGCGGTCCTCACCGTGACGACACTGCCGGGTGACAGCGCAACACGGCGGGCTGTGCGGTCGCGCAGGACTCCGTCGGCTTCGTCGAGACAGCTGGCTGCACGGTCCAGGGCGGACAGCGAGACGTACGCAATGCCCAGCCGGGCCAGGATCTCGGGGACGAACTCGGGCGAGTGCACCTTGGCGAGTTCGAGCGCGGATTCGCCGAGGCTGACAGCCAGCAGATGCTCGTGTCGGTCGGCGCGGACCTTGGCCATGTTGGCCAGTGTGATGGCGTCGAGGTCGGGGCGGTCCTGACCCTTGTTGGCCATCAATGCTGCTTCGTAGGTGACGATCGCTCGATCCGTGTCGCGCAGGCTGTGCTGGATGACGGCAAGAGAGTTGAGGAGCAGACCTTCGCTGGATCGCTCGTTGGTCGAGCGGTACAACTCCAGGGCAGCGAGCGCAGACGACAGCGCCTCGGAGAAGTTGGCTGCCTGATACTGCACAGCAGCGATCAGGTTGAGCGCATTGACCTCTGACTTGGCCGCGCCGCAACGGTGCGCCAGATCGCGTGCCTCCAGCGCCACAGCAAAGGCCTCGTTGTTGAGGCCGTCGGCGTACGACAACTCGGCCAGTCGGTACAGCGCTTCCGCTTCGCCGTGCTCGTCGCTTCGCGAACGCGCCAAGACGCGCGCCTGCTGCACCATGGAGCGCGCTCTGCCGAGGTCCTTGGACTCGGCCCCGCGGGCCGTTTCGAGAAGTTCGATGACCGTGGGCTCACTGCCGACACTGTGCGTTGCGGGCACCATCGACGTCATCTTCACCCTTTCGATCCTCGTGCAGGCGCGGGACCCGCACTGCTGGTTCAGATGAGTTATCGACCGTTCTTGCCGGCGCGATAGCGAAGATTCCTGTGATAACCGTCTCACCGCCTGTGAGCAGCGGTCACCTCCTAGTCTGAGCCGGTGGAACCGATGCGGCGAGCGCGTGCCGCGCACCGAAATCTGGACAGTTCGGCCGTCACCGCCATCGCCCCGGTGCTGGCTGTCGCGCCGGTATGGCTGCTCGCGATCCTGGTGTTCTGGTGGCCGGTGCACCTGGTCTGGAACGTGTCGTACGTGTGGTTCGCGGTCAGCTACCTCGCAGCTGTCGTGCTGCTCTTCTTGCGGCCGGTGCAGGTCTTCGTGTTGGCGCCACTACTGGGCGCACGTCGGCCGACACCAGAGCAGCGCGGTGTACTCGGCCCCGCGTGGCGACCCGTGCTGCAGATGAACGACCTACCGGCGCGTCGTTATGTGCTCGCGGTGCTGCCGTCCAACGAGTTGAATGCGTTTGCCTGCGGCGGGCACCTGGTCGTGGTCACCTCGTACGCCCTCGACGAACTTCCACGTGACGAATTGTCCGGTGTCCTGGCGCACGAACTCAGCCATCATCTGGGCCTCCACACCGTCGCACTGACGGTTGGGCAGTGGCTGTCCATACCAGTGCTGCTGTTGGCCCGCATTGGCTTCTTCCTGCAGAACGTCGCGTCCGCCGCCACTACCAGTTACGCCAGCCACTCTTCGGCCATCACCGCGCTCGGGCGCACGGTTGCAGCGCTCCTCACCGCCGTGTCATGGGTGTTCCTCAGCGGGCTCCTGCTCAGCAACATGTTGGCGAACATGGTCGGTCGCAACAGCGAGTTCCAGGCCGACAACCGAGCGGTCGCGATGGGCTTCGGCCGCCCACTCGCCACGGCGCTTCGTCGATTCGTTGCCGACTTCGGTGGCGACCGTCCACTCACCTGGCGCGAGCGGCTTGCGGCCACGCATCCTCCGGCCCGCACGCGGGTGGCCCGCATCGAGGCAATGCTGCGCGCCAAGCGCTAGCGCGGCGTACTCTCGGCCGGATGAGTGCCGCTATCGAAGCCCATCAACTCGCCCGCGCGTTCGGCGACAAACGTGCCGTCGACGGTGTCGATCTGGCAGTTGCCGGCGGCGAGATATACGGCTTCCTCGGGCCCAACGGCGCCGGCAAGAGCACGATGGTCCGCATGCTCACCACGTTGCTGACGCCCACGGGTGGCTCGGCCAGCGTCGCCGGGTTCGACGTAGCGCGCGACGCGGAGAAGGTTCGCCTGCGAATCGGTGTGGCGTTGCAGGACGCCGCGCTGGACGGCAAGCAGACCGGTCGCGAACTGCTGGACCTTCAGGGCCGGCTCTACGGCTTGTCGAAGGTGGAGCGTGGTCGACGACTGATCGAGCTACTGCAGCTCGTGGACATCGGGTCGGCCATCGACGATCGCATCAACACCTACTCGGGCGGGATGAAACGTCGACTTGATCTGGCGGCGGCGCTGGTGCACCAGCCCGAGGTGCTGTTCCTCGACGAGCCCACAACCGGGCTCGACCCCACCAGCCGGGCCGCCGTGTGGGCCGAGGTGCGCTACCTCAATCAGGAACTGGGCATGACGATCTTTCTCACCACGCAGTACTTGGAGGAGGCGGACGCACTGGCCAACCGAGTCGGCATCATCGCTCACGGGAAGCTGGTGGCCGAAGGAACCCCGACCGAGCTGAAACGGTCCATCGGTAGCGACGTCATCGTCGCTCGCGTCGCAGCCGGGACGTCTGGCGCGGTCGCAACCATCGTGGACCGGCTGGATGCGGTCGAGCGGGTCGAGACAGCGGGCGACGAGGTCGTGATGTCGGTGGCGAATGGCGCCGCCGCGATCAGCCCGGTTGCCGTCGCGCTGGCCGAGGCTGGCGTCGTGGTGGAGGGGCTGACGCTGCGAACGCCGACTCTGGACGACGTGTTCTTACACCTCACCGGCGGCCGCATGCAGGAGGACGCAGCATGAGCGCGACAACAGTGACCCACGGCGAGCGGGTGCACCCACGGCGTGCCGGCTTCTGGGCCGACCTGCGCACGGTCAGCCTGCGCGCGTTGCGGCTGACGTGGCGCGACCCTGAGGCCTTCGGGCCTGCGCTCGCGATTCCACTGTTCTTCTTCGTGGTCAATGTGGGCGCGCTGCAGTCGTTCGTGGAAGACAGCTTCCCGCCCGGTTTCGACTACAAGGCCTTCCAGTTGCCGGTCGCCGTCGTGTTCGCGGTCACCGGCGTCAGCCGTGCGAACGCGTTGGTGACAGATATCCAGAACGGCTATCTCGATCGCCTACTGCTCACGCCCGTGCGTCGCGGCACGCTGCTGCTGGGTCTGATGACGGCCGACTTCGTACTGATCGTCGCGCTCGCCGTGCCCGTGCTGGTGTTGGGGCTCGTGCTCGGTATCAATGTGGCGACCGGTATCGGCGGCATCATCATGTTCGTGTTGCTGGCTGGATTGTGGGGGCTGGCGTTCACCGGCTTCCCCTATGCGATTGCGCTGCGCACGGGCAACCCGACAGCGGTGAACAACGCATTCCTGCTGTTCTTCCCGTTCGCCTTTCTGACGACGGCCTATCTGCCCCAGGAAGCGATGACCGGTTGGCTGGCTACGGCCGTCAAGTTCAACCCGACCACGTACATGCTCGACGGCATGCGGGCATTGCTGCAGACCGGCTGGGAATGGGACCGCATCGGCAAAGCCGTGCTGGCCATCGCAAGTATGGGCACCGTTTCCTTCACCCTCGCCTTCAAGTCCCTCCGCGGCCGCGTCAAGCGCAACTAGCGACGGCGGATCAGAACTCTCCGATCGGTGACTCACGGCTACCTCAGCTCGATGCGGCGCTTGCAACCGTGGCACCGGCGGCGAGCGTGACTCGTGCGAAGCCGACTCCGAACTGGTCTCCAAGGGAGTGTCGTTGAACCCGAATGGCGCCGGAAGGTCGACGCTGCTGCGTGAGCCGACCGCCGGTCTCGACCCCGATGAGCGGATGCGGCTCCGAGAGATTCTCACCGAACGCCGCCGATCGACGACAGTGTTCGTGTCGACACACATGACCGACGAAGCAGCCGTCAGCGACACCGTGTTGGTCATCGCCGATGGGTCGATCCGATTCTCCGGGTCGCCGGGCAGGCTGGCAGCGCTGGCCGCCGGACGCACCTGGGTGCAGACCGATCTGCCACCACCCGATGTTCGAGCCAGCTGGCGCCTCGTCGATGGTCGCCACCGCTGCCTCGGCCAACCGCCCGCAGGCGCCGAACTCGTGGAGTCCACCCTTGAAGACGGCTACCTACTGATTCGCACTCAAGTCAGCCCAGGATGACCAACGTGGATCGGTCGAGCAGACGACCGACGAACACGCCCTGGATGGTGAGCACGTTGTCGTCCGGGTCGTTCACTTTCCACGTGAGATCGACGTCGAGGCACACCGCATCGTCGGTGATGCCGAGGACGGCGACCTGACCGGTCGGTTCGTTGAGGTAGGCGTTGGTGTCCTGGTCGAACGCGACGAGGTCGGCGCCCATGGTGGGCAAGGGAATGCTGAGACCCGCCGCCTCGCCGTACACCACCACGTCGCCGGCGACGAACGGCGCGCCCGCCGCGGGAAAGATCGACACCAGCCCACGCAGCTTGCCGGCAGTCGACGGCTCGAATTGGAAGAACATGCGGCCCCCGCCCGTGATTTCCTCGTCCGCAAACACCAGCGAATAGCCGAGCAGGTCGGTGGTGACCGCGAGGGTCTTCGTCTCCTCCGCGCTGAGTGCCCCGTCCGGGTTCGGAACTATCGGGATGGGAATGGCGACCGCATCGATCAGGCCGAAGGCGTCCGACCCCAGCGGTGATGAACCGACACGCTGCGCCGTGACTGCAACTGGCGGCGGCACGCACTTGGCGGGCAGCCCTGCCCCTATCGGCTCGGTGGTTGCGACGGTGTCTGTGGTTGCGACGGTGTCTGTGGTTGCAACCGTGTCGGTGGTTGCTGCCGCAGTGGGGGCTGTGTCGCCCGGCGGAGCACTCGCACCGTCGTCGCCGCACGCGGCCAGGATGATCAGTACAGCGGCACTCAGTGCAATCAGTGGTCGTCCCATGCGTCACACTACCCCCTCCCCGCCGGGGATGGCCAGCGCTCGACCCGCTCGATCTCAGCCGGTGGTGATGGCCCGCCAGCAGCCTCGGCAATCGGTCGCGCAGCGGACGCAGCGGGCTACAACACGTTCATCGGAGCGCCCGACAACTCGTGATCCTCGGAACTGGTCAAACGCGTGGCGAGCTAGCGATGACCAGTTGCTGGGTCTCAGAAGTGCCCTCGAAGATCGTGTAGTTCACGCTCTGCGATTCTTCAGGTGTTGATGAATGTTCATGTACCGCTCGAGGGGACCCGTCTCGGGGTTCGGACGGTGCTGGACCCGCTGGACGCTGCTCGTCATGAAGTTGTTTGGAGGGGCTGCGTTCAAGGGAGCAAGTTCAGGATGCCGATCTTCGCTTGAACGACGGTGAAGTGGCGTCGATCGAGTGTTGCGATGTCGTTGGTGGTTAGCCGCTCGGCCGCGGCGATTACAGAAGCGTCGACCGTTCCGAGAGGAAGATCGCCGTATTGCGCCACGAGTTCGGCAATGCGCAGCCAGTCGGACGCGGCGACTGGTTCGATGATGAGGTTGCCAGCAGCCAGATCCCCCAAGAATCGCACCTCTGGATCAATGCCGAGTTTTGTACCCAGGAGGTAGGTCACCTCAGTGATGACGAGGGCGGGCACGATGAGTGGCCCGGGGTGTGTTTCGAGCAGGTCGAGGCTGGCGGTGTGGTGCCGGTCGTCTCGGTCGATGTACGCGTACAGCGGACCAGCATCGACGATCAGTGCGATGAGCCGACCTCGTGGGCGAGAATCTCTTCGATGCGCTCGGAGACGTCGGCACGTCCGCTTGCACCGGCGCCCGCAGCGAGCAGTCGACGTTTGCCTTGCGGAGCGACGAGGAACGTCTCGATTGCTTCTCTGGTCAGTTCGGACACGGTGATCCCTCGACGCTCAGCTTCGTGTCGCAATCGGGCATCGAGATCGTCGTTGAGCTTGACTGTCGTCCGTTGCACGTATGCCAGCATATCCACCTGATCACGTCCGTTTCGACGACGGTGTCGAGCAACTGACTGCTCGCAATCGTGCCGATCTCGGCTGGCCTGTTCGGCGAGCGGCGTCGCCGTGTCCATCCATGGCGGTCACGAGCCACTGGCCGCGGTTCACGCCGAGCACACGGGAGCATGATCAATGGCTGCACCCAGAGCAGCCCGCCGAAGAACCCGGCACCACCGGCGAGGATCAGTGCGACGGACACCTTTTCCAATGAACCAACTTGCGGCGCCGACACGGATGCCATCACTGATCAATCGACGCCAAGGTGTCGCCTTGAGCACAGCTCCGGCCAGACCTGCGCCTCGAGCCGATACGACCTCGCTGGCAAACCATGCACCTCAGCACATTCCCCTGGACCGGTGGGGGCGCGGTCGACGTCACCCGACCGCTCCTCCGCGATCGCGCGCCGAGCATTCGAGAGGCGGTTCAGCTGAACCGCCCCATGCGGCCGCGGGCAAGCGCGTCCCAAACGCCACTGTAGCCAACGGACAATTGGCTGTGGCCAAGTTCATATTCGATCTGCCGTGCTCGAATCAATGACACGGCCCTCGTCGGCCGAGGACGAGGCTGCCGACGAACTCAGCTCGATGCGGCGGTCGCAACCGTGACGCCGGCGGCGAGCGTGACTCGTGCGTAGCCGACTCCGAACTGATCTCCGTAGTTGATGTCCGCAGTCACGGTCGAGCCGTCGGACAGTGTGACGGTGATCGTCGTCGGCGGCGGGCCCTGCTCGAACTTCGGCGCGAGCGGGTCCGTCGGCGTCGGGCTGATCTCGATCAACGCCGGTCGGGCGAGGAGGATCGCGCCACCGTCTGTCGGGATGATTCCTACCTCCGGGCTGATGAACGAGTCGTCGATGCAACCGGTGCCGGCTGGTGTACGCCAGCACAGCTCGGTGCCACCCGCTGCCGTCTGCCGCTCGGAGATGTCGAGATCCGCGAACCATCTCCAATAGCTCAGCTCACTGCCGGCCGGGATGGTCAAGGGAGTGTCGTTGAGACCAACAGTAGCCGGCAGCGTCTGCCCGGGGACCTTGTCCGCCACA
>Ga0209181_10009362_pt1 | contig 12899 bp, 8 predicted proteins | sample MAT05_FD_187208 | JGI IMG/M metagenome (GOLD analysis project Ga0209181, IMG submission 187208) | Freshwater microbial communities from Lake Fryxell liftoff mats and glacier meltwater in Antarctica - MAT-05 (SPAdes) (version 2) | ecosystem: Environmental > Aquatic > Freshwater > Ice > Liftoff... | reverse complement strand
AATCTCTTTGGGAGGTGCGAAATTGTACTTATTTGGGAATCAACCAATTAAGTTTGAAAGATAAAGATACTTTTACAAAAAGTGCAAGAGTTTTTTTTCGGTTTGGACAGCCTACTCTCCGAGGTCGGAAATCAATGGAGATTCGCTCTGTACCCCGGCTGTATAGTTACAAAAAATGTGGTTTATAGATTTTTATATAAGAAACGGGGGGACAGGAGCCGTTTGCGCCCTGGTCAACAGTCAACAGTCAAAGGTCAACAGTCAAGGGTCAAAGGTCAATGGTCAACAGTCAAAGGTCAACGGTCAACAGTCAATGGTCAAAGGTAAATAGTCAACAGTCAATGGTCAACAGTCAAAGGTCAATAGTCAATAGTCAATAGTCAACAGTCAATGGTCAACAGTCAATAGTCAAAGGTCAACAGTCAACAGTCAACAGTCAACAGTCACAAAATGAAACAATAACATGGAAACGCTCTCGCTCCCCCGCACCCAGGAAGAAACTTTGGCGGTATTACCGCGCCATCAGCGGCTATTTATCGGCATACCGAAGGAGACCACTTTGCAGGAAAACCGGGTGGCTTTGGTGCCGCACTCCATCGCTACACTCACTGCACACGGCCATCGGGTGGTGGTGGAATCAGGTGCGGGTGTCCGCTCGAAATTCAGCGACCACGATTATTCAGAGGCGGGTGCCGAAATCGCGCAAACCCGGGAGGAAGTGTATCAAGCCGACTTGCTGCTGAAGGTCGCTCCCCTCACCCACGAAGAGATCGAACTGATGCGGTCCAACCAGGTCCTCATCTCCCCCATCCACCTGCCGCTCCTCGATGCGGAATATATCACCCAGTTGCAAAAAAAGCGGGTAATCGCCCTGGCCATGGAGTACATCCGCGATTCCACCGGCATGTTTCCCATCGTACATGTCATGAGCGAGATCGCGGGCATCAGCGCCATCCTGATCGCTGCCGACCTGCTGGCCACCAACCGGGGCGGACAGGGCGTATTGCTGGGCGGGATCGCCGGGGTGCCACCTGCGAAGGTGATCATTCTGGGCGCCGGCGTGGTAGCGGAGTTTGCCACCCGCACGGCCATCGGGCTGGGCGCCGAAGTGCGCATTTTCGACAACAATGTCTACAAACTTATGCGCCTGCAAAACCAGGTCGGCCGCCAGTTGCATACCTCGGTCATCAATCCCACCCACCTGCGCGAGCAACTGCTGACGGCGGATGTAGCCATCGGAGCCATCCACTCCGCTCAGGCGAATGCGCCGATGCTCGTCCTGGAAGACATCGTGCAGCGCATGAAACCGGGCTCTGTCATCGTGGATGTGAGCATTGACCAGGGCGGCTGCTTCGAAACTTCCAGCACGACCTCCCACGACCACCCGACTTTTGTGAAACACGGAGTGATCCATTATTGCGTGCCCAATATTGCCTCCCGGGTGTCGCGCACCGCCTCCGATGCCATCAGCAATATCCTGACTTCCTTGCTGTTGCGCGCAGAATCCGGTGGCATACTGCCGCTGATTACCGCCCACGAAGGGCTGCGCAACGGGGTGTACACGTATAAAGGATGCCTCACCAATGCCTACCTGGGCGAGCGGTTTCAATTAAAAAGCACGAGCCTGGATTTGTTGATTACGTCGGATTTTTGAGGGCGGTAAAGTTGCTCGCAAAGGCGCAAAGGGTTATTAATCAAAACTCTAAGTGGTTAGCACAGCCGCAGAGCGGCGAAAGGTTTGTAGCGTTTATCAGAATATATGTTTGGCAGGTGCAGCGCACCGAAATGTGTAGGGTCGGTGCGCTGCACCTACTGAATATCATTTGCGCCAAACCATACAAATCTTTCAGCAATTCCTTCTGCCAGCCCGCTGCGGTCTGATATACAATCCGACGAGTTTCCGCCCGATCAAATGAGCGTCCAAACTGCTTCAGCGTCCCGTTGACATGATCGAAGAGCAACAGCGTGTCGCCCACTACCAACAACGGTGCATAGACCGAATCGGCCATCACCGTCTGCAACACGCCGAGCCAGGCGACCTGTTTGCTGCATTCCGCCTGAAGGGCCAGTTGTTGTATGTTGCGCGGCAATTGCGGCATCCGGTCGGCCGGCTCATCTTCAATCCAGAGAAAATCATCGTCAATCGGCGGCGGGGGCGGTGCTTCCGGACTCGGACGGGGCATCATCGTCTTGTTGTAAAGAAATGCCGCGTAAGCGCGCCAGGCTGCCCGTAGGCCGGCCTCCGAACGGATGTAGGCAAACGGGTGCAACTGTCCGTCCGGATCATAGTACCAGTAGCGCACCGCCTGGTTCATCTGTTCCGAGCGGCCATAAAAATAATGCCCCCGAAATTCCAGCAGACAAGGTTCGATCAGTTGCTCAAACCGGCTGACAGCATAGCGTGGAAATGTATCGAGTCCAAAATCACTGACAATCAACTCCTGTGCCGCGTCTCTGCCGACTAAATGCAGCCCGCCGGTACAACTTCGATGCAGGCGAACGAATGCGGCAGGCAACTTTAACTGGTGCAAGACCCTGCCCGACTCCGTCACCAGCCGAATCAAATATTGCTTGCGTTCCCGCAGGAGCAAAAGCAGGTGTTCCCCCGCAAATTCATAGTCGTAGATGTGCGAAGTCGTGTTTTCTTCCGCCAGCGCAGTCAATTTTGCCCCGATGATGTCCACCCCTTCCAGGGCCGTGTTCTGGGGAGAAAGCGACACTTCAATCCGCGTTGTACCTTGCTGAAAATCGGCAGCGCGGATCAGCACCCGCCGGGAAAAAAAGCCCAGCCGCCGGACCGCTATTTCAGTGGGCCGCTCCCTTTGGCGCAGCAGAAAAAATCCGGCCTGATCGGTGGAGACGCCTGTCGTGTCGTTGGTTTGCACCAATGCGCCGGGCAACACCTCTCCGGATTCGTTGCGCACATAACCGCTGACTTCCCATATTTTTATTTGAGAAAAAACGTGTAGAGGTACCAACAACAACGCAGCAGTGAAGAGCAGGGTTTTCATAAAAAACGTTGCTTTTGAAAGGGTTAAGATAACCCCTCGGCAATTACCAGAGCAGGAAAAAGAGCAAATGCTCCTTTGTGGCAAATGAAGCGGGCGATTGAATGAGCAGACCTTTCGCAGCAGTCCCGTTTCATCCATTAAAATCCAATAGGTTTGCGCCTTCAATTGTGTCAACGATGCCCGCCACAACCCGCGCCTACCTCGCTCTTGCCGCCATTTGTATCATCTGGGGCACTACCTACTCAGCCATCAAGTTCGCTGTGCGCGACTTTCCACCTTACTTGTTGGTAGGCATTCGTCAGACCACAGCGGGTTTGTTGTTGCTGGGCTTAGCATTCGCCAGCGGGCGCCTGATTTTGAAAAGTAGCCCGCAACGCCGCTCCGGTAAACAAGGAGTCAGCGATGATCCGGAACAACGTTCCGGGGTACAGGCGAACCCCTTGACGAAACAGTACGTGTTCCGCCAGATCCTGACCGGCTTTTTCACCATCACCGGTGGCAACGGATTCATTACCTGGGCTTTACAATATGTGCCGACGGGCGTGTCGGCGGTCATCGGGTCGCTCACGCCCGTGCTGGTCGTGCTGATCACAATGGTGTGGCAGGGCGGCGAACGCGTGAACGCCCGCATCATCGGCGGGGTGCTGCTGGGCTTCGTTGGACTGGGCATCATTTTCAACGACGGCTGGAAATATTTCGCCGACCCGATCTACGCCTGGGGAATCCTGGGCTGCTTTGCCTCCTGCCTGAGCTGGTCGCTCGGCACAGTCATGGCCAAACGATTCAACGCGCCGGGCGTATCGCCGCTGCTCAACGCGGGCCTGCAAATCACTGCCGGGGGTTTGGGCGGGTTTATCCTGAGCGCTTTCTGGGATCCCAGTCACACGATCCACCACACGACCGAAGGCTGGATGTCTATGTTGTACCTGATCCTGGTGGGTTCGGCGCTCGCGTTTTCGCTGTACATGTTTGTGCTGCAACACCTGAGCGCTGCGGTGTCATCGCTCTATACCTACATCAACCCCGTAGTAGCGATCCTGATCGGCTGGCTGTGGCTCGGCGAGTCGCTCACTACCTGGACGGCATTGGGCATGACGGTGACGATCGCCGGGGTGTGGCTGGTCAATGAAGGCAGCCGTAGCCGAAACATTACTCCCGCCTGAATACCTGTAAGCTGGCTCCGTTGTTGGCGACCAGCACGGCCTCGCGGTTGTTGGCCATGCGAAGCAGCCGGATTTTACGAGCATCTTTTTTGGCCCAGAAGCCGCATTCCCGGTTGGGCGCAGCGCGAAAACTGCCTTTGCCATCGTTCAGCAGCAGGACGCCGTTGCCTGCGTCAGCGCGGCCGGTTTCCACTTCCACGCCGTAGTCGTTGCCTGCCAGGAGCAGATCTGGCGTACCGTTTTTGTCGAAATCGGCCACCAGAATGGTGCGCACTGGTGCGGTTTGGGCGGCGTTTGGCAGCGGATGCGCCGTCATTTTCCCGTTCTGATTTTCAAACCAGCAGGAGCGCAATTCGTTGGCTTTGAACTGCTGGGCCGTTTCCAGTTCTTTTTTCGGGAACACATCTTCCATCGTCGCATTCGCGTAGGCTGTATAGCGGACGAATTTCTTTTTCAGCGGTTACTTCAAGGGCCATCCACTCCCCGGTGACGATCATTTCATCCTGCCCGTCTTTGTCCAGATCAGCAAATAAAATGGCGGTCACCAGGCCGATCTGGCTCAGTTCGGGCGCCACGGAATTGGTCACATTGCTGAACCGACCCGCACCATCGTTCTGCAACACCGAACTGAACGGCATGCGCGGATAAGCCCCCGGCACGACGCGTCCGCCGACGAACAGGTCAAGGTCGCCGTCCCGGTCGTAGTCGTAGGCCGCCACACAACCGCCGCTTTCGGACTCTTTCGGGATGTTGTCGGGCGCATACTTGAAATTGCCCTTGCCATCATTGAGGTAGAGCCGGTCCTGGTAATATTTGGAGTTGAGCGGTGCTTCATTGCCACCGCTCACCACAAAAAGGTCAGGGGCTTTGTTGCCGTTGGCGTCAAAAAAGAGCGCGTCGGTGTCTTCAAAAAGCGTGTCCTGCGGGAAAGGAGTTGAATTCGTGCTGAACTTTCCGTTTTTCTGCTGAATGCCCAACACGCCCTTGCGCAAGAAACAGGTGCCGGCGTAAAAATCATCCAGTCCGTCGCCATTTACATCCGCGACCGCCAGGCTGGGACCCTGGTTGGAGAAACTATGCGGGATGAGCCGCTCGCGGTTGAAGTCGTTAAAAACGTTTTCTTCGTGTTTGTATAGAATGCCAGCCTGTTGCGTGATGTCGGTAAAGAGCGGTTTACTGGCAGCGGCCATGTTTTTCAGGATGGGCGGACCGGCTTTTGCATCGGCGTATTTTAAAGTGATGCGCTGGTTGGCAGTCACATTTTCCAGTGTTTGCACTTTCCCGTCGGGCCATTGGATGTGGAGTTTTTCGGCGGCAGCCGTTTTGCCCAAACCAAAATGCACCACACTGGTAGAAGCGGACAGGAAACCACGCAAGGGAGTGGCTTCGGCATATTGACGCTGGCTGCCCGTTTCAAGAAGAAGGGCTGCACCCAGACCAGCCGTATTGCGGGCAGGTCCTTCCAGGAGCATTTCGAGGTAATTCCCCGCGCCCGTTTCGACGGTCTTGTTCTTGTAGACAAAAGCCGGTTTGAATGAGTTGATCACGATGATGTCCTGATCGGCGGCGTTGTCGAGATCGGCATAGACCGCACTGTTGGAGAGCGTTTTTTCAGCAAAACCCCAATGGACGGACACATCCTCAAACGACAGATCGCCCTTGTTGCGATAGCAATAATTGTGTACCTCTACCGGCGGTGTGGCATTCATAAAGGTCGCCGCGTTTCCGCCTGCCCGCACCACCGAATCGAGGTCGTAGGTCATGTAGTCCAGGTTGTTCATGTCGCGGCGCTGACCGTTGGAGATGAACAGGTCACGGTAGCCGTCGTTGTCAAAATCCGCGAGCAGCGGCGCCCAACTCCAGTCGGAGGCGGACACGCCGGCCAGGCAGCCGATCTCGCTGAACGAACCGTCGCCGTTGTTGAGTTGCAGCATGTTGCGCATCATCTGATGGCCGTAGCCGTAGGCGACGGAGGTATTATAGCGGTCGGGGACCATTGAGGTCGCCATAATTTTTTGGCGGTAATTGCCGTCGAGCGCCATGTCGAGCGAGACGAGGTCGGGCAGGGCGTCGTTGTTGATGTCGGCCCAGTCCACGCCCATGGAGAAGTTGGAGGTATGGCGCAGGTGTTCCTCGATCCGGTCGGTGAACGTACCGTTTTTGTTGTTGATGAACAGGTTGTCCGGCTCCACATAATCGTTGGCGACAAACACGTCGGGCCAGCCGTCGCGGTTGGCATCTATGATGGTGGCACTGAGCCCGAACGAGTAATTCTGAATCCCCGCCTGCTTGCTGATGTCGGTGAACTTTCCGTTGCCTTCGTTGCGGTAAAGCCGGTCGGAACTCCACTCGTCGTCCGATGTGGTGATGTGCACGATCTTGTCTCCTTCTTTTTTGGCCCGGATCTGACTGGTATTTCTGAAATCGGTGCGGTGGTTGAGGAGGTACATATCGAGGTCGCCGTCGCGGTCGAAATCGAAAAAATTGGCGTGGGTAGAAGAACACGGCGTGTTGAGGCCGTACTCCGCAGAGCGTTCCGTGAATCCGCCCGACCAACTTCCGCTGCCGCCATTGTTGATGAACAGCAGGTTGCCGCGCGATTGCGGTACCAGGCCCGTGCGACACTGATAAATATCGAGCCAGCCATCGCCATTGATGTCTACGACCGCGACGCCGGTTTTGACACCGTCAGCGGCCTGCACACCCGCCCGGGCACCTGCTTCTTCAAACTGAAAATTGCCCTTGTTGAGGTAGAGTTTATTGGCACCCGAAGTGGCCACACCGTACAGGTCTTCCAAGCCATCGCGGTTAAAATCGCCGACTCCGACCGAACCGCTCATGTAGATATAGTTGAACGTCAGGTAATTGAGCAAGGGGGTTTCAGCGACCGCATTCACAAAGTCAATGCCCGTATGCTGGGGGGCCATTTTCTCAAACAGGACGGGGCCGGAGGGTGTGCCGACAGCGTCAGTGCCCGTTTTTTTTGAATCGCAGGCCAGCTCCATCAGCAGGGAGCACGCGAAAAGGATAGCAAGGAACAGTTGTTTCATCGTCTCATTTTATTTGAGGCGAAATTCACAACTTTTCTGAATTGGAATGGGATTAAAATTTTCGACGTTGGACGTTGGACACACAATTCTACACCCACTTGGTCTTTGCCGTGAAAAACCGCCAGGCGCTTATCCAACCTGAATTCCGGGAAGAATACATCGCCCTTTTGCAGCGGTATGAAATTGATTTTAAGGATGAATATTTGTTTGAAGTTTGAAGTTAAATTTCGTTAAAAAAGTTAGAAAAAGGTGAATGTCCGGCGACGTTCACCTTTTTTCTTGCGGAGCTGCAACCCCGGCTGTAACCTTGTTGTCAATTCGATCGTCCATGGGTGGGTTAATTGGTTTTTGTTGCCAATCGTTTTTCAATTTTAGCCAAAGAACCCATCCTTGTAATCATCCATTCAACGAATCAACGCTATGAAGTTCACCAAATCTTTTCTGCTGACCTTTTCCTTTTTAATCTTTGCTTTTGCTGCCTCCGCTCAACGCGAGGAAACCATTCTGGGCTCCCGCAACTGGGGTTTTTCCGGTATCTGGGGCGGCTATACCCACCAGTACACCCAGTACCACCAAACCGACGGCTGGAACCGCGGTGGATTCTTCGGCTTCGAGTTCGGCAAAGCGCTCAACATCGGCTGGAGCCATTACAGCCTCCGCGACGATATCGTATTCAATTCTGGTGACAACCAGCGGTTCGATTTCAAATACAACGGCGGCAAACTCGGCTATGCTTTTATCCCGTACAAAGCCGTGCACCCGGTCCTGAATTTTGAAGTCGGACGCGGCGAAGTGAAACTCGGCGGGGTCGGTAAAGACCAGGTGCTGGTATTGCAACCGTCCGCAGGGATCGAGATCAATGTGTTCCGCTGGTTCCGCTTAGGCCTCGAAGGCGGCTACCGCATGGTACAGAACTACGACCTCGGCAGCGTCACTGAACGGCAACTGTCGGGTGCTTACGGCCAGGCGACCATCAAATTTGGTTATTCCTGGGGCCGTTACCACAAACGCCACCAGCACAATCGCGATGGCGACCACGAAAAAAGACGCTACGACGACTGAAGAAAACAAGCTATGAACACAAAATTTACGGAGGGGTGCCGGGCGCAAGTTGCCCGGCGCCCTTTTTTTGTTGGAAGGGAATTTTGTTTCATACTCCCAAGCCACTGGTAGTATGAAACAAAATTTCAAATGATTTCCAGATTTGTCGCTTGGTTTACAGTTGATGCACGGTGCCTTTGCCTATTTTCGCAGCAGCATTTTTTGCGAATAACCTGCTGCATCTATGAACCAAATTTTCCGCCTGTCCTGCTGCCTGATCGCAGCGATTCTTGCCGTTCCCTGTCTGCTTTTTGCGACGCCGCCCCATTTTGAAAAACCAGCTTCGGATACCATCGCTCCGGTACTGGTTTGCCCTGCCAATCTGACCCTTACGCTCCACCCGGGACGGTGCGATACTTTCTACCAGTACGTGCTGACCGTTACTGACAATGAGCCGGGCGCGACGCTCCAGCAACTCACCGGAACCGCGCCCGCAGGCACCACTCTGAACGTTGGCAAAACGGTCAACCTCTTTCAGGCGACGGACGCAGCAAGCAATACAGCGACCTGTGTCTTTTCTGTGCGGGTCAAACATCCGGTGGTACCACTCGCCTGCCCGGAGACTTTAAAGGTGGTGCTGGATTCTACCTGTTCGTTCGATCTTCATTACCTCGATCTGCTGACGGGCTCTGGCTATGGATGTCCCAATAATTTCACGCTGGAAATGGACACGCTGCTGCCACTGGGCAACGGCCCCTGGATCAAGCCGATTCATACGGTAAAGGAACGGTTGTCGCTACTCAGTTACCGGGTGACGGATGCGGGCACTGCCAGCCAATGTACGGGGCATATACAATTGCAGGATGGGACACCGCCTAAAGTGACTTGTCAGGATATCATTACCTCCGCTTTTATTGGCTACAATCATCCGGACCAGTATGCTTACCCGATCGCTAAAGACAATTGCACCAATCCGATTATAACATACAAAATGGATTTTTCCGACAGCATTGTCCAAGGATCCTGTACAACGGCCTATTACCGAAAAATCATTCGGACCTGGAGTGTGCCAGACAAGAAATTGAACGTCTCCACCTGTCAGCAAACCATCACCTTGCAAAAGCATCTGATCGGTGAAGTGCAATTCCCTAAAGATACCAGTGTAAATTGTAACAATGCTTCAGAAAACCCATTTGTCATATTGAATGGGAAAAAGTATTCTACCCCATCACAATCTGCTTTTTTTAAGACCATCCATCAGGATAGCATGTGGGGAGGCTCATGCGAAGGCACGCAATGGATAAGGCGCATTTGGATGGTCCACGATGATTGCTCAGGCGAAGAGTGCCGCGATACTCAACTCATTTACATTAAAGACGATGTAGGCCCGGTCATTAAATGCACACGCAACTTGACGATCAATGTCACGTCGGTTGATGGCTGCACGGGCGTAGTAGATTTGCCCGATGTAGTGATAGATGATGGTTGTGCACGTGCCGGCTCTATCACGGCTTTCTGGGAAGATGTACAAGGTGCACCCGATTCCCTTCAGGGTGTTCTGACCATTTTTCCGGCATACAACCCTTCGTTGCATGATACGTTGGGAGTGCTGGACAAGTCCCTTCATTTCCCCTTGGGCCAGACCCTGGTGACTTACGTCGCAGCGGATCCATGCGGTAATATAGGAACCTGTAGCAGTCGGTTAACTATTCTGGACAAGATCCCGCCGACAGCACAATGCGACACCCTTCTGACGGTGTATTTGGGCAAAACCGGCAAAGCGCAAGTCTTCGCAGCCAGGTTCAATACGGGTTCTTACGACAATTGCGGCGATGCCAAATTGCTGGATTATCGGGTACGACGAATCACGGGACTAGGCGATTGCAAGCCTCAGAGCTTGTACAGCACCTGGGCCAATTTCTGTTGCTCCGATATTGGAGACACGATAACCCTGGCGGTTCGTGTTTATGATCTTCAACTGCCTACAGATACGATCTCCCCCTTCAGACTCGTCGGGCAGTTTGGCGATTGTACGGCGAGGGTGCAAGTTCTCGATTCCTTGCCTCCCCTCTGTAGCGCGATGCCCGAAATAGCCTCCTATTGTACAACATGGAAAGAGGACCTGAAAAAAATTGACCCATACCAGTTCACAACTTGTTCTACGGATTCCGTATTGATAGAAATAGACACTTCACTATTAACGGATTGCGGTACCGGGAAGATTATTCGCCAGGTGTCCGTATTTGATGCGAATGGAATACGCACCAGCACTTGGCAACGTCCGTCACAAGCAATAAATAACGAATGTTTGAAGTCTTTTGAAAACAAAATGCGTCCTGCAACACGGTTGGTTTGTAGTGATGCAAGGTCGCCAAACTTGTAAGCAGCAATTGATTTGTCGTTTCTTGATTTTATTTTGAATGTTACAAGTGGAATACCTGCCTCTCTAACATCTCTCGCCGCTCTTGGTGGATGATTGTAAGCATAGGTTTTTTCAAGGTCTTCTGTTGTGATGAAACCATGAGCCAAAATCTGGTCAGCCAAATTTCGTTTGCTTCCTTGATATGGTATAGGATGTGGTAATTTCATGTTTCTGTCAATTGGTTGTCAAATATAACAATTTTGTCCGTCTGCTGGTGTCTGCACGATGTTCGGTACAATTACGCCCACAGCGTTGCCACGACAATTTATTAAATCATTTAAAGTCAAGTCGTCGTGTGGTCGTACGTCGTGTGAAACAAAATGTCCCGTGCTTCTGTGTTCTGATTTCATCCCCCCTCTTCCGGCGGAAAATCGCTGTTCATCCAGCGCATCTTTTCAAAGTGTGCCTGCCACAAAAAAGCCGCTATCATCATCACAGCCAACAGTCCTAAAGACCAGAGTAAATTGGCCGCAGTAGGTGCTCTGGCGGTCACGATATAGTCCAGCGCATTCAGATCGGGCCGGTTGGGTTCTTTAGATACTTGCATGACTAAATGATAAGGCCCCGGCGACACGCCGCAAATCTTGATCGAAGGGCGCGAAGTACCCTCTGTCCAGGACCCGTCCTGATCGCTCCCAAAATAGTAGGCCACCTCGACTGATCCATAGCGCTCTTCTTTGGTTTCCTCGTTCACCAGGCAAAAATCAACGGCAGCCCAGGAGTTGTTCACCGGCGCGGACAAACTTACCTGCACCGGCGCCAGAAGCCCTGTACAGGCAAAAGAAGGGGTGACATGTGTGACAGTGGCTACCGTATCGGGCAAGAAGATATGTTCGCTCAGCACTTTATAGGTGGGATAGAACCCGGAGAGTAAAAGTTGGCAGAGCAGGACAATGCCGCCTACCCCAGCCCAAATGGCACAGAACTGTAACACATTGAAATGAAACGGCTGCAACATCCCCTGCCCGACGCGCTCGGGAAGCTCAATATCCGGGAAAGCGGCTGTCAGTTCTTCTTTGGATACATGTCTCGCGTCAAAAGCATACGTGTCCTGCCCGATTTGTTCCAGCAACAACGCATACGGCGGGTTGACAAAATCTTTGGCGGTCCCTGCTTCCGGCACCGGATGATCGAAAATGCCGGCTGCATATTCCGTTCGGAAATCGGAATCGTGGTAAGGAGGAAAAAAATCGTCCCGGTAATTGCATCCGTGATTCCCTTCGATGCTGAATTTCTCACCCGCTTCAATCTCTTTCGCCAGTGTCCAGTGCCCGTTGTATTCACTTAGAAAACAGACCCCGCCTTTGGCACTGTACAGCGTATATTCCTGCCACCCGTACGGTTCGTTGACCAGCTTTTTAGTACAAATACCGCCTGCTTCCCACAGCGTGTCTTCCAACACGCCCTGCTGGCCGATTTGAAGGCTCAGCGGGCCAGCAAGTCTGGGTAAAAACCTGGCTTGCTTCGGGTTGCCCCCTTCGTCTTTGTTGAAAAGGGTATTACAATGCGGGCAGGCAAAGTCTTTCCAGTTCACTTGGAAAGTCAACTCAGTCGGTTGAGCGCAATTCGGGCACTGAATTTTCATCGGAACACTTCCTGCTGTTGATGTCGGATTTGTGCGGCAAAGTACACAACATTTTTTTCTGCGATATACCTGACCCGATCTTCATTTGCTTTTATACAATTGCAGCAGTAGATATCCATCGTGAGATAGCCATATTCCGGCCAGGTATGGATGCAAATATGCGATTCCTCCAAACAAACCGCCACCGTAAAACCTGCCGCTTCGAACTGGTGTGCTGCTTCTCCTATTATGCGCAACCCATGCTCCGGCAGCAAAAGCCGGATGAAGTGCAGCCACGCCTCCATATTGCGCAGCAAATGCTCATCGGGGCAATCCAGACTCAACAGGCAATGCAAACCGGGTGTGTACATAATAGGGGCGAAAGTAGGGGAAGGGTTGATGAGGGGTTGATGAGGGGTTGATGAAGGGTTGATGAAGGTTGATGAGGGTTGATGAGGGTTGATGAAGGTTGATGAGGGTTGATGAAGGGTTGATGAGGGTTGATGAGGGTTGATGAAGGTTGATGAGGGTTGATGAAAAGGTTGATGAGGGTTGATGAGGGTTGATGAAAAGGTTGATGAGGGTTGATGAAAAGGTTGATGAGGGTTGATGAAAAGGTTGATGAGGGTTGATGAAAAGGTTGATGAG
>Ga0209181_10009358_pt1 | contig 12905 bp, 10 predicted proteins | sample MAT05_FD_187208 | JGI IMG/M metagenome (GOLD analysis project Ga0209181, IMG submission 187208) | Freshwater microbial communities from Lake Fryxell liftoff mats and glacier meltwater in Antarctica - MAT-05 (SPAdes) (version 2) | ecosystem: Environmental > Aquatic > Freshwater > Ice > Liftoff... | reverse complement strand
GACTCACTTTGGCAAATCGACGTGTGGGCGGGTACCGCCCATCTGGGTGAGCGTACGGATAATGACCGCATCTAGTTGGCTTTCTGACCATCAAAGTGTCCGCCTGGCGGGCGTTTTCAGGCTCTTTTGGCTGAAAATGCCCGCCAATAAAGGACTCTGCCGGTGCTAGCGTTTGTTACGGCGTCGTTCATGCGCCTGTGCAGCGGCATCCAGTCCGGCGTCGCCGCTCAAATCAGAGTCAAACGGCTTCTCTAAGCGCGTCAGGATGTCGGCGTAGTTTCGAATGTTTTCGACAAACTGCACGGCTTCATCGCCACGGCAGTAACCATGTTTGAGCGTCTCGTATATCTCCGGTTCCTTTAGTCTCGGATATGCCTTGCGCACATCGAGCCAGCTATCAGCGTTCAAGCCTGAGCGCGCGGTGAGGATGCGTGCATCCTCAAGGTGTCCATAACCTTGGTTATAGGCAGCCAATGCGAGCCATGTCCGATCCGGCTCCGGAATTCGGGGCGGGACGGTGTCGCGCAGCAGGGCAATATAGCGGGCGCCTCCCAGAATTGATTGCTTTGCGTCAAGGCGGTTCTGCACCTTCATGCGGTCGGCGGTGTCTTCGGTCAACATCATCAAGCCGCGCACGCCCGTGGGGGAGGTCGCGAGCGGGTCCCAGTGTGATTCTTGGTAGCCAACCGCCGCGAGGATCCGCCAGTCTATGCCTGTCAACTGCTGGCCTTCTTGGAAATGCGCGCGCAATTTGGGCAGATGAGACTGCATTTTCTCCAGAAGCGCTTCCGAGTCGATCGGCTGTATGCGATTGACGTGGCCGTAGTACCGATCCATCAACCGGTTCAACGTGCCATTGGTTCGGATCTTCTCGAAAAATCTGACGACGGATTGTTGTAGGTCATAGTCTGCGGCATTGGAAAACGCCCAGGCGACTTTTGCCTCGCGCCCGACGTTGAAGGCGGCACTGAGGTCTGGGTGGAGGCGTCGCGCGACGGCAAAGGCGAACGTATCAATCAGGGCAAAGTCAGCGCGCTTTGCCTCGATCGACTTGAGCAGTTCTTCGGTGCTAGCCGAGTGTGGCAATACCTCGATCGCGAGGTTGGGTGTTGAGCCAGTCATTTCCCTGGCAAGATCGTGGGCTGGCGTTTCCGCTATGACGACGAGTCGCCCGTTGCCGAGTCCCGCAGTGTTGCGCGGCCGTTTATCAGCCGTTCGATAGACAAGTTGGTATTGGATGGTTTTGTACGTTGGTCCAAAGGCAAACCGCTGGCGTAAGTCCGGCGACGGTGAGATCCCCGCTGCAGCCAGATGCCCGCGGTTCGCCTGCAACTGGTCGACCAGGTGCCCGTAACTCGGCATCACGCGGAATCTGACGGTCACCCCAAGTTCGTTCGCAAACAAGGTGGCAAGATCGTGTTCGAAGCCGGTCTGGGACTCAATGTCATCCGAATTTGCGCGCACGACGGATTGCGTGGTGGTTGGTCCGCGCAACGTGAGCACGACCAATTCTCCCGAAGCGCGGGGTGCGGCCAGCGGCGGCGCCAGCCAGTTGGGGGCATATTCGGTCCGACGCACCCCCAAACCCAGGAAGACGAGGGCGGCCATCACCGCAATTGCAATGAAGATGGCAATGCGCGCTTTCATGGGTCGAGTTTATTGGCTTTTGCAGCGCTCTGCGCAATGCGATAATAGGCCGCAATGGCACCTCCGAACACCAATAAGCCGCGCGTCTTGGCCATCGTTCCTGCTGCCGGGAGCGGCACCCGCATGGGGGATCCGCTACCCAAGCAGTATCTCGACATCAACCGCCTGCCGATGATCGTGCACACGCTCACGGCAATGGCGGCGGTGTCCCGAATCGAGCAGATTGTCGTCGTTATTGCGTCCAACGATGGCTATTGGGAGCAGACAGCCGGCCGCCACCTTGCCCAATTTGGCTCGCGCGTGGTCGCGCAGCGTGTCGGTGGCGTGACGCGCGCCGAAAGCGTACTCAATGGACTTCGTTGTGTCGAGTCTCTATTCGCACAACACGACTGGGTGCTGGTACACGACGCCGCCCGCCCATGCATACGTACCGAGTTGATCGAGCAGTTTCTCGACGAACTCGAGGGCGAATCGGTCGGCGGATTGCTTGCCTTGCCGGTTGCCGATACACTAAAACGCAGCAACAGTGACCAGCGGGTGGAAATGACCGTCTCGCGCGAACACTTGTGGCGCGCCCAGACGCCGCAAATGTTTCGTTTTGACTTGCTGACCCGCGCCCTTGGGGCGATGCCGAATGCGACCGACGAGGCGCAGGCAGTCGAAGCGCTTGGTCTCCAGCCGCGGCTTGTGATCGGCGAGAGTGCGAATCTCAAAGTAACCTATGCAACCGACATGAAGCTCGCCCAGATTCTGCTGATGGAAAGTGAGAGCCCGAAATGAGCAATGCCAACCGAGCGCCGTTTCGAGTGGGGCACGGGTTTGACGTCCACCAGTTGGTCACCGGCCGAAAGTGCGTGATTGGCGGCGTCGAGATTCCGTTTGAACGCGGTCTGCTGGGGCACTCGGATGCCGACGTGTTGTTGCACGCGATTTGTGACGCGCTGTTGGGCGCCGCGGCGCTTGGTGACATTGGCAAACATTTTCCCGAACATGATTTACGTTACAAAGGCATCGACAGCCGCAGTTTGTTGCGCCACGTTGCCGCCCTCCTACACGAGCGCGGATTTGTGATTGGCAATGTTGATGCGACCATCATCGCCGAGGCACCACGCATGGCACCACACATTACCGCCATGGTGGCGAACATCGCCGCCGATTGCAAGGTTGACCCCACAGAAGTGAATGTGAAGGCGACCACCACTGAAAAGCTGGGCTTTGCGGGGCGCGGAGAGGGCATCGCGGCTGAAGCTGTATGTCTGATCATCGCGCAGACTTAAGATTGCAAGGCGCGTCGCTACTGGTGGCGGCGGCACTGGTGCTGACCGGATGCGCGAGCGCGCCTCCGGTCGCGCCGTGGTCAGTTGGTGCGGGAGCCGACGATTTTCAGAAGACCGGCCCGTCGCAAGTGCGCGACGAGGTGCTAAGTGAATCGATCAAGATCGGCGGTGATGGTTGTCGTGGTGTGGTGGAACGCTATCAGCCTGCTGTGGCAAGTGGGGAGCCGTCGATACCGCTTATCTTTGCACACGGATTCTTGCGCGATGTGGCGAACCACCGCGACTTTGCGCGCCACCTTGCCAGCTGGGGCGTGCGCGTGTATTTGGTCGGTCATTGCAGCGGCGGTTGGTCAAAAAGTCGTGCCAATATTCCGGGCGGCGGTGCGGGAATACTCGCCGAGATGATGCGACAGGTCGCTGACGCGAGCGGCGCGAAGCAGGTCGTTTACGGTGGCTTTTCCGCCGGCGGGCGCGCCTCGCGCATGGCCGCATTTGCAGACACGCGAACGGTTGGCTGGCTGGGGCTCGATCCTGTCGACAGGATTGCTGCTGACGCACCGATAGTGTCGTTTCCCATGTATGCGCTATTCGCGCCGGCACAGGGATGTAACGCGCAGCAAATGGGCCGCACGCTCACCCAGTCTTCGGTGGAAGGCAAGTCGTTTGAGGTCAGTGGAACGACGCATTGCCATTTCGAAGCGCCTTCCGATATCCTCTGCCGCGCCGCTTGTGGTGAGCCCGGTACCGCGGTGCAAAACAATACACTACGGCAACGCATTTTGGCGCTGGCGACAGCCTATGTGCGCCGGCGCGCCGGGCTGGATGGAGACCAAACCGCATTGGTCTGGCGGGCCTACGACGGCGTATTCAAAGAGCTCATCGTCAACCCGTGACGTGTGCCTCGCTAATGTCGCTCTACTGCTTGACCTGCGCCAGCACCTCGCTTGTCCACGCAAGGCGCTCGATGAGCGTACGCAAAAACACGCGGTTAAAACGCAACTGGCAGGCTTCGGATAGCTGCTCGAGTTGCACATCCTGCATTTTGAGCAGCTGTACCTCTGAAACGGCCGTGATCGAGGCGCTGCGCTTTGATTTGTCGCCCGAGAGATAAGCCATCTCACCGAAGCAGTCGCCGTCCTTGAGCACATTCAGCAGCTTGCCCTCCTTGACCACCTTGACCTGCCCGGAGACGATGACGAAGAAGGCATGGCCGACGTCACCCTCAAGCAGCAGACTCTGTTCGCGCGCGTGGTTCTCCCACATCGCACCGCGCAGCACCTCCCACAATTCCGAATCGCGGAAGTCTTTGAAGAATTCGAGCTTTCGCAGCGCGTTGAATTTCTCAGCGGACGAAATCTCGAATGAGTACTTTTCCAGTTGCGGAAACGTTTCGGCAAGGTCGCGCGCCATCGCATACCAAGCCGGGTAGCGCTTGGCTGGGTCTTTCGCCATCGCCGTTTCGACGATGTGGACGATGTCTTCTGGCAGATCGGGGCGGATTGATCGTATCGGCGTCGGCTCCTCGTTGAGGATCTTGTTGATCATTGATACCGAGTTGCCAGCCTGAAACGGCAGGCGGCCGGTGAGCAGCTCGTACATGGTGACACCTAACGAGTAGATGTCGGTTTGCACCGAAGGCGGCTCTTCGTTGATTTGCTCGGGTGCCATATAGGCCGGTGAACCGACAAAACCGTCAATCTGGGTATGTGTCGCCTGCGAAATCTGGGCCGTGCCGAAGTCGGAAATCTTGATTTCATCACGGTCAGAAAGCAGGATGTTCGCCGCCTTGATGTCCCGATGGATCACGCCATTCTGAAACGCGTAATCTAGTGCCCGACAGGCCTTGAAAATGACCAGCACCGCTTGCCTTACCGGCAGCAGGTTTGTTTCGTTGCAGAACTTTTTCAGACTGCCACCGCCAACATATTCCATGACGATGTACTGTTGTTCGCCTTCCACGACCGCGTCGTATACGGTAACGATGTTGGGATGAGACAGCTTGCCGACCATCGCCGCCTCATTGAGAAACAGCTTCTCGAAGCGGCGGGCCTCCTCAACGCCGGCGGACTCGTCCTTGACCTGTACCTTGATGGCGACCTTGCGGTTGTTGAAGGTGTCCTCGGCCAGATAGACGACTGCAGTCGCCCCGCGACCGAGCTCGCCCATCAGTTCGTACTTACCGATCCGCTCTGGTCGGCCGATGTTCATTGGAAGATCCCTCGCGCGCTATCCTGCTGCTAGTCGTTGTCTTAGTCGAACTGACGGGCACTCCGTTTGCTGTCTCGTTGCCGGCATCCATCGCCTCTGCCTACGCCCCGCCAGCCTCGCCGAAGTTTAGCTGATTAAGTATCACGATCAAAAAAGGCTGTCGCGGATTCTGGACCAATCGGCACATGTTCACCGGCGACACCTTCCCGAAAGCGGGAGGACCGGTTACAAAATTTTCAGTGGGATGCTGAGGGCTTCGCCAGCCGCATCATCAAACCCGCAGGCGTCGATCCCCGCCAGCGCCACCCGCCTCGCACTTCCGATCTTGAGATAATTTTTGAACATCGATCGGTCGTAGGCTGGATCGTAGTGGGCGTCGAGCAACTCGGCCACCAAGCTATCCCATGCTTGGTTCGCGACGAGTTGGTGCCAAGAATCGATTCGCTCGGTGCTATGCAGCGCCCGCAGGCAGTCAATCTTGAACGACAGCAGGCCAGGGTCGTTGATGAGGTGGACGTACTCGGCGGTCAATAGGGGAACTCGCAGCGTCCGCGGTGTCACCAGTTCAATACATTCGCCTTGCCACATCTGCGTCAGGAGCGCGTCAGGTACCCTCAGCGCGCCGATTTTCTTGCTCTCAGCTTCGACGAACACGGGCCTCTCAGGGGCAAATTCGGACAACTTGGTCCATATTGCCGACTCGAACATCTTTTGGCTGGGTTGTGGCTGGCCGGGCAGGTCGCCCAGTACCGAACCCTTGTGTGCAGCCAAGCCTTCCAGATCGAGCACTTGGGCCCCTCGCGCCGCGAGGGCATCGAGCAAACGGCTTTTACCTGACCCGGTTCGCCCGCAAATGGGAACAAACGTCAGCGACAATGGCAACTGATCGAGATCCCGCACCACCTGGGCGCGCCAGCGTTTGTAGCCGCCCTCGAGTTGCATCGCGTCCCAGCCGATCTGACGCAGGATATGGGTGAATGCTCCCGATCGCGAGCCACCCCGCCAGCAATAGACTAAAGGTCGCCAGTTTTTCGGTTTGTCGGCGAATGCGTTTTCCAAGTGCATGGCGATGTTGCGCGCCACCAGCACGCCACCGACCTTCTTTGCCTCGAAGCTCGAGGTTTGCTTGAACAGCGTACCGACCCGAATGCGCTCGGCGTCATCAAGCACCGGATGCGAGAGCGCGCCCGGCAGCCGGTCAAGCAGCCATTCGGCAGGGCTGCGCGCGTCGATAATGGTGCTGTAGCCCCGTAAATCCGCCAATGAAAGTGGCGGTCTCGCAAAGCCGGGCTTTACAGGGAAGCGCGCCGGCGGGGGATCAGTCAGATCGCGATCCACGCGGTCCATCATCGGGAAGCAGGTTGCGGCTTTGGCAGCGCGCGCTCGACGATGGGCAGAACATTCTGCAACACCCGCGGCTGAGTCGCGGCGATCGGATGCAATCGATCCGGCTGAAAGTTGTCGAGGTCTTCTGCGATGCCGTCCAGAAGAAACGGGACCAGCAGCAGCTTGCGTTCCGCAGCCAATTGCGCGAAGACGTTCTTGAAGTCGTTAGCGTATTGGAGACCATAGTTGGGTGGTATCTGAATGCCTACCAAGACCGCCTTTGCTCCCCGTTGTCGGATCTGGTCGAGAATCAACTCGAGATTCTGCCGGGTCTGCGCCACCGGAAGTCCGCGCAGGCCGTCATTTGCGCCCAGCGCCACCACCACGATCGACGGCTTGTGCCGCACAAGGTCAGCCTTGATACGGCGCAAGCCTCCGCTGGTTGTCTCGCCAGATATGCTCGCGTTGACCACCGCCGTCTCGCGTGGCGCGAGCCGTTGCGCCATCAACTCCACCCAACCCTCTCCGGCGCGTAGTCCATAGGCGGCCGACAGGCTGTCGCCGAATACCATCACCGTCGCTCGAGCGGGTTGGGCGGCCCGCGACGCAGCAGGGAACGCAATGACAACCAAGAGTGTCAGAACGAGCAGTGCTGCGGCCCCCAATCGGGTGGTGGCGAAACGCGGTGTGGCCTGAAAATGTGCCAATGCTGCTATTTGTTTCAAGAAATCATCCTTCGGTCACGTCACACTATCAAAATGGGGCGTTGGCCCCAATAATCAAATATCAACCACTTTTTCAGCTTATTCATGAACGCATCAACGTCGGTTTCAAGTGTGGCACCTATCGCCGAGTTCAACGCATCTGGCGCGGCTTCCGAAGTATCCCCTGCGAAAGCGGCTGGCAGCCACGACCAACCTGTTTCGTCGCGAGGCATCCCACCCGCCACCGATGAAATCATCCGTGTGAGCAAGGTCTCTAAACGTGTCACGACGACGGATGGGGTACTCACCATCGTTAACAACGCCAATTTTACTGTGCTGCGTGGAGAGGCGGTCGCCGTTGTCGGTGCTTCCGGCTCCGGCAAGTCTACGTTGCTCGGGCTGATGGCTGGACTCGACACGCCAAGCGAAGGCGATATCGCCATCAACGGCGAATCGCTGTTCGACCTCGATGAAGACGGTCGCGCCAAGCTGCGAGGGCGTTTGGTGGGCTTTGTGTTCCAGTCGTTTCAACTGCTGCCATCGTTGTCGGCGCTGGAGAATGTGATGTTGCCACTTGAGTTGGCGGGGGTCACTGACGCGCGCGCGCGGGCTTTGGCCATTCTCGAGCGGGTCGGGCTCAAGGATCGCGTAAAGCACTATCCCAAGCAGCTGTCTGGTGGCGAGCAACAACGGGTGGCGATTGCGCGTGCTTTCGTCGCCGAGCCAAAGCTGTTGTTTGCCGACGAGCCGACCGGCAATCTCGATGCCAAGACGGGCCGGGCGATGATCGATCTCCTGTTCGAACTCAATCGCGAGCGCGGCACCACGCTCATCCTCGTGACCCACGACCTGAGTCTCGCCGCGCGGTGCGGCCGACGCTTGACCATCGACGCGGGCGTGGTTACTGACGAGGACCACCGGGGTGATATGGCTATGTAGTTGGTAAACTCGCTGGTAAACTCCTTTATCCACGGGTGTTTCGAGCCATTTTTGCTTTGAAGTGCCCGTCGTTGCTTGTGTTTGGTGCCCGCTAGGCCGAATTGCATTTTCCATCCTGTTGCGCTCGTCGCGCTGTCTGAACCGTCATCATGCAGAAATTTTCCCTTGCCCTGAAGCTGCTTCGCCGTAATGCCCACGCCGGTGAAGCGCAGGTGTTGATCGTTGCGCTACTAATCGCCGTGGCGAGCGTCACCACGGTGTCGTTCTTCGCCGACCGGGTCGAATCTGCGCTCAATCGCCAGGCAAATGAGTTGATTGCTGCGGACGCCATCATCAAGGCTGACAAGCCGATTGACGCGCGCTTCATCGAGGAGGCGGCGCGTCTGAAGTTGATCAGCGCACAAACGGTCAGCTTTCCCAGCATGGTGTCGGGCGATGCGGCGCTCGGGCAGGGCGTGAATCTGGCGGATATCAAAGCCGTCACCGACGGCTTTCCATTGCGCGGCAAACTGCGCATTGCCGACGAACCAGGACAACCCGATCGCGACGCCGCGGGCGTTCCGGAAGTGGGTACCGTGTGGGTGCCGGAGGTTCTGCTGGCGCGCATCAATGTCGCGGTGGGCGATCGGCTCAAGGTTGGTGCCACCGAGTTCCGCATCGCAAAAGTACTCACCAAAGAACCTGACAGCGTTCTCGATTATTTCGGCATCGCGCCGCGCGTGATGTTGAATATGAAAGACGTAGCGGCGACGCAATTGATTCAGGTCGGCAGTCGCGTCAATTACGCGTTTCTGGTCGCCGGTGAACGCCCTGGTGTTGACCAATTTGCCGCAGCCTTCAAGGGCAAGTTGAAGCGCGGCGAGCGGCTCGAAACGGTACGTGATGCGCGTTCCGAAGTGCGCGTGGCGCTCGAACGTGCGCAGCGTTTTCTCGGCCTTGCGGCGTTGCTGTCGGTGATTCTGGCCTCGGTCGCGGTGGCACTCGCCGCTCGGCGTTTTTCACAGCGACAACTTGACAGCGCTGCCATGATGCGCTGCCTTGGTGCCAGCCAAGCCGATATCTTCGCGCTCAATTTCTGGCAGTTTATGATCCTGGGCGTCAGTGCCTGTGTCGCCGGCACGTTAGCCGGCTTTATCGCACAAACCGGGTTGGCGGCCATGCTCACCGGATTTTTCACCGTCAGCCTCCCCGCGCCGACGTTCGTGCCAGCGCTGCAAGGGTTGGCCATCGGCATGGTGCTGTTGCTGGGATTCACGCTGCCGCCCCTCTTGGCCCTGCGCAAAGTGCCGACCTTGCGGGTGCTGCGTCGCGAACTCGATCCGTTCGACGGCGCGGCGACGTTTGCCTACCTGCTCGGTTTTGCCACCTTGGCCGGCCTGATCATCTGGCGCTCTGGCGACATCAAGCTGGGCAGCATCGCCGTCGGCGGGTTCGTCATCGCACTCGGTGTCGCCGCACTGGCAGGATGGATACTGATTCAGTTTGCCGCCAGCTTGCGTGGTGCGGCCAGCGGCTCGTGGCGATACGGTATTGCCAACATGAAGCGCCGCTCGGGTGCCAGCCTCGTGCAAATCATGGCGCTGGGTCTTGGCATCATGGCGATGCTGTTGTTGACGCTGGTGCGCACCGATCTGATTTCGCGTTGGCAGGGTTCAGTTGGTGGTGATATGCCGAATCGGTTTGTCATCAATATTCAAAGTGATCAGCTCGACAAAGTCCGCGCCTATTTTGCCGAGCGAAACATGCCGACGCCAGATCTGTACCCGATGATTCGCGGACGCTTGATTTCTGTCTCAGATATTCCCGTTGCAAAACGGGGCTACACGGATGAGCGCGCCCGCCGGACCTCGGAACGCGAGTTCAACTTGTCGTGGTCCGACAAAATGCAGGCCGATAACAAGATTGTGGCCGGCCGCTTCTGGACCCCGGACGAAACGGAGCCACAGTTTTCGGTCGAGGAGGGCCTTGCCAAGGCGCTAAACATCAATGTGGGCGACACACTGACCTACGACGTTGCCGGCTCGCGCTTCAGCGCGAAAGTCACCAGCTTACGCAAAGTCGAGTGGGATTCCTTCAAAGCGAATTTCTTTGTGATTGCCAACCGCGGCGTGCTCAACAGCTATCCCGCCAGCTACATCACCAGCTTTCATTTGGCGCCGGGTAATGAAGCAGTGGTGACCGGCTTGATCCGGCAGTTTCCGAACCTCTCGGTGCTGGATCTCACCGCCATCATGAATCAAGTGCGGGTCATTACCGACCAGGTCGCCAATGCGGTTTCGTTCGTCTTCTTGTTTGCGCTTGCCGCAGGCGTAGTCGTACTGTACGCGGCGATTGCGACCACACAGGACGAGCGCGTGTTCGATGCGGCCGTCATGCGCACCCTTGGCGCCAACCGGCGCCAGATGGTTGTGCTGCAGCTGGCGGAGTTTCTCGCGATTGGCTTGTTGGCGGGCCTGATTGCCAGCATCGGCGCGATGTCGCTGGCAGCTGTACTTTCCGACCGGGTGCTTAACGTGCCCTACGTCATCAACTGGTGGATACCGGTGATCGGCATTCTTGGCGGGGGACTTGGCATCGCCGTCGCCGGACTGCTCGGCACGCGCAAGGCGGTCGACTCGCCACCGCTGGCAACCATCCGGGCGCTCGCTTAGCCGAGGCAACAGCCACAGCTTGTGCGCGAGCCACAGCTTATGCGCGGCCACCTTTCGGACGAGGACTTGCCGGGGACATGTTGCCCGCAGTCGCCATCGTAATCGCCCGCGAGGCGAAGATGACCGGGATGAGCCCGACCAGCACGATGGCCAAGGCAGCAGCTGACGCTTCTGCCAATCGCTCATCCTTGGCCAGCGTGTAGGTACGAACGGCGAGCGTATCAAAGTTGAAGGGACGCATGACCAGCGTTGCCGGCAATTCTTTCATCACATCGACGAACACCAGCAGCCCCGCCGTGATGAGCGTTGAGCGCAGCAGTGGAACGTGGATCAGCCGGATCACTTCACGGTTGCTGGCGCCCAGCGAGCGCGCCGCGCTATCCATGCTCGGTGTGATTTTCGCAAAACCAGCTTCGCAGGTTTGCAGGCTGATCGCCAGAAATCGGATGAGATAGGCGTAGATCAAGACCGACACGCCGCCGGTCAAGATCAAGCCCACGTCGCGCCCCGCAATGGCGCTGACAAAATCAGCCAGTCGATGGTCGAGCAGCGTGACTGGCAGCAGCACGCCGACGGCGATCACGGTACCCGGAATGGCGTAGCCCAATCCGACGGCGCGGTTGGCCAAACGCATGGCCACACTTGGTGCTCGTCGATTCGTGTAGGCCAGCATCAAGCCGACGGCAACCGCGATCGCAGCCGTGAGTGTGGCCAGCGAGAAGCTGTTCCAAGCCAGCCGGAGAAATTCGTCGAGCCGGGTGAACGCAAGCGCGCCGGCGGCAATGCCGTCAAGGCCGTACTGCGATTCGGATACCGCAAGCCTGCCGAGCAAGGCCAGCGGCAGCAAAAAGCCCACCGTCACCGGAATCAAGCAGCCAATGAATGCGCCAACGGCCGCGACACCGGCGATGGGCTCGCGTTTGGCCGGTCGTGCGCGGTTGTCGGCAAAGCGCGCGCGGCGGCGGGCCCAGTGCTCAAACAGCATGACCATCGCGACAAACAGCAGCAGGATGCTGGCGAGTTTGCCTGCGGCAACGCGGTCGCTCTGGGCGAACCAGGCGGAAAAAATGCCTGTGGTAAATGTATTAATGCCGAAGTACGACACCGTGCCATAGTCGGCCAGGGTTTCCATCATGACCAGCGCGACTCCCGCAGCAATGGCCGGGCGCGCCAGCGGCAGCGTCACGCGAAATAGCATCGACAGCCGGCTGTAGCCGAAATTTCGGCCGACCTCGGACAGGGAGGTCGAGCGCTCCAGCAGTGCGACTCTTACCAACAAATAAACGTAGGGATACAGTGCACAGGCAAGAACCGCGGCTGCACCGCCGAGCGAGCGGATCTCGAAAAACCAGTAGTCTGCTTTGCTCTGCCAGCCGAACAATTCACGCAACCAGGTCTGCACCGGCCCGGCGTATTGAAGCAAGTCGGTATACGCGTAGGCCATCACGTAGGCCGGCATCGCCAAGGGCAACACCAGCAGCCACTCGAACGTTTTGCGCCCGCGCCAGTCGTATTTGGCGGTCAGCCACGCCGAGCCGGTGCCAAGCAGCGCCGCGCCGATGCCAACCAGAACCAGCAGCCAGAGCGAGTTGCTGACCAAGTCAGGCAGTGTCGTTGAGCGGATGTGGTGCCAAGCGCCGCTATCCTCCTGCCAAACGCTGGAGAGGACCGCCAACAGCGGCATGAGGAGGGCGACTGCGACCAGCCCGACGAGCAACAGCACCCCCAGTTTTCCTAGCGGGTAGCTGGGTAGGCCGATGTTTGCGTTAGTGTCGGTTTTCGTTGACGCAGTCATACCGAAGTTTAACAAGAATGATTCTCGTTAGCATTCTATTCTCGGTCGGCATTGGCGGGCGATAGCCCGCTGGCGGGTGTTCAACGTCGAGTTAACCGAGTTAACCTTTTCCGAGCACGCGCGGTATACAATGCGCCACCATCCGCCGTTGCTTGGCTGAACTGGTAATTTCAAAGGGGAGTAGTTCGTCCGCACCTGCAGTCAGGTGGCTGGATTGTTCGCGTCGTCAATACGAGGCCCACAGGCCTCCGGTGCGATCAGCGCTTGAGTGTTCTCGAGCGCGAGCAAGACCTTTGCACGTCGCACCCGACGATGCAAGGGCTCCCGTTTTCGCAGGGTTGTCGAGCATGCCGAGTGC
>Ga0209181_10009354_pt1 | contig 12908 bp, 12 predicted proteins | sample MAT05_FD_187208 | JGI IMG/M metagenome (GOLD analysis project Ga0209181, IMG submission 187208) | Freshwater microbial communities from Lake Fryxell liftoff mats and glacier meltwater in Antarctica - MAT-05 (SPAdes) (version 2) | ecosystem: Environmental > Aquatic > Freshwater > Ice > Liftoff... | reverse complement strand
GCGCCGGGCTATCGAATTTAAGACGACGGCGATGATCGGGCGCAGCCACGGCATCCACGCGGAGCCGGTGACTTTCGGGCTCAAGCTGGCGCTGATGTGGGATGAGTTTGGCCGGGCGCTGGAGCGTTTAGAGCAGGTGCAGCCGCGCATTCGGGTGGGCAAACTCAGCGGCGCCGTGGGCACGCACGCCCATCTGGATCCGCGCGTGGAGGAGACGGTGTGCGCCCGCTTGAACCTGAAGGCTGCCGCCCTGAGCACGCAGGTCATCCAGCGCGACCGGCACGCGGAGTTTCAGACCGTCCTAGCGATCATCGCGTCGAGCATCGACCGCTGGGCCACGGAGTTCCGGCACCTCCAGCGCACCGAAGTGCTCGAAGTAGAGGAGTATTTTTCCGCCGGACAGAAAGGCAGCTCGGCGATGCCGCACAAACGCAACCCGATCACCGGCGAAAAGCTGAGCGGCCTCGCCCGCATCGTCAGGGGCAACGCCATGGCGGCGCTGGAAAATGTCCCGCTTTGGCATGAGCGGGATATTTCCCATTCATCGGTCGAGCGCGTGATCATGCCGGATTCCACGATTCTCGTGGATTACATGCTCGTGCTCCTGCGCAAGCTCGTGGATCGGTTGCTCGTGTATCCGGAAAACATGGAGCGCAACCTGCGCATCACCAAGGGCCTCTACTTCAGCCAGACGATTCTCCTCAAGCTCACCGAGCGCGGTCTCGAGCGCAAAGCGGCCTATGAAGCCGTGCAGCGCGCCGCCATGAAGACCTGGCAGGGTAATGTCTCGCTGCAGGAGAATCTCGCGGCCGAGCCGGATGTGGCCGCAGTGCTGTCGCGTGCGGAGATCGATCAACTTTGCTCGCTCGACATCCACTACGCGCATGTCGATGCGACTTTCAAAAAGCTCGGCCTCGAAAAATAGGCACGCGCTTCGCGCTTTCCTCACGCGCACCAATCTGTATCGTTCATTCCACTGAAAATTCGGACCGCATTATGACTCGGAAACTCGCTCTGCTCCTCATCGCCTGCACGCTGCCCTTTGCTGCTTGCGACAAGATCCCCGGCCTCAAAAAGAAGGCGCCGCCAGCCGAAGCCATGCCCGCTCCGGTAGCGGTCGCGGCCGCGCCAGCGCCCGAGCCGGAAACCCCGCCCGAGCCGCCGAAGCCGTCGATCGACACCAAGGCGGAAGTCGTGGTGCTGTGCTATCACCGCTTCGAGGGTAAAGCCGGTGGCGGGCTTTCGATCGAGCCCGCACTGCTCGAGCAGCACATGCAGAAGATCAAGGAGTCTGGTGTCGCGGTGATCTCGATGCAGGATTTCCTCGCCTGGCGCCGCGGTGAGAAAGCGATCCCGCCCAAGAGCGTGCTCATCACGGTCGATGACGGCTATGTGTCCAGCTACGACGTCGGTTGGCCGATCTTCAAGAAATACGGCTTTCCGTTCACGATGTTCGTTTACCTGAACTACATCAACACGGGCGGGAAGGCGATCACCTGGGCGCAGTTGGCCGAAATGCGCGACGCGGGCGTCGAGATCGGCTGCCACACCGTTTCGCATCAGGATTTGCGCCGCAAGCCATCCAAGGTCGCCGGCGACCACGAAACCTGGCTGAAGGATGAGGTGGAGCGTTCCAAGATGGTCATCGAGGAAAAGCTCGGCATCAAGTGTGCGACGATCGCGTATCCCTTTGGCCTGCATAACGAGAAGGTCCATGAGGCGGTGAAGGCCGCGGGTTACGAAGCCGGATTCACGACCTACGGTGCCCGCCTCGGCATGGGCACGGCGGCCGCGACGCTGGGGCGTTACGACGTCACCGCGAAGATGCCCGGCACGCAGGATTCCTTCACCGTGGCGATTTCCTTCCACGGCATGGCCGCGCCCGGCGGCGGCAGTGCGGTCATGGCGCAAGATGCGGCGGTCTCCATGATCACCGAACCGCTGAATCAGGAAGTCATCACCAACCCGACACCCACGCTCAAGGCCAACCTGGCGACCATGGGTGCGATAGAAGCCGGTAGCTTGGTCATGCGCGTGAGCGGCCTTGGGGTGGTCCCGGCGAAGTTTGACCCGACCAGCAAGAACATCACCTACACCATTCCCGACCCGCTCCGGCCGGGCACCTACACTGTGCTCATCGGCGCCAAGGCGGGTGGGCGCCCGGTGGAGACGCGCTGGACGTTCACCTTCTCTCCGGACGGCACTGCTCCGGCCCCGGCGCCGGAGCCCAGTGCCGCTCCTGAGCCGAAAAAGAAGAAGAAATAGCGCTCGCCGACTGGTCGAGGAGCGGCCCTCGACAAGAGGTGATTCTGCGCTACTCTTCGCGCCCGCCTTTCATGTTTTCACTGCTCGCCGACAAGCTCCAAGACGTCTTCAAGGACCTGCGTGGTCACGGGAAGATCACGGAGACGAATATCACCGACGCCCTGCGCGCGGTTCGAATGGCGTTGCTCGAGGCGGATGTCGATTTCAACGTCGCCAAGGGTTTCATCGCCCGGGTCAAAGACAAGGCGCTCGGCGAGGATGTGCTGCGCGGAGTGCATCCCGGCCAGCAGATCGTCAAAATCTTCCACGACGAACTGACCGCCCTGCTCGGCGGCGATAACGAGCCGCTCAATCTCGAAAAGCCCGCCCGCATCCTCATGGTCGGCCTGAACGGCGCCGGCAAGACGACCTCGTCTGCCAAGCTTGCGGCGTGGCTGAAAAAGCAGGGCAAGGCGCCGTTGCTCATCGCGTGCGATTTGCACCGCCCGGCCGCCATCGAGCAACTCGCGACTCTTGGCAAGCAGATCGGCGTCCCCGTTTTCATCCCGCCAGCCGGCGAAAAGGATGTCCTCAAGGTCGGCAAACTTGCCGCTGAATGGGCCAAGGAACAGCCGGGCAACGTCCAGATTTATGACACTGCCGGGCGTCAGGAGATCGACGAGGCGCTAATCGCCGAGATCAAGAGCTTGCGCGACTTTCTCCAGCCGCAGGAAACCCTGCTCGTTGCCGACTCCGCCACCGGCCAGCAGGCGGTCAGCGTTGCCACCCATTTCCACGAGGCCCTCAGCATCACCGGGCTCATCCTTACAAAGCTCGACGGCGATGCCCGCGGCGGCGCGGCGCTCTCGATGCGCGAAGTCACCCAGCGCCCGATCAAGTTCGCCGGCATCGGCGAAAAACTCGACCAATTCGAGCCCTTTTACCCCGACCGCCTCGCCGGGCGCATCCTCGGCATGGGCGACATCGTGGGCCTCGTCGAGAAAGCCGCCGCAGCGATCGACGAGGACGAAGCCAAGCGCATGGAGGAAAAAATGCGCACGGCGTCGTTCGATCTGAACGACTTCCTCGCCCAGTTCAAAATGATCAAGAAGCTGGGCCCCTTGGAAAATATCCTTGGCATGCTTCCCGGCATGGGTAACCTCAAGGACTTTTCGGTTGACGAAAAACAGATGCAGCGGGTCGAAGCCATCGTGCTTTCTATGACCCTCGCCGAGCGGACCAACCCGGACATTTTAAATGCCCGTCGCCGCCAGCGCATCGCCCGCGGAAGCGGGGTGACCGTCACCGAAGTGAATGACCTCCTTCAGCGCTTCGGCCAGATGCGGAAGATGATGAAGAACATGGGCAAAATGAAGCAGATGATGGGGCGCCCCGGCGCTGCCGCCCGCTTCGGCTTGCCGAAACGATAGCCTTTCCCGAAAACCCAAATCCCTAGTTAAAAGAAACCACCAAGACCATGGCCGTTAGCATCCGCCTCCGCCGCGAGGGCAACCTCAATAAGCCGTATTACAAAGTCGTCGTCGCCGATCAGCGCAGCCCGCGTGACGGCAAATTCATCGAGCTCGTGGGCAACTACGATCCGAAGAAGCCCGGCGACAATTCCAACATCGACCTTTCCCGGATCGACTACTGGATCAAGAACGGCGCCCAGCCCTCCGATACCGTGCGCAGCATCATCAAGAAAGCGCGCAAGAAGGAAGTCGTCGCCGCCAAGTAAGGCCGCCGGCGCGCTGCGGGACACGTGTCCGCCGCCGGCTCATCGGGCAGACGCCGATCTGCCCCGCGAATTTTCTGTGCTCAAGCTGACCGCTTGGGCACAGCGCGTGTACGGACACGGCTTCTCGGGAGAGTAAAGGACTCGCCATCGGCGCGGCGCGGCGGTATAGCTCGGCGCATGCAGGAATTTCTTCAATACGTCATCCCGCTGCTCATCGACTTCCCCGAGGAAATGGCGATCACGCGTCACGACGCGAACAAGAAGGTGACTTTTTTGCTCAAGGTCCGGCAGAGCGATGTGGGCAAGGTGATCGGGAAACATGGCCTGACGATCATCGCGCTCCGCAATCTGCTCGCGGCGAGCGCGGCGCGGCACGGGGAGAAAGCGCAACTCGAAATCATCGAGTAGGCCGAGGAATCGAAAGGCTGGCGAGGGATTCTGCACGTCGCAGTTGACCGGTTGGCGCGGCTCCCGCGAGACTCGCGGGCCTGATGAATGAAGTCACCATTCGCGTCCCCGCGACCTCCGCAAATCTCGGCCCCGGCTACGATTGTCTCGGGGTCGCGTTGCAGATTTACAATTGCGTGACGGTGACGCGGGCGACCGAGCCGGATGCGAATCCGATGACGGTCGCCGCCGCGGAGAAATTCTTCGCCCAGGCGCAGGTCGCGCAATTTTCCGTGGCGTGGAAGATCGTCGGCGATGTGCCGCGTTCGCGCGGGATGGGCAGCAGCGTGACGGTCCGCCTCGGTCTGCTGCACGGCCTGAATGAACTGGCGGGAAGACCGCTGACGGCGCAGGTGCTTTTCGAGATCTGTGCTGAATTGGAGGGACACCCGGACAACGCTGCTCCGGCTGCGTTTGGCGGATTCACGGTCGCTGGCGGAGCAGAAGTCGCCTGCTTCCCGGTGGCATCGGAACTGCAATTTGTCCTCCTGATTCCTGACTTCGAAGTCTCCACGCCCGCTGCCCGCCGCGTCCTGCCCGCGCAACTCGACCGACTCGCCGCAGCCCAGAGCTGCGCGAATGCCTGCCGGATCACCGCGGCCTTCGCCGCGCAGAACTACGCGCTGCTCCGCGGAGCGTTCGTCGATCAACTCCATCAGCCATTCCGCGAGAAGGAACTCATTCCTTTTCTCAGCCGGGTCATCGCCGCAGGTGAAAGTGCCGGCGCGCTCGGTGGTTTCCTTAGCGGTAGCGGTTCGACGATTTGCTGCGTGACGCTCAATAACGTGGACGAAGTTGGTGCCGCGATGCTGGCCGCCAGCGGGAACACGGGAGCGCAGATCGTCATCGCGCAAGCGGACAATGTCGGCACGACGGTCCTGGCATGAGCATTTCAGCCTGCCTTTCCTGAGCCATGCGCCGCTGGCTCGAAGCGTTTGAAGAGTTTGCCATCGACGTCATCCTGGAGCGTCGCTACGGCAAGCGCGCGGCCTTGCTGCGCTGGTTCCTTTATGCGTTGAGCTGGCTCTTTCGTGGGATCGTGCAGACGCGGCTCTGGCTCTTCCGGCATCGTCTTCTCCGCGAACATCACCCCGCGTGCTTCGTCATCTCGATCGGAAATCTCACCGTCGGCGGCACCGGCAAGACGCCGGTCGTGGAAAAATTTGCGCGCGCTTTGCAAGACCACGGTCGGCGCGTTGCGATCCTCAGTCGCGGATATAAATCGAAGAAACCGCCGCTCTTTCGCCGCCTGCAGCGCAAGTGGCTGGGCATGGAACGGCGCAAGCCGCGCATCGTCCATGATGGCCGGCGGTTGCTGTTGGACAGCCGCTTTGCGGGCGATGAGCCCTTTATGCTGGCGAAGAGCTTGAAGGACGTGATCGTGCTCGTCGGCAAGGACCGGGTGCGTTCGGCGCTGTATGCCATCCGCGAGATGAAGTGCGACACGCTCATCCTCGACGACGGCATGCAGTATTTGCATCTCAAGCACCGCCTGGAGATCTGCCTCATCGATGCGCAGGCGCCGTTTGGGAATGAATTCCTGCTGCCCCGCGGCACGCTGCGCGAACCGCCGACGAATCTCCGGCGCGCGAGTTTCATCTTCATCACCAAGACCCCACTCGCCGGGAACACGCTGCTCATCGAGCGCATCCGCCGCTACAACCGCACGGCGGAGATCGTCGAGTGCCGGCATCAGCCGCTTTATTTGCAGAACCTCTACGACGCGAACGATCGGCGTGCTCTGGAGTATCTGCAGGACAAATACATCGCGGCGATTTCCGGTATCGCGCGCCCGGAAAGCTTCGAGCAGAGCCTCGTGGGGCTGGGGGCGAACTTGGAGATCACCAAAAGCTTTGCCGATCACCACCGCTTCACGGATCGCGAGTTGCAGGAGTTTGCCACGCGGTGCTCGCGGCGCGATCTGGAGTTCATCGTCACGACGGAGAAAGACAGCGTGCGCTTTCCGACAAAGATCGAAGGACTGGAAACGCCGGTCTACTACCTGCGCGTGGAGATCGAGATCCTGAGCGGGCACGAAAGCTGGGAGAGCCTCGTCGAGCGGATCTGCCGCCCACAGCCGTTGATGGCGCCGGAGCGGTTCTTCGCGTGAGGGCTCAGTCCGCGGCGAGCAACTCGCGGATGTGGCCGAGCAAGGTGTCGAAATCGACTGGCTTCGTGATGTGCCGGGAGAAGCCCGCTTGCGCGGCGCGACGCACGTCTTCTTCCATGCCGAAGCCGCTGAGCGCGATCCCGCGCAGACCGTAGGTCTGGGAGAGCTGGCGCATCAGTTCGTGTCCGGTGCCATCGGGCAGCCCGAGGTCGCTCACGACGAGGCGCACGGGCCGCCGCCGACCGTTGTCATCCACGTTCTTGCTCGCCGCTTCGGTTTCGGCGAGCGCTTGGGCGAGACTCGCGGCGACAGTTACCTGGAAGCCGCTTCTTCTCAGCATCCGCGCCATGATCTGCGCAGTGTCGGCATGATCTTCGACGAGCAGCAGATGCGCGGTGAAAGCGCTGTCGCCTCCGCAGCATTCCGCTGCCTTCACGGGTGGCATCTCCACGGTGGCCGATGCTTCTGCCTGGATAGGCAGGCGGACCGTGAGGAGCGCGCCCTGGTTGACCCCGCCGCTGGCTGCGGTGATCGAACCGCCGTGCGCCTCGACGATGGCCTTGCTGATCGCCAGGCCGAGGCCGAGCCCGCCGAACTGTTGAGTGATGGAACGTTTGCCCTGCTCAAACGCGCCAAAAATCTGCGGCAGGATCTCAGGCACAATGCCGATGCCGGTGTCCTGAACTTCGACCACGAGCACGCGGACGGCGTTACTGCTTTCCCAGCGTGAGCGGACGAAAATCCGCCCCCCCCGGGGAGTGAACTTGATCGCGTTTTTCAGGAGGTTCCAGAAGACCTGCGTGATGCGCGCCGCGTCGACCCGCGCGATGTGTTCGCCTTCGGCGAGCTGCGAGTGGCAGGTGATCGATTTTTCCGCGGCCTCATGCGCGCAGCAGGTTTTGATCGCGTGCTCGATGATCGGGCGGATGTCCACGGTCACCATCTTGAGCTCGAGCTTGCCGCGGGAGATGCGGGTGAGGTCGAGCATGTCGTCGATGAGGCGCGCCTCGAGTTCGATGTTGCGGTGGATGGTCGCGACATCCTCGAGCACGTCCTGCGGAAGGCGGGCGTCGCGGCGCAGTGCGGAGACGAGCGCGAGCACCGGCGTGAGTGGGGTGCGCAGTTCGTGGCTGAGCGTGGCGAGAAAGTGATCCTTGGCCCGGCTGGCCGCTTCCGCCTCGAGGAGCTGGCGCTCGGCGCGGACTTGTTTCATGACGCGCTCGACCGTCGGCGCGACGAGATCCACGAAGTTGGGCGTCTTGGGAATGAAATCGCGGACGCCTGCGCGCATGGCTTCGATGATGCGCGTTTCGTCGCCAAAGCCGGTGACGAGGATGGCCGGAACGTCACAACCTTCCTCGAGCAACAGGCGGTAGAACTCCAGGCCGTTGGTCGGCTCGGCGAGCTGGTAGTCGAAGATGAGCAGATCGACATCGCTCTCGGCGAGAATCTCCCGGGCGCGAGCCGTGTGGGTCGCAATCTCCACGCGATGGCCAGCGCGTTCGAGGCGCAACCTCTCCAGACGGCCAATGCCGGGATCGTCTTCGAGGACGAGGATGGTGCCCGGGGTGTCGGAATCTTTCATGAGCTAGCGGAGGTCCTGGCGCGGGCGCTGGACGATTTGCAGGAAAAGGCCGAGCCGGCGGATAGCATCGATGAAGGATTCGTAATCGACGGGTTTGGTGATGTAGACGTTGCAGCCGTACTCGTAGCAGCGGTTGATTTCGCGCGGATCATCCGTCGTCGTGAGCATGATGACGGGGATGCGATGGGTTTGGGGGTTGGCCTTGATCTGGCGCAGCGTCTCGATGCCGTCGATGCGCGGCATGTTGATATCGAGCAGGACGACGAGGGCGTCGCCGAGCGTCTGGCTGTGGGAATCGCCGCGGGAGTTCAGGCAATCGAGCAACTCCTGCCCGTCCCGCACCCGGAGGAAGCCATTGAGAAAGCCGGCGCGTTCGAGATTGCGCTGAACGAGGTGCGCGTGGCCGTCGTCGTCTTCGGCGAGAAGGATGGTGACTGGTTCAGTGGACATGGGAAATGGTGGAATGAAGGCGTTCTTTGCGAGGAGCAACGACGGGCAACGGTGAGGAGCTGGAGGCCACGGGGAGCGAGACGAAGAAGGTGGAACCGACGCCTTGGGTGGATTCCACCCACACCTTGCCCCCATGCCGCTCGACCACGCGACGAACCAGCGCCAAGCCCACGCCTTCCCCGGCGGCGACGTCGCTGTGCAGGCGCTGGAAGATCGCAAAAACCTTGGGCAGATACGCCTCGGCGATGCCCAACCCGTTGTCCTTTACGTAAAGAGTCACGGGGTCTTCGTTTCCATCGACTTTCCGCTCGATGACGCCGATTTCAATTTTACCTGGCCGCTCTGGATCGAGGTAATTGACGGCGTTGCCGATGAGGTTGGCGAAAATTTGTTCGAGAGCCGTGGGATCGGCCCAGACGCTTGGTAGCGGGCGGATCGACACTTCGGCGCGGTGCGTGGAGATGGTTCCGCGCATGGCTTCGACGATGCGGGTGATGACCTGGCCGACCTCGACAAGCTCGGGCCGATACTCGACGCGACCGGCCCGGGAAAGGCGGAGCAGCGCGTCGATGATGTGAGACAGGCGGGTGACAGCAGCCTGAATGAATTGCACCGACTCCGGCATGTCGCGCTGCGATAGGACACGGGCTCGCCGCTGCGCTTCCGGGGTGAGGTCGCTGGCCAGGAGACGATCGAGTTCGCTGCGCGCCATGTCGAGTTCCCGGCTGAAGCCCTGGAGATTGACGAGTGGGGAGCGCAGATCGTGCGAGACGCTGTAGACGAACGTCTCGATCTCCTGGTTTTTCTGCTCCAGATCGAGATTGGCGCGCGAGAGTTCCTCCGCACGGCGCTCCAGCGCTTCCTGATAGATGCGTTCGCGGAGCTGCGCAGATTTGAGGTGATCGGCGAGGAGGTGAAACTGCTCGTCGAGCTCGCGGATTTCGTCGCTGCCGGTGATGAGCGAAGGCAGGGCCTCGCCGCGGGAAATGCGTTGCGTGTTTTCCGTGACCACCTGGATGCGCGAACTGATCTCCCGGCTGAACATGTTGGCGGCCAGCGCGCCGATGCCCACGTTGACCAAAAGACCGGCGAGGAGCAGGGAGTTTTGGGTTTGATTGGAACGCTGTAGCGCTGTGAGACGCTCGGCATCGAGCTTTTCCTCGCTGTCGCGAAACAAAGCGATTTCCTCGCTCAGAGCCTCCATGATCGCCTGGCCGGTCAAGTTCTGGAGCTCCTGCTGGACGCGTTCCTGTTCGCCATTCTTGGACAGGCCGACGATCCAGCTTTCATAGTCGAGTCGCGCGCGCGCTTTCTCGAAGACGCGGGTGAAACGATCTCGCTGCTTCGGGTTATCGCTCACCATGTGCTCCAGCTTTCCAAGTTCGGCGGCGATGGTCTGACTCCCCTGAGCCAGCTCCCGTGTAAATAGCTCGTCCTTCGTGAGCATGTATGCGCGCAGATTGCTCTGCGAGGTGAGCAGCATCCGATAGACCGTATCGGTCTGCATGAGCACGTCCTTCGTATGCACCACCCAATGCAAGGACTGGTGGTGGTCGGACTGTCGCTTCATGAGCAGTCCGATGAAGAGCGCCTGATAGGCGAGCGGCAGGGCCAGCACCAGAAGTCCTTTGCGGAGGATGGTGACACGCCGTGGTTTCATGCTTTTTAGAAAATCGCGAATGCTGCCCGCTTTGCGTGTGTCTCTACCGAGCAAAAAAGCGGGCGCAGACTTGGGAAAGTCTGCGCCCGCGATGAAGGGAAATGATGCCGGTGCTTAACTAGCGAGCTGCTCGCCGACCGAGTAGCGGAGGAAGCGGCGGATCACGAGTTCATCGCCGAGTTCCTTGCTCTTGGCCGCGACGAGCTGGGCGATCGTCTGGTCGGGGTTCTTGATGAACGCCTGATCGATGAGGCACACGCCGCTGTAGAACTTCTCGATTTTCCCATCGACGATCTTCTCGATGATGTTCGCCGGTTTGCCCGGAGGCACTTGGCCGCGATAGACTTCGCGCTCGCGTTCCAGCGTGGCGGCCGGGACGGCGCTGCGATCGACGCTGATCGGATTCGCCGCGGCGATCTGCAGGGTGATGTCGCGGACAAGCTGCTTGAACGCTTCGGTCGCCGTGGTTTCGTCCTTGTTCGCGCCGACTTCGACGATCACGCCGACTTTGCCGCCGGTGTGGATGTAAGCGGCGACGGCACCGTGGCCGGTCACCTCGACGCGGTCGCTGCGACGGATGAGGATGTTCTCCCCGATCTTCTGCACGAAGGTCACGCGGTCCGCTTCGAGGTCGGCGCCGGGCTCGGACGCGATCTTCTTGGCGACCTCGTCGGTGAAAGCCTTGAAGCTGTCGTTTTTGGCCACGAAGTCGGTCTCGCAGTTGATCTCGACGAGCACGCCGACTTTCGCACCGGGCAGGATGGCCTGGGCGATCACGCCTTCCTTGGCGTCGCGATCGGCTTTCTTCGCGGCGCTCGCCGCGCCTTTTTTGCGGAGGACGTCGACCGCGGCTTCGAGGTCGCCATTGGTTTCGGCGAGGGCGCGTTTGCATTCCATCAAGCCCGCGTTGGTCTTCTCGCGGAGCGTCTTGACGAGTTGGGCATCGATGACAGTGGCAGTGCTCATAGGGATCGTGGGATTACTTGGTTGGAAAAACGAAGAGACGAGAGCGTAGGCCCTCGTCTCTCCAAAGGGGTTGTGTGCGAGGGTGGCTTATTCGCTGACGCCAGCGAGGGCTTCCTGATCCTTCTTGGTCCGGCCCGTCTGAGTCGAGACCATGGCGTCGACCAGCTTCTGGAGGACGATGCGGATCGCGCGGATGGCGTCGTCGTTGCCGGCGATCGGGTAGTTGATCAACTCTGGATTGGCGTTGGTATCGACGATGGCGACGGTCGGGATGCCGAGGCGCTTGGCTTCGGCGACGGCGATCGCTTCGCGGGTCGTGTCGATGACCACGAGCGCGTCGGGCAGCTTCTGCATGTCGCGGATGCCTTCGAGGTTGCGCTTGAGTTTTTCGCCCTCGCGTTTCACCGCCGCGATCTCCTGCTTGCCCATCTTGCTGTACTCGGTCTGCTTCTCGAGATCCTCGATATACTTCATCCGGGCGATGCTCTTGCGGATGGTGGTGAGGTTGGTCAGCGTGCCACCGAGCCAGCGCTGGTTGACGTAAAACTGGTTGCAGGCCGACGCGGCTTCCTTGATCGCTTCCTGCGCCTGCTTCTTGCAGCCGACGAAGAGCACCTTGCCATTGCGGGCGGCGATGCTGCTCAGGAAATCAGTGGCTTCCTGGAGCTGCTCGACGGTCTTGCCGAGATTGATGATGTAGATGGCGTTGCGCTTCTCGAAAATGAATGGCTTCATCTTCGGGTTCCAGCGTTTGGTCTGGTGACCAAAGTGGACACCAGCCTCGAGAAGTTCCGTCATCAGTTCAGTGGACATAGGTAAGTGTGCGTTTGCGGGCGTAAAAGAAAATGGGCGGGTTGTTTAAGCGCGAAGACTTTTGAAAGCAAGGGCGAATCTAGGGAAAGTTTTGGCGGCGCACCGAGCCGGTTGGTTGAAACGACCATGCCTTGGAGAGGTTTGTTTTCTCGGAGTTCATGGGACGCCCTGCCGGATTCCCGGCTCTCACAGATGCGAACCGTTTAGCCCTGCCGGAAATCCGGCAGCCCCAAACGGGAGCCGTTAACTGTTGCCGGGAGCACTTCCACTCTGGGAGAGCGCGCTTTGGCCGACTGGAAAGGCCGGGAGCGGCTGAGGTGCCATGGAAGACGTGAAAACGTGTGCCAGGGAGAATTTCCGCCTCGTGACCCAGCTCCCGCTGGGTCAGGCCCGGGTCTGGGCCGCTCCGCGGCACCGGGTGGACCGGGCTCGGTCGGCCACCCCGCTGGCCGCGCTGGCGAAGCCGAGCTTCGGGGCCGAGCGCGTGCCCAAGCAGGAGCTTGGGCACGAGGAGCAAAACCGCTTCCTCGACCGCAAAATCAGCAAGGCGCTGCCGGGCAACCGGCAGCGCCTTTTCCTGCGACCTTTCCGACCAATGGCGTGAGGCTTTTTCCGCAGCCTGACCGGAGGGTAAAAAATTTGTTTTCTTCTGGCTTGCCGGGGCTGGCGGCGAGGGGCTTACTGCCGCGCAATTCGGCGGGACGGCCACGGCGGGACGGCCATCCAAAACCAAAACTCAGCGCCGGTGTGCTTACGCTCGCACGGAGACGCCGCCGCGCCGCCCTTTGATCTTTGGCCCTTTGCCCTTTTCCTTTTTCGGCGGAGCCGAAGGTTCCGAGGGGGGCGGGCTTTGATCGCCGGAGGCGGCGAAATTTTTTGTGGAAAAACGTGCCTC
>Ga0209181_10009351_pt1 | contig 12911 bp, 13 predicted proteins | sample MAT05_FD_187208 | JGI IMG/M metagenome (GOLD analysis project Ga0209181, IMG submission 187208) | Freshwater microbial communities from Lake Fryxell liftoff mats and glacier meltwater in Antarctica - MAT-05 (SPAdes) (version 2) | ecosystem: Environmental > Aquatic > Freshwater > Ice > Liftoff... | reverse complement strand
AGCAAACGAACAACGAACAACGAAAAACGAACAACGTTTTATTGATGGCATCAAACAAGCCCTTCATCAAAGCATGGTCAGGCATCCCAACCTCATCATCATGGGTCAGGATATTGCAGAGTATGGTGGTGCTTTTAAAATTACCGAGGGCTTTGTAGAAGAATTTGGCAAGGCCAGAATACGCAACACACCCATTTGCGAAAGCGCTGTTGTGGGTGCAGCATTGGGTTTAAGTTTAGAAGGATACAAATCCATCATGGAAATGCAGTTTGCCGATTTTGCAACTGTGGGCTTCAATCAAATAATAAATAATCTTGCAAAAATATATTACCGCTGGGGACAAAATGCCGATGTGGTCATTCGCATGCCAACGGGTGGTGGTGTGGGTGCAGGGCCTTTTCACAGCCAGAGTAACGAAGCCTGGTTTGTACACACACCGGGTTTAAAAGTTGTTTACCCAAGTACACCTGCCGATGCAAAAGGTTTGTTGATTGCTGCTATCAACGATCCCAACCCTGTTTTATATTTTGAGCACAAAGCTTTGTATAGGAGTGTTAGCGGCCCGGTGCCTGAGGAATACTACGAAATAGAAATTGGTAAAGCCAGGTTGGTTACCAGCGGCGATGATATCAGCATTATCACATACGGCGCCGGTGTGCATTGGGCAATGGACTATGCAAAAAATCATACTGATATTTCGATACACATTTTAGATTTGCGGACATTGCTTCCTTTAGATTATGCTGCCATTAAAGAAGCTGTTACAGCAACCGGTAAAGTTTTATTACTACACGAAGACACACTCATTGGCGGCATTGGCGGCGAAATTGCAGCATGGATTGCTGAACATTGTTTTGATAAATTAGATGCACCGGTGCTGCGATGTGCATCGCTTGATACACCGATTCCTTTTAATTTAGAACTGGAGAAAAACTTTATGGCTTACAGCAGGCTGGATGAAACGGTGAAGAAGCTTTTAAATTATTAGAGAACTTTGCCAAAGTTTTAAACTTTGGCAAAGTTGATAAAAGATGCATACGCTTTACATTGTAGCAGGTTGCAATGGTGCCGGTAAAACAACCGCATCAAAATTTTTATTGCCCGAAGTCTTTCACACAGATATTTTTATCAATGCAGACATTATTGCAGCTTCAATAAACCCGGATAACCCGGAGTTAGCAGCCATGAAAGCAGGAAGAATGATGCTGCAGCAAATTCAGCAAAGGCTTGCCGCCAAAGAAACTTTTGCTGTAGAAACTACATTGGCAACCAGAACTTACCTGAACCTGGTAAAGCAAGCACAGTTGTTGGGATATGAAGTGGTATTATTCTTTTTTTATTTGCCTTCGGCAGAAATGGCTAAAGAAAGAGTGAAATTAAGAGTAAGCAAAGGCGGCCATAATATACCGCCGGATGTAATTGAGAGACGGTATGTTTCAGGAATTCAATATTTTTTTGAATACATAAAGCTGGTAGATAGATGGCGTATATATGAGAATCATCAATCGCCACCTGTTAAAATAGCCGAAGGGGAAAGGGAAAATTTTGAAAATATCATTAACTTTGATTTATGGGAAAAGCTAAAACTCGTATAGGGTTTTCTGAAAAATTTATAATTGAAAGCAATGCTATAGATAAAGCTTTGAACAAAGTTACCCAACATCTCATTGCCGAAGCCAAGGCCACCAACTCTTACATCGTTGTTTCTGATAAAAACGGTAAAGTAAAAAAAGTACCTGCTAAAGATTTGTAAAATCAGATTAAGAAGTTATTTAAGCCACCCAATGAAGCGATTAGTATTGCGTATGTTTAAATACACCGATTCCTTTTAATAAAGAACTTGAGAAAAATTTTATGGCTTATACCAGGCTGGATAAACATGTAAACAGGTTGATGGAATATTGTTACCAGTATAAATGTTTGAGAGACAAAGTTGGTTTTTGAAAAAAGAAAATATATTTTCACATAGTAAAACTATTTACCAAAACCAAACCTTCAACCATGTCAACTTCAACAATTGTGCTTATTGCAATCGGTATTCTGGCTATTGTAATCATCAGCGCACTCATTAAAATTTATAACGAACTTGCCAAAGAGCGTATTCTTACTCAGGAAGGTGCCAGCGGCGTGGGTACTTGTCTGCAGCAACGCAACGACCTGATACCAAACCTGGTTGAAACCGTAAAAGGTTACGCCGGCCACGAAAACCAGACATTGGTGGATGTAATAAAATGGCGCAACCAAAGTGCCGGTGCAGCTTCCATGGAAGAACAGAATGCCGCATCTGGCGGATTGAAACAGGCACTCATCAATTTACTTTCGGTTACAGAAAATTATCCCGAGCTTAAAGCCGATGCCCAGTTTCAGCAACTGATGGCACAATTAGCACAGCTTGAAGAAAAAATTAGTGATGCCCGTCGCTATTACAATGGCACCGTGAGGGAATACAACCAAAGTCTTGCCGTGTTTCCTAAAAACATTGTAGGCAATAGTTTTGGTTTTAAGCCAGCCGTTTTCTTTGCCGAAGATGAAGGAGCAAAAGTGGCTCCTAAAGTAAGTTTTCAATAAACGCTTATTATTACCTCAAAATTATTTTATGCGGAACAGCATCATCATTGTTGTATTGCTTTTGTCAAATATTTTTGCCCAGGCGCAAAGAACAAAAATACCTGCATACTACTTTACAAAAACCAGCGAATTTTATTTAACCGATGCTGAAGTAGATTCCCTCTTTTACGATGAAGCCACGGAGTTTTTAAAAGAACAAAATATTCCGGAAGCAATGGCTGAGGCAGCATATCCAACCATAAAAAATATGTTGCTGGCTACCAGCAAACAATGGATAATGCAGGCATTTAAAGAACTGGAGAGTCAGCATAAAATAAAACCAACAGGCGATAAAAATTCTCTAAACTTTGCAATTGCCAAACAATTATACACAGAAGAAATTCAGGCGCAGGTTAGAAAGACATTTTTTAAAAACAGCGCACTCAAAAAATACGCTTCCCTCGACAACAGCGACCGGATTACCAGTTTTAACAGCACCGTGCGTATTGGAACAAAAGGTAAACTGCTTGTGCAGGAAGAGATAAGCATACACAATGGTAATGGCGAAACAAATTCGGTTTATGACAAGGATGGTTCATCAGATGGGGCTGTAGTAAATAATGAGATCAAAAGAGGTATTGTGAGAGCCTTTCCGCTATACTACATTAATAAGTATAAACTTTTTCAGAACACTACATTTAAATTAATAGCAGTTTTAAAAGATGGTAAAAAAGAAAACTATCATACAGAAAACCACCAGAACGGTATATTAGTTTATACCGGCAGCAGCGATGTTTTTCTGGATAATGGCGAGTACACCTACAGCATTACTTACGAAACAGATCATCAGTTAAAATCACTGAAAGACTTTGATGAACTGTATTGGAATGTAACCGGTAATGGCTGGTCGTTTAAAATAGATTCTGCAAGCTGTACTGTGATACTTCCAAAAGGCGCAACAACACTTTCAAGTAAATGCTATACAGGTTCGCAGGGAGACACTGCTGCCGATTGTAACTTTAGCCAAACCATGGACGGCGATAGTATTGCCATTGTTTTTAAAATAGTAAAACCGCTAAAGCCTTACCAGGGGCTCACCATTGCAACATCGTGGCCAAAAGGATTTATCGAAAACCAACCTACGCTTTGGCAAACCATAAAATATTATGTGTGGAATAACAAGGCGGTTTTCTTTTTACCAATAGCCGCATTGTTTGCTGCTGTTTTTTGTTTTATTTTTTGGTTCAGGTTTGGCCGTGATCCTGAAAGAGGAAGTGTATATCCTTTGTTTGAGCCGCCAGCCGGGTACAGCCCGGCAGCATTGGGCTATATCTATAGCCAAAAATTTACCCAGCAGTTAACAGCCGCTACCATGGTAGATGCGGCAGTACGGAATAAAATTAAAATTGATGTGGAAAGAGAAGGCTTTATTATTAAGCACAACGAATACATCATAAGCAAAAGCAAGTTGCCGGAAAAAAAGAAGACAAGCGACTATGAAGATTTCCGGAGCGATGTGGATGATCTTATTGGTTCACGCATAGAGAAAGGAAAATACAACAGAAACCTGGCCGACCTGAATAAGGAAGTGCAGCGTTATTGCGAAGACAATTATAAAAGCAAAGACGGTTTTAAAAAAGGCAACAAAGGTTTTTTTGCCCTCAATGTTTCTTATACTGCATTTCCGGGATTGATTTGTGTGGCGGCGGGTATCTGGGGTATTATTGAATTGTTTAAAGCGCTTTATTTATCAAACTTCTGGCAGATTGGTTATTACGTTGCAGGTATTGTTTTATGTGTAATTGTATTTAGAATATTCAAAAAGCTATTGGCCGCCTACAGCCCCGAAGGCCGGCAACTGGCAGATAAGATCGAAGGCTTTCGCATGTTTCTGGCTACCGCCGATGAAAAAAGATTTGACCTGATGAGCCCGCCAAAAAAATCACTTGAGCTGTACGAAAAATATTTACCCTTTGCCATTGCATTGGGCTGCGAAAACGAATGGGGACAAAAATTTGAAGACATTATCAACACCGCAGTAATTGGTGGTGCCGTAGCCAGTTCTGCCTTTGCACATAGTATGAGCAGAAACAATGAAAGTTTTGGTTCTTCCTTTGCATCATCTTTCAGCGGGGCTATATCTTCTGCAAGTACGCCTCCATCCAGCAGTTCATCTGGCGGCGGCTCTTCGTTTGGTGGTGGCAGCAGCGGCGGTGGTGGTGGTGGTGGCGGTGGTGGTGGCTGGTAATATTTCCAGAACAGACTAGATTCTTTAACCTAAAAAATAAAAACACATGTTTAAAGAAACTTCCTTTGATGATTGGTTTGCCGAAGTAAAAACCGAATTTGCAAAAGCCGGACTTACACTACCGGAAGACATTGAAATGATGGAGCTCGCCCACATGGAGTGTATGACAGAGAAAAAAATCAATTGCTGATTTTGTGCAGGAAAATATTGCTGAGCAAAAAGGTTCATTATAAATATGGGCCAAAAGAGAAGAGACAGCAAATACTGGAAACGTAAGTTTGGAAGCCTTGCAGAAAGCATAGAACCCTATTATCAGCATTTTGATCTTCGGCCCATTGATGACCTGGACGATGAAGGGTTTACATATCTTATCGCTCCTGTAAAAGGCGTGAACATGCTCGACCTGAATGAAACCGAAATAACCAACGAAAGTATTAAACCCAGATTTTGCAGTTGAAATCGTAGCGAGGGTTTCAAATACAAAACAGATAAGGGTTTCAGGTTATTTTTTGGATGAAAAAATAGTGAACTATTTTGAATTCAAAAAATGTTCTGAAAGCCTTAGCTGTGAAGGATTTGGAAGCCGCAGTAGATTTCAACTGCAAAATCTGGGTTAAACTACTAACCCGGTTGGAATATGTAAAAGAATTAAGAGCGAAGGGCTGCAGAATTGACGATGGCTGTATTGAAGACCTGAACAAAATAGCAACCCTTGAATTGCTGCATGTAAAAAACACCGGGGTTACCATTGATGGGTTATTACAATTGAATGGACTTGTTAATCTTAAAAAGATATTTTTTTCAGCAGATGATGTTGAATCTATCACAGAAAAACTATTGCAATTAAAAATCATGTTGCCGCACTGTGATCTTGTTATAGATTCAATACCTTATTATTTTAATGCAATCGGTCTTTTTTTATCTGCAGTTAAAAAAAAGGCTGCACGTACAGGCTTAAAATAAAAAATGAATTATTGGATGCTCCATGGAGCACCTCGCTTGGTCATCCCAGCGATACCTGTATTGAATCAGAAGCCCAGGACCTTTATTCGATCAAGGATATTGAATGGGTGGAGATAAACCCGATAGAAAAAAGGGCAGCGGGAAGATTAGTGCCAGAAAAAGAGATTAATCATTCGCAAGAAATAGCAACTCTGCTGGATTACCTGTCATTTTATTTCATGATAACCGAAGGCATCATCAGTGTTTATCTTGTAAAAAATAAGCTATAATAATTGGCTCATAATTTCTTTCACTTCGCAATAAGTTTCCTCATCCGGGCAACGAATCTGCCAGCCATACAGCATTTCATATTTTTCAAAACAGATGGTAAAGCTCAGCCAGTTGCCTTTTAGTGTCCAGTTGGTCTACCAAATACCGTAGCCATCATGGTCTTCATCAACAGGTGCATCATCATCGGGTTCCGGAAGATTCATAGCATCATGATAAGCTTTATCCAGGTCTGCTTCATCATAGCCGGCTTCAATGAGCTTTGCTATTTCCGGTATGGCCACATAAAAATCACCCATGTGGTTAATGCCTTCAACAATATTTCGTTTTTTTGGTTTTTCCATCAGTTGCTTTTTTTCTCTGCGCCTCAGTGGTTTTTTCTCTCCCAGGTGACAGGTCCTCTCCGCACGTGTGTTTATTATAGTTACCTTTTATTTATTTTTTATCACTCTGCCACAACGCCATTCAAGTTCTATAGATCTAAAAATGATCCAGCTATATTCCTTATCTGTAAAGATTAAGGAAATGCAGGAGTCATCAAAAATTTCATCGGCATGTTTGGTTAATTCGTTCCATTGTAATTGAAGTACAGGGCTGCAATCGTCAGATAAAAAATATACAGGTCCATCTTCAAATTGAAATAGTTCCTGTGCCTTACCCAGCATGTCTCCAACATTTGAATTCCATGTATCCAGGAGTGGCAGACCCATCACATATTTAAAGGCACTGGTGGAAGGATGATCTTTTAATACTTTATCCAGTATGTCTTCCCCGGATGTAGTTATCATGTCGGGGTTTAACTCCGGGTTGTTCAATTCCTTTATTGCTTCAATATAAAAAGGTTGTTCTGCCGGGGTTACATGGCAGAGTGACTCAATATGGTATTCCATACCCAACTTCTTAATAGCATGAAAATAATTTAACCAGTGAAATTGTATACCAAGCTGCACGTGCCTGCGGGCCTGTAGCAGCATCTGCAAGTGCAGGCGTTTGGTATCTAATTGTATTTTTTGAGCTTCGTTCAAAATATTAAACAAGTTTACTTAATCTCCAGGGTGATATGTTTTCTCTGCATGCTTCAACACATCATCCTTATAAAACAGCACCTCTTTAAATTGTCCTTTGCTGTACATCAGGCCCTGGTCAAAGAAATGTTTTGAATTTACATCGCCACTTTCGCCACCTGCCAATAAAGACTTTGCTTTAATTTTTTTGCCAAACTCAACAGCACAAATAAAACTGTTGCCATGTACACCGTATCTTTTTTTACTGCCGGCAAAAGTTTTGCTGTTGTAAGAAGGCAGCATACCCCAGGCAGATGAAGCGAAACCAACAGGAACGCTTGGCTTGTTATCATCAAACTTATTGTCAATATCATTGGAGATGCGTTGAAAACGATTGATATCTCCCCACGCAATTTTCCAATCGCCAAATTTTTCTTTCAGTTCATTGATAACAGCAAGCAGGGGCGGTACTACTTCGTTCACATGCACGGTGGCAGCAAATTCAGTTGTTTTATCAACCTGGTCGGCATTGGGTTTATCAACGCTGGTCTTATTAATTGCTGCCGAAATTTTTTGTCCCCATTCAATTGCTAAAGTAGTAGCAACAGAATTTTCGCCGCATCGCAGGTCCCAGTTTTTTAACAGGGTAATGGGTTCAATCAGTTGCCTGTAAACAGAATCTGCCGGTGAATAATTTTTTTCAAATGCATTTACCAATGCCGGAATCAGTTTTTCAAAAGCAGCAAGGTAGGTATCGTAACCGGCTGCAATTACTTTATCAAGTGTGTACTGTTTTTCTTTGTCTAAAACCCTCACCGCATTAATCCCCCGGAAATTTTCTCCATCGGGTGCCAGGTATCTTGCATAATCGGTTTGTTTAGGACTGAATTTTCCGGCAGCAGTAAAAGGTGTGGCGTTGCAATTTTGCAGCCAGCCATTTTCAGGATTATACAGATGTACACTTTCATCTACGGCATGATAACCTTTCCATTGGGTTGCAGATGTTGTTCCGTCAACGGGTTTGCTCCAATCGTATTTTGGATCACGCTTTGGTAAAAAATTACCATGCCAGTAAGCAATATTTCCTTCAGCATCGGCATACATGGTATTGTTGCTTGGATTGGCACCCATGTCCATCGTTTTTTTAAAGTCGGCAAAACTATTTGCTTTGGTCCGCAACCAGCTTTGCATAAAACCTTTTGTATCGCGGTTGTTGTGGCGCAGGCTAAGGTATTGACCGTTACGCTTTGTCATGATGGGGCCGTGATGTGTAAACATGGTATTGAATATTCTTGATGCTGAGCCTGTAGCCGTTTTGTATTTTATCCGGATGGGTTTTATAGTAACCAGCTTTTTTTTTCCATCATATTCATAAAACCAGTGCTTATTTTTTTTAGTTAGATTTTCAATATAAGCATCCGAAATGTCCACTTCGCTTGATGTGTGCATCCATCCGCAATGCTCATTAAAGCCCTGGTAAATAAATGGCTGTCCCCAGGTAACGGCACCATAAGCATTTAAACCCTCTTCACTATTCATGTGTACCTCCGGCCTAAAATAAAATGTTACATGCGGATTTATATATAAAATGGCATTGCCCGATGCGGTGATCTTTGGCGCAAAGGCAAATCCGTTTGAACCTGTTAACACTTCTTCTTTATATTCCTGTTTTGCAAAAGCCTCATCTGAGCCAAAAAAATTTTTCACTTCATTCAGCGTTATCCCACCCGTGCTGATTGCACCAATGCTCCCATCGGTCCAAAGCAATGGATACCAGGGTTGAAAGCGATTGAGTAATGCCGGTTTTATTGCTGGGTTTTTGTAGAGAAAATAATTGATGCCATCGGCATACCCATTCAATATTTTTTTTAACCAGTCAGGTGCGGTCGCAAAATCTTTTATGGCATCTGAGCTATCTATCATCAGGCGAATGAGTAAGTCGTTATACAAATCTTTTTCGCCGTTTACTTCTGATAAGCGGCCAAGCTTTTCAATATAATTTAACTCCACTCTTTTAAAATCATCTTCGCACTGGGCATATAGTAAACCAAAAACGGCATCGGCATCTGTTTTACCATAGATATGGGGAATGCCATAGTTGTCTCGAATGATGGTAATATTGGCTGCCTGTTTTTGCCAGTTGTTTATTTCAACTTTCGAAAAGGGTTGTGCGAATAAACTCAATGGAAAAAAAAGTACGAGTAATGTTTTCATGTGTCGGTTTTTTTAATGCTTATGCCTGCGCTTAATAATTCCACCCGACGCTTCTTTGATGGTACTGGCAAAAACAAAAGCTTGTGGGTCTGATTTATAGACGAGATTTTTTAGCTTTCTAAGTTCAAGCCGGTTAATTACGGTAAAGATGATATCGCAATCGCTGCTCACTTCAAATTTTCCGGGAAGGAAACCTTTTTCGCCTTTATAAATGGTGATACCCCTGCCGAGGTTATTAACCAGTTGGTATTTGATTACTTCACTTTTTCCGGAAATGATTGTTACGCCGGTATATGCCTGTATGCCTTCTACCACATAGTCAATACAACGTGTGGCCGCAAAATAGGTGAGTATAGAGTACAAGGCTGTTTCAATACTAAATACATAGGCAGCGATGCTGAAAATAATAATATTAATACCAAGGATAATTTCTGTAATGGTGAATGATGTGCGTTTTAAGGTGTATAACGCCAGCACTTCAATTCCGTCTAACGCTGCACCGGCACGCATTACCAGCCCTATGCCTGTACCCAGGAATATGCCACCAAAAACCGACATCAATAATTTGTCGTTTGAAAAAATGCTGACGTGAATGTTGTGGAAAAAATACAAACAGATACCCAATAGCGCTACGCAGATAAATGTCCAGATAGCAAATCGTTTGCTTATGGAAAAATAACTGAGTATGATGAAAGGCAGGTTTAAAGCAATGATCAATAAAGAGGAAACATGGTGAGTACCCTGTATCAACAGGTATATACCGGTAATGCCGCCATCAATAAGCTGGTTTGGTAACAGGAAAAAATTTATCGCTATACTGGATAGTAAAATGCCCAGCAGCATAAAAAAAATATCCTGTACTAATTCGCCGGCTTGGCTGCCTTTATTAACAGCCATGGTTGAGGCAATCCTTGCTTCAATTTCTGCAAGGGTGCTTTTCTTTTGTTGGCCGTACAGGTTAATGGCAGTATCTGTAAAAAACCGGTGATTAGATAAGAACTTAGCCTGCTGAAGGTCCCACTCTGCCTGCGTTTTTACAGAGCCCAGGTTTTTATACTCAGTAAAGAGTTTTTCTGCATTGGTAAGATAGTGTTCTCCACCGAGGTAATGCAGGTCGGCATCGCAAAGTATTTTTGAAAGATGGTTGACAGGTGATTGGGGAATTTTAGTAGCCCTTATCATTTCACTGATACGCTCAATCTGCTCGGCAGTATAATTAAAGTTGGGGAGATATTTAGTGGCTATTTTACAGGAAAACTCTTCATGGTCATCGTGATGTTGTAAAAAACCAGCATCGTGAAACAGGGCTGCCGTCTTTAGTAATACAAGATCTTCGCCTGAAATGTTTTCGCTTTTGGCCAATTGTGTGGCAGCCGTAATAACACTTATGGTATGAGGTGCATTGTGATAAAAAATATAACTGGGCAAACCGGTCTCCAGTTTATTTATCATGAATGTGTACACCTCATCATATTGCATGGGCAAGTTTTTTGGTATTATTTAATTGAGTACTTCATACAAAAGCACTTCTTCTGATTTGTTTTTAAGATTGGCAGTGCCTATTTCTTTGCAATTAAAAGATTGTTTTACTTTTTCGTAACAGGTTGCAGAAATAACGATCTGGTTGGCGGTGGCCACAGATTGAAAACGCTGTGCGGTGTTAACAGTATCGCCAATCACCGTATAATCCAATCTGCGTAAAGTGGCAGAACCGATATTGCCGCAGATCATTTCACCGTTATTGATACCGATTGAAACTTTGGGTGTAAAACCATTTTCTGAAGGCAGGGCTTCTATTTTATTGCGGATAGCCAGGCTGGCATCAATGGCGCGGTCAATATGAAAATCTCCTTTGAAAACAGCCATTACACAATCGCCAATGAACTTATCGATAATTCCGTTTTGTGCAATGATCTCTTTTACCATCAGGTCGAAATACTTATTCAATAAGGTAACTACCGTATCAGGGGTTTCATTTTCGCTGATAGAAGTGAAGCCGCAGATATCAATAAAAGCCACAGTTGCTTCAACAGTCTCATTCTCCATCAGGGAAGCTTCATATTCACGTCCTCCCATAAAACTCAGTACATTCTCATCCACGTACATTTTAAGGATATTATTTTCCTTGATGGCCTTTAAAGTTTCTCTTACCTGCAGTACGTGTTTAATAGTTTTTTCCATGGTAAGCTCCAGGTCTTCAAAATTCACGGGCTTGGTTACAAAGTCAAAAGCGCCCCGGTTCATGGCTACTCTTATGTTCTCCATATCGCCGTAGGCGGATACCATCACTGTTTTTGTGAGCGGGCTGGATTCGTTGAGTCTTGTAAGCAATGTTAAGCCGTCCATTTCGGGCATATTGATATCGCTCAATACGATCGCTATATCGGGATGCTGCAACATTTTATCCAGTGCATCATTTCCATTGATTGCAAAAATGAATTCATACTGTTGCTCCCTTATCTTCTGCCTGAATTTTTGTTTGATGAGCACTTCCAGATCGGCCTCATCATCAGCTACTAAGATCTTTGTCATACGAGCTTTGTTTTTAATTTCTCCTTTAATGAAGTAAAATCAACCGGTTTGGTCAAAAAATCATCGGCACCCAGTTGCATGGCCTGGTTATAATTCTCATCATCGCCATAAGCGGTGATCATCATTACAATGGGCGGTGGTTTTTCGTATTTTTCTTTTATGTGCCGCAATAATTCAAGCCCGCTCATGCCGGGCATATTGATATCCGAAAGAATCAATACGGCTTCGTGTTCATTAGCCTGCATATACTGCATTGCTTCTTCGCCTGAAAAGGCGAATACCAGTTCCATTTCACCATTTTTGATCTCTTTCCTGAACCGTTGTTCAAAAAGTACCTGCACATCTTTTTCGTCGTCGACTACCAGAATTTTCATGTAATTAATTTATACCGGTAAGATAATAATAAATGTTGTGCCTTCACCCTCTTTTGTTTCTACTTTTAATTCTCCGCCATGCCCCTTGGTTACAATATCATAGCTTAATGATAAACCCAACCCTGTTCCCTGCCCGGTTGGTTTGGTGGTAAAGAAGGGTTGGAAAATTTTGTCTAAAACTTTTTGAGGAATGCCTGGCCCGTTATCTTTCACTGATATTAAAACCTCGGCCCCCCTGCCCCCCGAAGGGTGGTTCTTGGAAGTCTTTATTGTTACAGTAGGTTCATGTTTATAGTTAGGGTCTTTGAACCCCCCTTCGGGGGGCAGGGGGGCTGCATAAAACGCATTCGTCAATAAATTCAACACAACTCTTCCAATATCCTGCGGAATGATATTTATTTTTCCGATGGAGGTATCAAAATCAGTTTTCATCGTGGCGTTGAAAGACTTGTCTTTTGCCCTTAAACCATGATAACTTAATCGTAAATATTCATCACACAACGCATTAATATCAGTTGGTTCTTTTACACCGCTGCTGCTGCGGCTGTGTTGCAGCATTCCTTTTACAATGGCATCGGCTCTTTTGCCGTGGAATATTATTTTATCCTCATTATCAATAACATCATCAGCCAGTGAATTTACTTCTTCCATATTTCCTTTTTTCAATTCATCTTTCATTTCTACCAACAACTCTTTATTCACTTCCGAAAAATTATTCACAAAATTTAATGGATTTTGTATTTCATGGGCAATACCTGCGGT
>Ga0209181_10009350_pt1 | contig 12911 bp, 10 predicted proteins | sample MAT05_FD_187208 | JGI IMG/M metagenome (GOLD analysis project Ga0209181, IMG submission 187208) | Freshwater microbial communities from Lake Fryxell liftoff mats and glacier meltwater in Antarctica - MAT-05 (SPAdes) (version 2) | ecosystem: Environmental > Aquatic > Freshwater > Ice > Liftoff... | reverse complement strand
ACTTTCCCTGTGTAGTTACATAAAGTGACCATTATGAGGCATACTCTCAACTATATAGGGTTCATTTACGCGATATGTCATTGGCGATAAATTGATTTTCTGAATTGAAACAGGCTGAGTAGTTACAGCGAATAGAGTAATTATCGTCTTTCAAATTAAAATAGAGATGGCCTTTATCCGAAAGATAAACTTCGGCAACAATTCCCCTAACCCATCGGGTCGTATCGAATATTTCCTGCTGAAGCAGCTTTCTGATATATCGATTGGTATCTCGAATACTTTGCTCTGCAATATCATCTGTTTCAGTCATGACGCTAAACTATTTCCCCTTTGATTTTTTGTCGATCTCTTTAAAAGGGTCTTTGCCTTTTTCGATCAACACTTTTCGGCTGCGTCCACCCGCCACAGGGTCGCCAATTACGCCCAGTTCTTCCAGCAAGTCGATCATACGGGCGGCGCGGGGATAGCCTAAACCGAGTTTGCGCTGGATGAGCGAGGCTGAGGCTTCTTGTTCGTTGACGACCAATTCAATTGCTTGTTCCAGCATCGGGTCTTCTTCTGAAAGCGACTCGCGCCTGGTTACGCCGCGATCCCAAGGGGGACTGCCGGGTTTTTCCAACTTGCCTTCTTTAACTTGCGCCGCATACCAGTCTTTCCAGTGTTGAACGATGGAGCGAACTTCGTTATCCGCTACATAGCAGCCCTGCAAGCGTTTAGGCCCGGCGGCATCAATCGCAAGATAGAGCATGTCGCCTTTGCCCAACAGCGACTCCGCGCCGACGGAATCCAGAATCACCCGTGAATCAACACCGGATGCGACGGCAAATGCAATACGCGAAGGGAAGTTGGCTTTAATCAAGCCAGTGATGACATCCACGCTCGGACGCTGTGTTGCGACGACTAAGTGCATCCCGACGGCGCGTGCCATCTGTGCGAGGCGTGTGATGGTCTTTTCGGTTTCGTCAGGACGGCTCATCATCAGATCGCCGATTTCGTCAATCATAATAACGATATAGGGCAGCATTTCATCCTTACGCCGCTGACCAAGCCGCGCATTAAAATCTGCGATGTTACGGGCGACGTTTTCTTCTAGCAGTTTATAGCGCCTGTCCATTTCACGGGTACACCAGCGCAGCACCCCGATAATGCGTTCCATATCGGTTTCGACGGGGCCAAGCAAATGCGGCAGTCCGTTAAAGCGGCTGAGTTCGACCATTTTAGGATCGAGCATGACCAGCTTCATTTTGTCAGGCGTGTTGTTCAGGATGAGCGCTGTCGCCATCGCAGCGATACAAACCGACTTACCGGAACCTGTCGTCCCTGCGATGAGGAGATGCGGCATCGAGGCGAGGTCAACCGAGACAGGTGAGCCGGTTACATCGCGTCCGACGGGGATCACCAGCGGGGTTTTTGCCTTTAACATTTGGTCATGGAAATCGCGGCTTTCATAAACGGAACGCAAGGCAACGGTGCTTGGATTTTTGTTCGGGACTTCGATTCCCATATAGCTGTGACCGGGTACAGGTGTTTCCAGACGCAGACGTTTTGCCGAAAGGGAAAGCTCAAGATCACGCGAAAGCGCCGCGATTTTGCTCAACCTTGTGCGTTCTAGGAAGGTTTCACCTTCGCCGTCTTTCGTTTCGCGGAAGGGCTGCACGGCGTATTGGGTGACGGTTGGCCCCACTTTGACATCGACTACATCAATATTGATGTCAAATTCCAGCAGCGTATTTTCAATCAGGACGACATTACGGTTGATTTCTTTCTCGTCCGGTGGATTCATCTCTACATCTTGCAGCAGTTCAAGTGGGGGCAGGCTTTTATCGCGTTTGAGGATTTTCTTCGGCTCTTTCATGCTTTCTATGGTGAAGTAACGTTTGACGCGCCCATCAGGACGCTCCACCATCAATGGACCGCCTTTAGTTTTGGTATCCACTGGCTTTCCGATAAGGTCGAAATCCGCGATCAGACTCGCAGAAACCGCCTGATTCGTTTCGCCGCCGCTGACGATCATTTTGTCGAAACGCTCTTCGATGCTGTTGGGTGCGGGTTTAGGAGCCGCTGCACCCGGACGTTGGGAAGGCGGAAGGTTGTCGAAATTAGGCCGAATCCGAATCAGCGCACTTGTTGTTGGGCGGCGAGTGGTGAAAGAGGTCGGTGCAGGCATTGTTTCGATGGATGTTGGGGGGGGGATTTCTTTGGGTTTCGTCGCCTCAAAAATCCGCTGGCTGTATGTTTGCAAACGTTCGCTGGTGGCTTGCAGCCAATGGGTAATTTGCGAGCGACGAATGCCGATAACGTCACCAAAGCTAAAGATAAGAATTACGACGTAAATCAAGGTGGCAAAAATGGGGCCAAATGCCCAGTGCAGCGGCGCACTCATCCCCCAACCGATATAACCGCCGCCTTCGCCTGCACGAGCAATTGCACGGAGTTCCGGGTCGCCGCTGGAAAGGTGCATAATTGCCAGAATTGACAGAAAAGCGATTTCCAAAGCGAGGATTCGGCTGGTAGGGAAGGTGATAATGATGTTGAGTTTGGGCAGTAAGATGATAATCCCAAGCGCGAAAATACCGCCGCAGACGAGCAAGCTGCCATATCCGAATAGATTCCGCAGCGCATTAGACCAAGCTGCGGCTAAGGTCGCATCTGACGAGACATTGAAGATCGCCATAAACGACACAATGCCAAACACCAGCAGGACAATCGCGCCGATTTCGTCCAACCAAGGTGGCAGACTATCGAGCAGGGTATCCCAAAATTCCGGTTTAACTTCATAACGGGGTGTACTGCTCGGTTTTGGGGGTTCCGCTTTCTCTGGTGATGGTTTGACCGTTTTTTTGTTTACAGGTTTTTCCTGTGCCACAAACACTACATCCTGAAAAATTGTTGCCAAGAACTTGTGTTTAGTCTACCACTGATAACCTAAACGTACATCTCATTTGAATCTAAAAAGCCAGTATAACCGCGCTGGCTTTCTTAGAACATAAATTTAATTTACAGCGTTATATACTTACACGCAGACTCAGTCCAAGCCGCCGGGCTTGACCGTTAATGCTCAAAATACGGGCTTTGATGTGCTGCCCCTCAGAAACCACATTACGAGGGTGCAGAAAGTGGCCTTCTGCTAACTCGGAAACATGAATCAGCCCCTCTAGGCCGTCTTCGATGCAAGCGAATGCCCCAAAATCAACTACATTGGTGATGATTCCCTCGACGATTTGGTCGAGCGTATACCGATCTTGAACGGTTTGCCAAGGGTCGGGGCGCAGCCGTTTGATGCTTAATGCAATTCGTCCGGCTTCTCGATCAACATCCAGCACATATGCCTCGATATCCTGACCACGTTCTAGCATATTAGCAGGATGCCCCACCCGCCCCCAACTTAACTCACTAATATGGATTAAGCCCTCTAAGCCGCCTAAGTCTACGAATGCGCCGAAATCGCAAAGATTCGTGACGTGACCAGTCACAATATCGCCTTCTTTAAGACGGGTGAGGATGTCCCATCGTCCGCCTGGTTCAGCTTGTGCTGCGCGTTCAGATAAAATGAGGCGATTTTTTTCAATATTGAGTTCGATAACGCGTAAAAGTAAATTCTGCCCAACACGCTCCGTCAGTGCGTTACGGCGTATTGTACTGTTTAAGGTAGACGGAAAATTAATGAGCTGGCTGGCGGGTACGAAACCACGCAATGAACGCCATTCGACCAGCAATCCACCGCGATTGTACCCAATGACCTTAAGTTCAATGACCTCATCGTTTTCTGTAATACGGGTGATTTCTTCCCAATCGGTGTCGCTGCTGTCGTGATGATCTAAATAATTCTCTTCCCCTCCATAAGACGACTCTGTTCGGGGATTCCCCCCCGTATATTCCAGTGGGGCAGACCGCGCAAACTCGCCCTCACTGAGCAGCGATGACCAATAACCCTCGTCCAATGTGGGTGAGGGTGGTTTGTAATCGTGTCGCTGTAAATCTGTAGACATAACCGCTTTCCCCCTTGCTTGCTAACGTCAGACACGACCGTTATAGAAATTTGTTGAGTTGTATATATAGATGTGCTTGCGATGAGGCGATTATATCACATTGATAAAAAACAGGACTGAAGAAATTAGAAGTGGATATAAAATAGAAGTTAGGCAGTTCAGAGTGATTAGTTTTTAGCTAAAGCAGAATATAAGGGAAAACCTTTGACCTTGATAACAACTTTTAGCACAGAACTTGGTCAACTGCGTAAGTCCTAATTCAATATCAATTGAACTCCAGACAGATAAGGATAGAAGAATTAGGCTTCTTTTTCCATCATAATAATGGCATCCGCAACGGTTTCAATGGCAACATTTTGCTTGCGATAGAGGCTGGCTTCTGCCATATAAAGGCGTTGGGCGGTTTCTCTAGCTTTGCGTTTTTCGATAAAGCGCAGTTGGATGATGTTGTAAAGCATCCATTCTTGGCTTTTCATATCGCGCTCGCCCGCCGGACGTAATTTCTCAATTGCCTGTGTGAGGACTTCGCGCAGCGCTTTAACTGCATTCCCATTCGTTTGCGGCAGCATATCTTGAACAATCCCAAGTTCGAGCAAACGACTTTGGCTCAAGCCCGGTCCGCCCCAATAATGGCGAAGGGCGGCATGAACTTGCTCGATGATTTGTAGGCGGTCAGATAATCTGTTGCCTTTTAGAGAGGGGGTTCTTCCGGGACGGAACTCTAACTCTGCGGTGCGGCTGCGTGTTAGGCTAATTTGCGGCAGCAACCCCTCAAGTGCAGCATAAATTTCTGTTTGCAGCAGCATATCATCCAATGCTTGGGCGGCACGATGCACAAAAGTGTTGAGCGTTTGCACCTCATCCGGGGTGAGATCAATTTCGCTGGATCGTGCTTCGATGCCCATAATCCCAATAATGCCGATTAAAGGGTCATTTTGGGCAGCGGCGCTGCGTTGGCTGTAAAGCGGGACGACCCAAAAAGATTGCCATTGGTGAAGATTAGGCTGCATGAGATGGCTTATTTCGTCAGGTTGCAGCAATTTGTTTAAGTCCGGCCATAGATCGAGCTGCGTCATTTGTCCCGTCGTTTTAATCACCTCATACTCGCTGGTGTTGATGTCGATGACAGAAGCGACAAAAGCCGTGTTCACGCGCAAATAATCGCAGCTTGCCTCCAAAATTGCTTCGATGAGTTGGATAAGATCATCACGCGAAAGATAACGTTCACTCAGTTTTTGAAATTTCACCATTTGGTCATCGTCTTCATCAGGATAGATGAGGCGTTTTTCTAAGAGCGGAATGGCTAAGTCAATTATCCACTGCCACAGTAGAATCACCGCGACGGTGGCGAAAGGTAAAAATGTATTACCTGGGAGACCCCAAGGTTCCCCAATCGGGTCGGTATAGACGATAATCACCAGCGCGACCAACCCCGTGCCGGGTCCGCGCAGCATAAAGCGCAGCAAATCTGCCTTGACGACACGATCTGGCAACCGCGACCCAAAAAATGAAAGGGGATAGGCCAAAAACAGCAGCATCAAAATGACGACAAGATTAGCAAGATTCACCAAAAAAAGCGCATTCAGCGTGTATTCTTGGCCCGCGCCCAGCACGACGGAGTAAGGAAAAATGCCGATGACGGGCGTAAGCATCGCAAATTGTAAATAAGCCATCCGGCGTTGAGTACCGCGTGTTAAACAGCGGCGGCGAGCGCGTTCAACATTAATAAAAGCGACGCTGTTGTTAAGCAAAAAGTAGACGACATAGATCGGAAATAAAATACCTGCCCCCATGCTGATTCGTGTGCCGAATTGCTGGGGATTAATGATCGAATCCGTAAATGCGGCAAGCACCAGAAAAAACGCGCTAATGCTGTAGAGCAAGCGTACAACGCGCCGCCTGCGCCCCCTGGAGGGCAAGCCAGTTGTCTCTAGGAGTGCGTCTGAAAGATGAAAGGTAGCCGCAGGTATAAACGCCAAGCCCAACCACTGAAAACGTAGCAAAGCTTCATACGTGCCTAATCCTGGTTCTAAAGAGGTCAGCACATCGCCTATATAAACGATTGTGACACAGCCCAAAACGGCGCTTGAAGTTCGGGCGACGCGATCTTTAAAATTGCGCGTCAGATTATAAAGCAGCATCGATACGGCCACAATGACGATAGCAGATGCAAGAGTCTCATTGGATAAATCTAAAAAAACGGTGAGCGACTGAGTCATCGAAGCGCCTGAGCAAAGAAAACCGCAATATCTTGATTTGCGAAGTAGCGGTCATTAAAGCCGCAGAAAGTAAATCCAGCGTTTTGGGCGAAGAGCATAGCGGGATTATTCTTAGTTTGAGTCTCAATCATCAACTTGGTCATTTCGTTTTCTAATGCCCACTGGCGGGCAACTTTGAGCAGGCGTGTTCCAATACGCCGCCGACGGAAGGGCAGTGAAACGACTATATCTTGAACCATGCCGATTTGATGCGTGGGGTCTTGGCGCATCGTTAAATAGCCGAAGATAGTGTCTGGGTCATCTCGATCTGCCGCAACGAGAAAACAGACCGCAGAGTCCAGCGCGAGATGCAGCCTTCGCTCGCTGATTGGATAAGCAACCGTCATAGTGCGGGGTAGATGCTCTGTTTTGAACAATACACGGCGTAAACCCGCCTCTTGTTGAAAGCTGACTTGCCAGACATATTCTGTTTCATAAGATGATTCTAAAGCGAGGCAGGCGGGAATATCGCTTTCCAGTCCGTCCCGAATGACGAAACCAGGTGAAGATGCCATGTTCTACTCACGCGAGATAAGCGTCCCCGAAGGTTCCGCTGAGGCGAATTTCGACCACTGTCGCGCTTTCTTCTGCATCCAGCGCGATAAATACTCCGGGTTCGAGGTTTTGATAGCGGGTTTGATCGGCTTGAACGGAGAACATTCGGCTACTGCTCACCATAATGCGTGTCTTATAGCCGATAGGCGTAATAATGTGAATATTGCCGAGTGTAGAACGGACTTGAAGTGGACGGAAGGCTTCTATGGGGCTGACCAGCCGAATATCCCCGATTCCGGTAGCGATGGCGGATTCGTGGATAATGATGCCGGTTAAATCGAGATTGATCTGGCCTAGATGTGCTGTAGCAAGGATTTGCCAAGGTAAATCACGCGCAAGGCTAATTTTCCAATCGGCGAAAGAAGCCCAAGGGGTTGCCGAGCGATCTAACTTAAGGTGGGCATAGGTTTCTGCCATATTAAGCTGTGGACGGGATTGCGCGGCATATTGCCCGGTAATGAGCGCAGGCTGACCGTCACGCAGGCGATAATCTCCTTGCAGCGCACGCACTTCCACATCAATTTCGCCGCTGCTTATTTCTAATGTGCCGGATTCAACGCTGCCGCGTGTAATCCCGAAGCGACGGGTTTCCTCGTTGGGGAGGAGGTCGCCGCGCAAGAGTATTTGCGCGCCGACCATCACCAGAAGCAGCGGCAGCAGCGCCACCGCATTAAAATCACCGAGGAGAAGAAAGTTATCTAGCAGCAGCACAATGCCGAAAAGTGTCAGCGCTAGAGGCCAAAGCCAGTTCCCCGATCTGCGATCTGAGCTTTTTGCCGCGCTTGACTTTGCTTCCAAGGTGATTACTCCCCGTACAGGTAGTCACGCAGGATAATGTGTGCTGAAGACTGACGCAGCCGATTCAGCGCTTGGGCTTCTAACTGGCGGACACGCTCACGGGTGACACCAATCGTCTGCCCGACTTCTTCCAATGTATATACACGCCCATCTTCCAGCCCATAACGCAAGCGCAGAATTTGTGCTTCACGCGGTGGCAGGCGGTCAAGCGCGGCTTGAAGCTGCTCATGGAGCAGATGTGTCGCGACTTCTTCGGCTGGCGCAGGACTGTTGACATCTTCCACAAAATCGCCGAAGGTTGAATCGCCTTCCTCGTCAATTGGTGTTTCTAGGCTGACGGGACGGCGAGCAATTTCCAGCAAGTTTTCAACTTTATCCGGTGTTGTATCTAAGCCTTCTGCCAATTCATTGATCGAAGGCTCACGGCCTAGCTCTTGCAGCAGATGAAGCTGAACACGGCGCATCCGATTCAGTTGATCGCCCATGTGGACGGGAACACGAATCGTCCGGCCTTGATCGGCAACGGCACGGCTTACGGCTTGGCGAATCCACCATGTCGCATAAGTGCTGAATTTATGTCCGCGCCGATATTCAAATTTATTGGTGGCACGGATTAGCCCGATGTTGCCTTCTTGAATCAGATCAAGGAAGGGGACACCGCGCCCGATATATTTTTTGGCGACACTGATGACAAGGCGGGCATTAGCACGAATCAAATGCTCTTGCGCCATTTCACCATCGATGACAATTTCTTTAAGGTCATAAACATCATCTGGGGAAAGATCGTCTTCATAGTCTTTGATTTGCTGCTGCGCTAAGGCTGCTGCTTCCATGCGTTTGGCAAGCGAAACCTCTTCCTCAGCGGTCAATAACGGGACGCGACCCGCCTCTTTCAAGTAGAGGCCGACGACATCATCGGTATCGAGCGCCTGCTGATAGCCTGCGTCTTCGATTAAGTCGCTTTTAAGCAGCACCCGTCCTGTCTGTTCATAAACATTGTCTTCTTCATCTGCTTGGCGCAGATCAATCGACTCTGCTTCATCGGGCAGGGGGTCATTTTCCACACGGCTTCCGGGGAGAACATCTACCCCGGCATCAAGCAGGCTGTCCATCAGCTCGTCCAGCAAAGTAACATCACGCTCAATATCTGGAAAAACCGCCAGAATATCGTCGTAGCTAATGCCACCTTGCTTTCGCGCTTTGCTGATAAGTTGCGCCTGCAATTCTTCTCGTTGCGTCATTTGTTGTATCATTACAGCCATAGTGTTACGTGTTTAAAGCCTTGCCACAAAAGCAAGGCCACTTTACCTCTTCCATGCACTCTTATACACATTATGACGCAAAATTCATCAACTGACGACTTTTCTTTCTGAGTCTTAATGCAAACTCATAACTTCTATAGTCAACAAACCCCGCCACAGGGGACGGGGAAGGTTTTGAAGTCGTTAGAAAATCGTCACATGTCAAATGCGACTCTCAAAAAATAACCTTAGTTTCGATGCTTGTCAACAAACCAATTCGATTTTGCCCCAAAATTGGTTTTAATTGGTTCTATGGAGCGGCAGTTGCCTCGCCTGCAAGAGGCGGGGTTTGCATAAAATCGACCAGATAATCAACGGGGCCGCGCTGCACAATATAGATTTCTGGTGTGTCATCAGCGCATGAATCATCGACACAGGCGTAAAATTCGGGGCCGGCTTGCAGGGGATCACCAATGGCAACAGCATGTTCGCTGCCGTCATTGAGTGAGACTAAAATCAGGAACGCACCGTAAGGCCGAAACCCGAACTGCTCTAAATTGCCATCTTCAGGGAGAGGCGTGGTATAGGTATAAGGCAGTAAAACGATGGTTCTAGCGATGTTGCTGGCTTGTTCTTGGTCAAGGGGCGCATCTAAATCTGGCGCGATCCAAGACCCATCGGCAGCCCGTCCCATCGTGAATGATTCACTGGTTATTGGGCTTTGCAATTGAATCGCACGGATTTCCAGCACGGCTAAATCGGGGTAGACCCGTGTGAAAGGGGAAGTCGGCTCGGCGGTGGGGGTATTATTGCGCGTGAAGATTTTGCCAACGTCGGGTTGCAGCAGGACGATGCCCGTAAGAAACACAAAGATGGCAAACAGGATGAAGGTGCTGCGACGGTTGTTCATATTTCTATCGCCTCATCCGACGCAGCCAAACAATCGCGCCCAATGCTAATGTGATCCCCGGCATCACCAGAATGGTAATCACGACGATAAAATCTAAGGTGCGGCTGTCCACAAAAATAAGCGGCTGACCGGTGACGGTTGTCTCAAAAGAAAAGGTGACTGCCGCGCCTGCACCTGTCATCCAGAGCAGGCTGTCCGCGAATAATGAGGCATTGCCGGGCGGTGTTCCGACCTGCCCATTGGTTAAAAAGTCACTATCGCCAACGAGGACAATATTAGCGCCATTGGCTTCATTCCGCGCCCAAGCAACAGTAGTAAGTGGTCCCGGAATATCCACTCCGTCGTCGTAGGTATAGGTGTTGCTTTGCGCCAATGTGGTCACGTCGGTTTCGCCATAGCTGTTTTCTGAAGAGCGAATCGCGCTGCCATTACTGACAGGCGGTTCGGTGTTGACATCAATCGCCCGTGCGACGCGGAATTTGGTGGCGGTGTTGGGGTCTGTGCCTGGATCAATACTTCTTGTGATCTCCAGATCGCTGATGGCATAGCTGAAAATATCGAGTTGGGTTTCATCGCTGGCAATCGCATCGACCACAATCGCATCCAGCATCCGCAGGCCGTAATTTTGCCACATATAGTCGTTAAATAGGCTGTTTGGGCGCATAAAATCGGTTTGGGTGTCTGCCGCGATAAATAAATCGCCGCCGCGCCGCATATACTCATCCAAAACTGTGAGCGCTTGCGGGCTTGGGTCAACATCCGGCCTTGCAAGGACGACAGCGGAAGCATCCTCCGGGATCAACGCGCCGCTTGCCGCTAATTCCTCTAAATTCAATCCTTGTGTAATCAAGCCGTATGCCCTAATCACATCGTTAATATCAGAAATGCCGCGTTGTGATGTATCGGTAACATTGAGTTCGCCCAAACCGATGTCAAAATAGATGACATAATTGCCGCTGAGTAAAAGCCGCGATATGGCTTCGGTGATGTCGCGTTCCTGACGCGATGAGCGCGTTACGTACTGCACTGTACTCATATCCACGTCGCCATTGATTCCCAAAAATGAGATAAAGACATCGCCATCATTGGCTTGAAAATCATCGGCGATGCCCGGTTGGGCGACTGGATCAACATAGTTACGGGTAACAAAGCCATTGGAGGCTTGTTCATACAGCCGAAAGAATTGATCGTCTACTTCGCGTTGTTGTAACGCACGGGGTGAGTAAAATCCTGTGATGCGAACTTCGCGCTGAATATTATTCAAGACCTCAAGCGTGGTATCACTTAAGGTGAAACGTTTTCCTTCGGTCATATCGGCGCTGAGGGCGGAGCGCTCTAAAATGATATAACCCATGACGACGATGCCGAGCAGGAGTAGGGTGGAAAAGAATGCTGTCGTACTGTAACGCGCTTGCCTTCCGGTAATGAAGTTGACAAATTCACGCGGAGAGATGACCCACCATAGCACCAAACCGATAATGCCAACAAAAAAGAGGACGACAATAGCAAGCGTGAATCCGCGCTGCCAAAGAAGCCCTAAAATGCCTAATAAGACCGATAACGCGCCGATAAACCCGAAGGTTTGTCCAATATCGCTGCGGGTAATCGTAATGGGTGTGGAGGTGTTTTGGCTCATTAACGCCACCGCCGAGATTCAACAACGCGGATAGAGATAAACAGCATAATCACGATAATGCCCGCGAAATAAGCGACATCTTCAGCGCGTACTAACCCATAGGCAAATGACGGTGAAAAATGCCCGCCGAGCGTGAGTTTGCGGATGAGATTAGCCAAATTAATATCCGCCACAATATCGCCTGCGAGGTTGCCGAGATACAGCAGCAGCAGCGCCGAAGTGCTTAAAAATGCCGCGACGATTTGATTTTCCGTAAGGGACGAAAACATCAGTCCAACGGCAAGTGTCGCGCCGCCGTAGAGCCAAATTCCGATGTAGGCCGCTATAAAGTGACCCAAATCGGGTAAATTCGGTGTGGTCGAAAGGAGTAAAATTGGATAGACGATGGTGAGCAAGAGCAGCACGGTGTAATAAAACCACGCGCTCAAAAATTTGCCAAATACAATGTCGCTGTCCCGCACGGGGGCAGTCAGAAGCAGTTCGAGCGTTCCCTCGCGGCTTTCTTCCGCCAGCATTCGCATCGTCAGCACAGGCGCAAAGAAGACCATACCGAAGGACAAAAAGGTCGGCACAACAGCGGGATCGGCGGGTCTTATCGTTAAGCTGGAGGTGAGGTCGTTGTTAAAGACCAAGCCCGTCAGCAACAAATAAGCGAAAGCGATCAGATAAGCGACAGGAGAGGCGAAATATTGTCCGATTTCGCGCCGGAATATAATCCACATAAAGTTTTACCTACCGACAATATCGAGAAAAATATCTTCAAGCGTCATCGCAACCGGGCGCATTTCGAGCAGTTTGTATCCGGCTTTCGTCACTTTATCGAAGATGTGTGGGCGAATATCGACCCCCTTTTGGGCGCGTAAGCTGTAACCTGCGCCTTGTGCCTCGATGCCATTAACGCCGGGAACTTGCCTGAGCAGGGTTGAGATTTCCGCTTCGCTGCCGCCATCAACTTGAACATAAACACTGACTTCCGGCTGTAACTGCTGGCGTAAATCTGATGGGCGACCTTGCGCGACGATGTGGCCTTTGTTGATGATAATCACGCGGTCACAGACTTGTTCGGCTTCCGAGAGAATGTGGGTGCTAAAGAGGACAGTGTGATTTTGCCCCAATTGGCGGACGCTTTCACGCACTTCGATTACCTGCTGCGGATCAATGCCAATTGTCGGCTCATCGAGGATGACGACTTTGGGATCATGTACGAGGGCTTGCGCCAAACCGAGCCGCTGGCGCATCCCTTTGGAAAGGTTTCGGACTAAAGAGCGCCGCCGATCATAAAGCTGGACTTGTTCAAGCACTTCGGCAACCCTTTTTCGCGGTCTCGTCACGCCACGCAGCTTCGCCCAAAAGGTGACATAACCCTCAACCGTCATATCGGGGTAAATTGGGATGCGTTCCGGCATATAGCCGACCTGCCGCCGTACTTGCATCGAGTCGGTCATCACATCAAATCCGGCGATGCTGATTTTGCCGCCGTTGGGGGGGAGGAAACCGGTTAAAACGCGCATGGTAGTCGTTTTA
>Ga0209181_10009345_pt1 | contig 12914 bp, 12 predicted proteins | sample MAT05_FD_187208 | JGI IMG/M metagenome (GOLD analysis project Ga0209181, IMG submission 187208) | Freshwater microbial communities from Lake Fryxell liftoff mats and glacier meltwater in Antarctica - MAT-05 (SPAdes) (version 2) | ecosystem: Environmental > Aquatic > Freshwater > Ice > Liftoff... | reverse complement strand
TTTAACCTTTTATTTTTAATGTCTTTAGGTGGTTAACCTTTTGACAGGGCGGCTCCCGATAGTTATCGGGAAACCAGGTTAATTCCCATCCATTTTGTGAATGGGACGGCAAAAATAAGCAATTTGGAAATTTTAAGCAAAATAAATTAGCTTTTTATTGCAGATTTTATTGAAAATCGCAAAAAAGCCAAGCCCAGTAAGGCGGCAGAAACACTGCTAATGAGAATTGCTAGCTTCGATATTTCGATATTGGCCTGAGATTCAAAGGCTAAGTTTGCAACAAAAATGGCCATTGTAAACCCTATTCCACCCAACATGCCAGCTCCCAGAAGCATTTTTTTACTGGTATTGGCTGGCATTGCAGCAATGTTGAATTTGATGGCAAGCATTGATGCCAAATAAATTCCTAAGGGTTTACCCACAACCAATCCCAGAAAAATGCCCATTCCTATAGTACCTGTTACATTGGCAAACGACTCCACATTCAAGGTCAGTGCTGTATTGGCAAGGGCAAAAAGTGGAACAATAACCCACGAAACTGGCGCCTGCAAGGCTTGTTCAAGGCGGTAAGAAGGGGATTTGTGAATACCTGAATGCAGCGGAATGGCGAACGCCAGCAATACACCCGATAAGGTAGCATGAATGCCCGAATGCAACATAAAAAACCAGAGCAGAAAGCCGGCCGGTATATAGATCCAAAGCGAAGTGACGCCCTTTTTCTTGAGGATCAACAACGCGCCAAACAAAACCAAAACGGCGAACAAATAAACCCATGCAATGCCACCGCCATAAAACAAGGCAATTACCGCAATAGCACCCAAATCGTCCATGATGGCTAAGGCCACCAAAAAGACTTTCAGGGCATTGGGCACCTGCTTGCCTAGCATACCAATGACAGCTAACGCAAATGCAATGTCGGTAGCAGTGGGAATGCCCATGCCGCTTAGTTTATCTATAGCACTAATATTAACCAAACCATAAAACAAAGCGGGAACAATCATACCGCCAACGGCAGCTACAATGGGGAGCATAGCATTCTTTCGGTCACTTAACTCGCCGATTAGCATTTCCCGTTCAATCTCCAATCCCACCAAAAGAAAAAACAAAGTCATAAGACCATCGTTAATCCATTCAGTAACAGAATGAAACAAATGAAAGTGGGTGCTTGGGTATCCAAATTTATATTCCCAAAAAGCTTTGTAGTTTTCGGCAAAATCGCCATTGGCCAGAATCAAAGAAAAAAGGGTACAAAGTACCAAGATTCCGCCTCCAGAACGACTGATTGCGTAGAACTTACGAAACAAAACTGTGAGTTTTAAGGTTTCTAAAATGCGGCGTGGCATAGGAAAAGGAGCAAAAATAGGCATATCTTCGCAGCTGTGGATGCATTTCCAGTTTTTATGGAACGTTGCCTCGAATTGGCAAAAAGGGGCGCGGGTAGAGTGGCACCCAATCCTATGGTTGGTTGCGTAATTGTGCATGAAAACAAAATTATTTCCGAAGGTTGGCATGAGAATTTTGGCGAAAACCATGCTGAAAGAAATGCCATATTAAAAATACAAAATGACCCTCGGTTAAAAGAGTCTACCTTATATGTAAATTTAGAACCCTGCGCCCACCATGGCAAAACCCCACCCTGTGCAGCATTGATTGTGTCCTCTGGAATAAAAAAAGTAGTTATCGGAAGTGCAGATCCGTTTGAAAAAGTAAACGGAAAAGGTGTAAAATTATTACGCAACGCCGGTGTTGAAGTGCTGGAAAATTTCCTTCAAAAAGCATGTGATATTTTAAATGCCAAATTTATTCTTTTTCATACAAATAAACGTCCGTATATAATTCTTAAATGGGCGCAAACTGCCGACGGATTTATGGCACCTTTTTCCAAAATAAAAACACAAATTAGCGGAGAAGAAGCAAGTATACTGTTGCACAAATGGAGATCGGAAGAACAGGCCATTCTCATTGGAGCAAACACTGTAATGCACGACAAACCTGCCCTGAACCTGCGACATTGGCAAGGCAAAAATCCACAAAGATTTGTATTGGACGGCAATTTAAGCAATACTTATCCATTCGACGAAGCAGAAATATCAGTATTTAATTTTACAAAAAACGAAATTACCGAAAATGTAAAGTACATTCAAATTGACAAAAACAATTCTCTGGTAGAAGTATTGAAATATTTATATGAAAACAATATTTTAAGCATTTTACTAGAAGGAGGTGCCCAGGTACTCAATGCATTTATAGTGGCCAATTTGTATGATGAAATACGGATTATTGAAAGCAAAAGTGTTTATTTCGAGACTGGCATTGGAGCTCCAAAACGGCCCGCATGGGGAGGTGAAAATTTTGAATTGCCTATGGATACAATTACAATTTACAAAAACAACCCTCTATGATTTGGCTTTTATTTAGCATACTCAGCAGTACTTGTTTATTTCTCATATTTAAATTTTTTGGTAAATTCAACATTCACATTTTCCCTGCCATTGTTATCAATTATATTACCTGTTTTATTCTTGGCAATATCCATTTAGGGGCAGACAATTTATTTACACACCCTGTGTGGCAAGAAAACTGGTTTCCAAAGATTGCCTTTTTGGGTATATTTTTTATCAGCACTTTTTATTTAATGGGTTTGGGAACCAAACAAGCAGGTGCAGGTGCCACATCGGTTGCTGCAAAAATGAGTGTGGTAATACCTGCACTTTTTGCGATATTTTTTTGGCAAGAAAAATTCAAATGGATACAATATATAGGCATCCTATTGAGCTTAACCAGTGTATATTTGGTTACGCCAGACACACCCGAAGAACACAAAAAACACAAGGCTTTTTGGATCTTAATTTTGGTTTTTGTCGGTTCTGGAATTGTTGATACTTCGTTAAATATTGTAAAGCATGATTTTGGGAAATGGGTTTCTGATGGCAAAATTTCTACCATCGTTTTTGGTATGGCAGGACTCATTGGATTCATCATTGTCCTTGCCAAATACAAAATTCTAAAGCCCGGTAAAAAAGAAATATTGGGTGGATTTATTTTGGGTGTTATGAATTATTTTTCGTTGATTGCTATGTTTGGGGCTTTAGAATACTATAAAGGCGGAACCGCTATTTTCTTCGCCATCAACAACATTGGGGTGGTCATCTGCAGCACCCTATTTGCTGTTTTGTTGTTTAAAGAAAAAATTTACCGAAAAGAAAAAATGGGACTTTTCATTGCAGTAATTGCCATTTTATTTATGAATTATTATGCTTTTTTCTGACAATTATTTTGAACCTATAGCAGATACCCATCAAAATTTACGCGAAAAAGGAAGTAAATTTTTGGCGTTCTTGTATCCTGTAAAACTGGAAGAAGAAATTAAAAAGCATTTGCAAGAATTAAAAAGCAAATACCCCGATGCCACCCACAATTGCTATGCATGGGTACTGCACCCCGACAAATCTGCGCAGCGCAGTTCAGACGATGGCGAACCATCAGGGTCAGCAGGCAAACCCATTCTAAGGGCCATTCTTTCTTCAGGTTTAACCAACGTACTTGTGGTGGTGGTCCGATACTTTGGCGGCACCCAATTGGGCATTCCAGGGTTAATAAAAGCATATGGAGATGCAGCGAAACTGGCAACAGCAGAGGCTTATAAAATTGAAAAATATGTAGAAGATATATTTGAAATCAGCGCAACTTTTGAGCACGAAAATGAAATACATCGTATGATACAATTGTTTGGAGCCAGAATATTAAATAGGCAATATGGCACAAAAGTAAGTTATGAAATCGCAGTTCGCCAAAGTGTATCCAACAATTTTTCAAACAAGTGCACTAACAATTATTTGTTAAATATTGAGTTAAAAAACTAAGTGCAAAATCGGACTATTTAATTTTTATACAAACTACTTACTGTAACTAGAGGAAAATCGCAATACACTTTTACATCATCTATTGTTCCAGTAAAACAACTTAACATAAGTTCATTGTTCGGATACTATTGGGTGCGTCCAATTTCAACGGGGGCTATAATTGTCAACAAATCTGGAATATTTTTACAATCTTTCGACCCAAGTACGTTGCCATTTAAATACAAACTTACCACACCATTCTTTATCTTAAAAACGACATGCTGCCATTCATTTAATTTTAAAAATTCATTTACTGTGATGCCGTAATCATAAAATAAATTGTCAGCAAATTGTCCATTTGCCCTCATTTGGGTGCTGGTGCAATAGGTGTAAATCCCCTTTCTGGTGGCATCGTCCCATTTGCTAAAAACTCCGGAATAGGGATTCAAGGGCACAACTCCATTGTCATAACAATTGAACGCAGTTGGCTAAACCCAAACCGAGACGAGCAAGGACTTGCCAGAAAATTTAGCATTGTGTTTTGTCTCTAGATATGAGGAAATTCCATTGCCCCATTGGCTTTGCCATTTCTATCTACAACTGACTTTAACTTTCCTTGCACTTTGATATTGTTTTTTAAATCCGAAATGTCGGTAAACTGTGCTGTCCAATGGCAGGTTTAAAGCCAAATTGCAAGCGGTATTCAAACACCCACTTTCCTTTTTTTTTGCAGCAATCAGAAATTCCTAAAAAAAGAAGCGCTGACAAAAAATATAGAACATTTGATTTTCTCATAAAAATTAAGACGCAAATTCTTCAAAAAGATTGCAATTCAAAAAAGTTCGGCATATTGCCGAACTTTCTATCAATCAATTAAACAGGAACTAAATATTATCCTTCGCTGGCTTCGCCTGGCTGAACTGCAACTACTTCTGTGCCCGCCGCAGTTTTTGCTCGAATTTTACCTTCAATTTCTATAAGCATTTCTGGATTGTCTTCCAACAATTCTTTTACAGAATCTCTGCCTTGGCCCAGTTTTGTGCCTTCGTAGCTAAACCACGAGCCACTTTTCTGAACCACACCAGCATCTACAGCAATATCCAAAACTTCCCCGCTGCGGCTAATGCCTTTGCCATACATAATATCAAATTCTACCACGCGGAAAGGCGGTGCTACTTTATTTTTGGCAACTTTTACTTTGGTGCGATTTCCTATCATGTTGTCGCCATCTTTAATTTGGCCAATTCTGCGAATATCCAAACGAATTGAAGCATAAAATTTCAACGCATTGCCGCCTGTGGTCGTTTCAGGATTGCCAAACATTACGCCTATTTTCTCGCGCAATTGGTTGATAAAGATTGCAACGCAACCCGTTTTGCTAATGGTTCCTGTAAGCTTACGCAATGCTTGGCTCATCAAACGGGCATGCAATCCCATTTTGCTATCACCCATTTCACCTTCAATCTCAGCACGTGGAACCAAAGCAGCAACTGAGTCAATAACCAGCACATCAATGGCGCCAGAACGAATCAAATTGTCTGCAATTTCCAGGGCTTGCTCCCCATCATCAGGTTGAGAAATCAACAAATTCGCAGTGTCAATACCCAATTTTTCGGCATAAAATTTATCAAATGCATGCTCAGCATCTATAAAGGCACAAATACCGCCTTTTTTTTGCGCTTGGGCAATGGTGTGCAAGGCAACTGTAGTTTTACCCGAACTTTCAGGTCCGTATATTTCGATAATTCTACCGCGTGGAAATCCGCCAACACCCAATGCAAGATCTAGGCTAAATGAACCGGTTGAAATCACGTCCACATTTACAGTGCGTGTATCGTCCATTTTCATCACTACCCCTTTACCGTAAGATTTTTCTAATCTTTCAATGGTTTGTTTCAGGGCTTTTAGTTTTTCTTCTTGTACACTCATAATCGTTTGTGGTTTAAAATTTAATTTTAGTTATTTTGATTTTGTACTTGCAAACATAAGGCAAATGTTTAATATATTTGCAAGATGTTGATAATTATCTTAACAAATTATGGAAAATTTTAGACCTATTACACAATGGAACGAAGACGACAGACCCCGTGAAAAGCTTATCATGAAAGGGCGTCACGCACTTAGCGATGCAGAATTACTGGCTATTTTATTGGGCACAGGATCGAGATTCAAAGATGAAGGCGGTTATATGTGCACTCGATCCGCAGTGGACCTTGGCAAAGATATCTTGCACAAAGTTGATAATAATCTTATAAATTTGGCCAAGCTTACAGTGAACGAGCTCACCCAAATAAAAGGAATTGGTTCGGCTAAAGCCATTTCAGTGCTTGCTGCCCTAGAACTGGGTGCTAGAAGAAAGGGAGCTCGGGAAGAAAAACAAAAACTTTCAGGGAGCAAAGGAGCCTATGAAATTTTAAGCCCCTATGTTGAAGATTTACAAATTGAACAATTTTGGGTAATTTTACTCAACCGGGCAAACATGGTTTTGAAAGTTGCCAAAATTAGCGAAGGTGGAATTACAGGAACGGTAATAGACCCTGGGCCCCTTTTCAAATTGGCATTGTTGTCTAACGCCTGCGGAATCATCCTTTGCCACAACCATCCTTCAGGCAACCTCAAACCTTCTGAACAGGACATACAAATTACGCGTAAAATAAAATCGGCGGGCCTATTGTTCGACATCACAGTGCAAGACCACCTTATTATTACCTCTGATGGTTATTTTAGCTTTTGCGACGAAGGCATGATGGGTTGAGGAGCATTCCAAAGCCCCAGAGTCCCTTGCAGGAGACTCAGGGGCAGGCGTGGTGTAACAATCAACCGCAACGCAAGTTCCAGAGTCTCCCGTTAGGGGACTCTGGAACGGTATTTAAAGCCCCAGAGTCCCTTGCAGGAGACTCTCGGACAGGTGTGGTGTGGGAGACCCGATGTATTGCGCGAGTTGGAAAAACCATTGGATTGAGTGCTTAAAGCCACTGAGTCCCTTGGAGGAGACTCAATGGCGGGTGTGGTGTAACAATCAACCGCAACGCAAGTTCCAGAGTCTCCCGTTAGGGGACTCTGGAACGGTGGTGTAAAATTCCCTTGCAGGAGACTCAGGGGCGGGTGTGGTGTGGGAGGTCCAAGGGATTGCGAATCCCAAAAGCCCCAGAGTCCCTTGCAGGAAACTCAATGGCGGGTGTGGTGTAACAATCAACCGCAACGCAAGTTCCAGAGTCTCCCGTTAGGGGACTCTGGAACGGTGGTGTAAAATTCCCTTGCAGGAGACTCAGGGGAGGGTTTGGCATAACAAACCATAACAACTCACTTTCCAGTGTCTCCCGTTAGGGGACTCTGGAACGATAATGTAAAAACAAAAAAAATGCAACTATGACAGTTAAAAAAATGAGAGAAGAAAAATATGGAACTTTTTTCATCACAATTACCTGCGTTAAATGGATTCCACTTATTGAAACAACCCAGCTATATGATTACATATATCAACAGTTTAAAATCTTAGAAACAGAGAAACACATCATACATGGATTTGTAATCATGAATGACCATTTCCATTTTTTGATATCATTCAGAGAAAATGGAAAAACAATAAACCATAGAATTGGCACTATGAAAAGATTTTTAGCCTATGAAATTATAAAAAGATTAAATAACAGCAAGGAGAAAATAATTTTAAAATTAAAAGATTTGGTTAAGCCAAATGAAAAGAACCTAGGCAAGATTCACGAAATTTTTGAACCCTCATTTGACATTAAACTTTGCTGGTCATTTAAAATCATTCAAATAAAATTAAATTATATGCATTTAAACCCTTGTAAAGGCAATTATAAATCCGTTGATAATCCTTGGGACTTTGAACACTCATCTGCTAAATTTTATTTTGATCGAGGACCCGGAATTTATCCTGTAACTCATTTTCTGGATTTAAAAGAAATTGATTTATCCAAACATTAAAACCCCAGAGTCCCTTGGATGAGACTCTCGGACAGGTGTGGTGTGGGAGACCCGATGTATTGCGCGAGTTGGAAAAACAATTGGATTGAGTGCTTAAAGCCCCAGAGTCCCTTGCAGGAAACTCAATGGCGGGCTTGGTGTAACAATCAACAGCAACGCAAGTTTAAAGCCCCAGAGTCCCTTGCAGGAGACTCATGGGCAGGCGTTGTTTGGGAGACCCGATGGATTGCGCGAGTTGGAAAAACCATTGGATTGAGTGCTTAAAGCCTGTGAGTCCCTTGGAGGAGACTCACAGGCGGGCTTGGTGTTGGGGAGACCTCAACGCAATACTATAAGTTGAGATTTTGAAAAATTATGGAAAGCAATTGCCAAAATATTTTTAGCGCTTAACACTGTAAATTACCCTAATTTCAAGTTAAAAAAGGAACGTTATATTTGCACCATGAAACTTTATCAGCCAGTATTTGGCATCACACTTTGTTTGTTCCTCTGTATGGGTTGCGAGTGGACTTTGCCCAAAACATGTAAAAGTTCCTCTGCAACCGAACAAGGCATTATACTGCGCAAGATTGCGGATGGTTGCTACCCCTCACTCAATTTCCCAGAGAACACAAACCGCCAATGGGTAGTAACCACCAAAACCGAGTGGGACAGTATATGGACAGATCATGCAAAAAAATATCAATTTACCTGCGATACACCAAAAGTAGATTTCAATACCGAAACGGTGCTTGCATTCTACCACGGCACGGGCCACGGCATTAAAAGCATACACAACATTAGCCGCGACAACGCAGCCAAAAAGATCCATTACAAGATTACAGACGTGGATTGCAATGCGGGTAAAAAGCGTACGATGGAATTTATGGTGAGTTACCACATGATGGTAGTACCTAAAATTCCATCGGATTATTTAATTACTTTCGAACTCATCGAAGGCAAATAATACATGTCCATCAAAACAGCAATTTTCGTTTTTTTGTTTGCCCTCATCTTAACTTATGTGGGCTGCAGAAGTTGGTTTCATGCAGAGTGCCGAAGCAACTATCAAATAAACAGAGGCAAAATTGAAGCCTCCTTGGTTTACAATTGCCTCATTCAAGACCCAGACGCGAAAGGCGATACAATAGCCTATACCCGCAAAGGGCAGTGGGACTCGCTGTGGATAAACTTGCATGCAAAAAATGGAACTGGTTGCCCCCAACCTACCATCGACTTTACCCAAAACAGTGTGCTTACCTTCTTCCAAATATTTGAAACCACATACAAAACCATTCGGGAAGTAAATATTGACAATGCAAACAAGCAAGTCGTTTATACCATTACTTTATACAAATGTAAAAGTGGAAAGGGTTCATTGAGCATGAATGAAAACATGGTTGTTATTCCTAAAATTCCATCCGGATATTCGGTCGTTTGGAAGACTGCAAAAAAATAAAAAATACGATCGAGTTACCCAAATCAGCGCTATAGTTGAAAAAAATGCTGCACTTTTAAAATTTTCCCAACCTGAATACAAATGCAAATGGCACACTAACAACCGTTAGCAAATCTTATTAAAGCCCATTCATTTGTATTCAAAAATTCGTAACTTCGCGCCACATTATGAACCTTAACACGCGTTATTCCGAAAAATTTGAGGACCGACACAACGGCCCGCGTCAAAGTGATTTGAAAGCCATGCTCGACACGATTGGTGTTGGGAGTTTGGATGGATTGATTGATAAAACGATTCCAACGGGCATTCGCTTACCGAAACCCATGAACACAGGTAAAGCGATGTCTGAAGTAGAATTTTTATCGATGGTGAAAGAAAAAGCATCGAAAAATAAAGTTTTCAAAAACTACATAGGCATGGGTTATTATGGAACCCATACACCTGGTGTAATTCTGCGCAACATTATGGAAAACCCCGGCTGGTATACCCAATATACACCTTACCAGGCTGAAATTGCTCAAGGTCGTTTGGAGGCACTTTTAAATTTCCAAACGATGATTATTGACCTCACAGGTATGGAAATCTCTAATGCATCTCTTCTTGACGAAGGCACAGCTGCTGCGGAAGCCATCCACATGTTTCATGGTCTTGCTCCAAAAGGACAAGGCATGAAATACTTTGTCGATAATGAAATTTTCCCACAAACAAAAGACATCCTTATTACCCGCGCAGAGCCCATCGGTGTTGAACTTGTTTTTGGCGACTACAAAAACTTCAAACCCGATACCACCTTTTTTGGCGCAGTGGTTCAATACCCCAACGAAAAAGGCAGCATAGAAGATTACCGCGAGTTTGCTGCGAATTGCAAAGCACATGGTGTAAAAACCTGTTTTATAGCAGATATTCTTGCTCTTACAGTATTAACCCCCCCCGGCGAATTTGGTGCCGACTGTGTTGTAGGTTGTACCCAACGTTTTGGCGTACCCATGGGCTATGGCGGACCACATGCTGCATATATGGCTGCGAAGGATGAACACAAAAGGGCAATGCCAGGTAGAATTATTGGAGTAAGTATAGACCGTATGGGCAACCGTGCACTGCGCATGGCATTGCAAACCCGTGAACAACATATCAAACGCCAAAATGCGACTAGCAATATATGTACAGCCCAAGTTTTGTTGAGTATTATGGCAAGCATGTATGGCTGTTACCATGGACCAGATGGTTTGAAAAAAATTGCTGGCCGTGTACATGGACTTACCTCCGAACTAGGGCGAGGCATTGAAGCTACTGGCAACGTTTTTAAGGTTTTAAATAAAAACTATTTCGACACTTTACACATAGAAGTGCCAAATGCAGGCGCAATCAAAGCTTTGGCTACAGAACACAACATAAATGTGCGCTATTTCGATGACACACATATTGGAATTACCGTGGATGAAACAACTACCGCCGATGATTTGAATGAATTGTTGGGTGTTTTTCGTCGTGCCATAGACGGAGCCTCAACTGCTATTGGAGATGCAGGTATCAGCCACATTCCGGCAGCTCTGCAGCGCCAAAGCAATTTCATGCTACATCCCGTTTTCAATACGCTTCAATCTGAACATGAAATGTTGCGCTACATTAAGGGTTTAGAAAGCAAAGACCTAAGCCTTTGCCACAGCATGATTTCATTGGGAAGTTGTACCATGAAACTAAATGCTACCAGTGAAATGATACCTGTTACATGGCCCGAATTCGGCGCAATTCATCCTTTTGCTCCGTTGGAACAAGCCCTTGGATACGCAGATATTATTCAAGAATTGAGTCACGACCTTTGTGAAATCACTGGATTTGCAGCCATGAGCTTGCAACCCAATGCGGGTTCGCAAGGTGAATATGCAGGATTAATGGTGATCCGTGAATATTTCAAAGGCATCGGCCAATCACACAGAAACATTGCATTGATTCCGAGCAGCGCACACGGAACAAATCCAGCCAGTGCTGTTATGGCCGGCATGGAAGTGGTTGTGACCAAATGTGACGAAAACGGAAACATCGATTTGGAAGACTTGCGAAACCAAGCAGCAAAACACAAAGACAATTTGGCTTGCTTAATGGTGACTTATCCAAGCACACACGGTGTATTTGAAAGTGCCATTAGAGATATTACCGGTATGATCCACGAATTTGGAGGTCAAGTTTATATGGATGGTGCCAACATGAATGCACAAGTAGGCCTTACAAGCCCTGGTATGATAGGTGCGGATGTTTGCCACTTAAATTTACACAAAACCTTTTGTATCCCTCACGGTGGTGGTGGACCAGGCATGGGCCCAATTGGTGTTGCGGCACATTTGGCTCCATATCTTCCCAGCCATTCGGTGGTAAAAATGGGTGGTGAACATGGAATGCATGCCGTAAGCGCGGCACCTTGGGGTAGCGCAAGTATTTTGCTAATATCCTACGCATACATTAAGATGATGGGCAGCGAAGGATTAACAAACGCTACCAAAATTGCCATTCTAAATGCCAATTATATGAAAGCAAGATTGCAAGGGGAATATCCAGTATTGTATAGCGGTGAAAACGGTTTTGCAGCCCATGAAATGATTTTGGACACGCGCAAATTCAAAACAAGTTCCGGTGTGGAAGCAAGTGATTTTGCCAAACGCTTGATGGATTATGGATTCCACGCGCCTACCGTTTCATTCCCTGTTGCAGGTACTTTGATGGTGGAACCTACTGAAAGCGAAAGCAAAGAAGAACTCGACCGCTTTTGTGAAGCTATGCTTGCTATTCGAGAAGAAATTCGTGAGATTGAAGATGGAAAAGCCGATAGGGAAGATAATGTATTGAAAAATGCACCGCATACTGCCATGGAACTTACAGCTGACAGTTGGACGCATAAATACAGCCGCGAAAAAGCTGCATACCCAGCCCCATATGTAGCCGCTAAAAAATTCTGGCCTTCTGTTGCCCGTGTAAATGACACCTATGGCGACCGCAACTTGGTATGCGCATGCTTACCAATTGAGGCTTACATGGAAAATGCAAACCAACCTGCAAACGTTTAAACCAAACTTATAATAAAAAGCCCGATAATTGTCGGGCTTTTTTTATTCAAATATGCGGCAACCTTTCAAACACTCAATTTCACAGAAGCCGTATATCTTTTTATTAATCTATTTACTCATAGGGTGGTTTACCATTCGCGATTATGGAATACCCTCCGATGATTTTACACAATATGTAATCGGTCAACAAAATTATGATGCCATAGTAGGAGATAAAAAATTGCTAGATTTAAATCCTGAAATTAAATTTTATGGTCCTGTTTTTGAAACCCTTTGTTATGCCATAGACAGAAGCTTTCCACCTGAACCACCAACGTGGCAAAAATGGGGAATGCGGCATGGCCTTATTGTGTTTATTTTCACTTGCGCTTTGGGGGCATTTTGGTTTATGCTTTTCAACTTTTTTAATACAAAAACTGCTTGGGGAGGAACAATGCTCTTGGCATATTATCCAAGAATCTTTGCCGATGCACATTACAATAGTAAGGATACACTTTTTTTAAGTTTAATTGTTTTCTTCCTTTATCATTTATACCATTTTACAATTTCTAACAAATATAAAAATGCAATATTAGCAGGCCTTTGGCTCGGTATAGCTGCTACTCTAAGACTATCCGCATTCTT
>Ga0209181_10009344_pt1 | contig 12915 bp, 10 predicted proteins | sample MAT05_FD_187208 | JGI IMG/M metagenome (GOLD analysis project Ga0209181, IMG submission 187208) | Freshwater microbial communities from Lake Fryxell liftoff mats and glacier meltwater in Antarctica - MAT-05 (SPAdes) (version 2) | ecosystem: Environmental > Aquatic > Freshwater > Ice > Liftoff... | reverse complement strand
GCACGCCAAGGCAGAGGGATTCGCCGAAAACGGCTATCGGGTGGTAATCAATTGCAATGGCGATGGCGGACAATCGGTATTTCACGTGCATTTGCATTTGTTGGGCGGCCGGGCAATGAGTTGGCCGCCGGGTTAGTGCGGGCAAGCTTGGACGGGTTCCTAGTGTGAGTGCACGTATTGATCTCGATGAACTCGATCAGAATTTTGGATCGCCGTTTTGCCAGTCACTGCGCAAACTTTTTTGGAAGCTTTCTTAAAGGGTAACTACAAAAACCATGCGCCATTCCGCTTATGCGTTTGCCATTGAAGTTGAGCGTCAGATTGAAGCACTATCTCACGAATCCCTTCTCGTGCGTCGCGGTCAAAGTAAGGTACTCCAAGAGGAATGGTACGCAATTGCACGACTTGGATTGCATCTCAAGCAGCCCGGCTTGGAAGTAGAAGTTGAGGCATTTGGAGACAGTCGAGTCGCCGATGGCCACATCATTGAAAGTGGTTTTAGAGAGCGCGAATTCGATGTGCAAGTCGTCTATGCTGGCTATGACTATGAGGAGGCTCTGCGTCGGGAACACATGGTCAAGGCGGGTTTCGTACCTGGCACCGGGCCAATTCGGAGAGATAAGAAGACTGGCGATGTGGTCGCGACGATGGCGGCGGTTGACTCCGACTACAGCATCAAAAGAGTAGCGGCGTCACTTGCTGAGAGATTTGAGAAAAAGGCAGCACGTTCTTATCCACAAAACACAGTATTGTTATTGGCTTTCCAGGAAATAATGTTTAGTGGACGTGCCTATTGGGACAAACTGCTAGCCTTGGTAGATGGGCAGGTGAGTCTTGGCACAAGCAATTTTTCTGCGGTCTATTTTCTAAATTGCTCTACGAACGAATTGAATCGTGCGGCTTAGCCATGAAAACTGAATACGATCTATCCAAACTAAAATCCCGCAGAAACCCTTACGCGGTCAAGCTTAAGACGCCTGTTTCAATGCGGCTTTCAGAAGACGTTGTCAGTTATTTCAAAGACATGGCGCAAGAGGCGGGTGTGCCTTATCAAAGTCTAATCAATCTGTATTTACGCGACTGCGTTATGCAACACCGCAAGGTTCAAATTGCTTGGCCATCAAAGTCCTAACGCACTGCCCGACTACTCCTGCTTCTCTTTCGCTTTCCAACCGTGCGCTTTAATGTCAAGCCTGAGACTGTAGATCGCCGTAAACGCCGGAAACAAATTTTGCAGCACGCCGACCGAGTCGCTTTTTTTCGAGAATAGAAAGTAACTAAGCGTCATCAAACTGCCGATGATGCTCATGTACCAGAAAACTCTGGGAATTACCGGCCTTTGCGCTTTGTGCGACGCTATAAACTGCACTAGCCACCGGCCCGCAAACATCAGCGCACCGACATAGCCTATGAGTTTCCAGGGCGTAATATGTAGCCCGGTCCACGCTAACCACAGAATTTGATCATTCATTGCTGGCTACTTCCATGTAGTGCACTGCCATCCGAGCTAATCGTGCTGACTTGCGTTAATTTCGCTCTGCGCTGCAGCCAAGCCACACCAATGATGTCGACAATACCGACCCAAAGCCGGTTCCACAGCCCGTATTTGCTAACCCCGGACACGCGCGCGCGGTGCGTGACGACGACGCTTTTAGTGGGTAGGCCCGATCTTGCAAATAGCGCGGGCAAGAAACGATGCATATGATCGAAATAGGGCAGCTCTAAAAACGCCTGGCGTGGAAAAAGCTTAATACCGCAACCGCTGTCCGGTGTTGCGTCACGCAGCAGGCTTGAGCGAACTGCGTTAGCGACTTTGCTGGACGCGCGCTTGAGCCAGGTATCGCGCCGATCTTTACGCCAACCCGCGAAACAGGCGGCTTGCCCGAAGCTATCGCGCTCGGCAATCAGCTTTGGGATATCTGCCGGATTGTTTTGCCCGTCGCCATCGAGTGTGACTATCCAGTCTGCGCTTGCACGTTGAACGCCAGTTCGCACCGCAGTGCTTTGACCGCTTTGTTTAACATGGCTATAAACGCGCAGGTTTTGATATTTCACCAATAAATTTTGCAACATCTGCAAGGTCCCGTCCTTACTGGCATCGTTTACAAACACCATCTCGAACGTGCAAACAAGCTTAAGCGCCGCGTCAATTTCGCTGATTAAATTTGCAACGTTGTCGAGTTCATTGTGCACCGGTACTACGACAGAAAGTGCGGGTAAGGCATCAGCCATAACAGTGGGGGCGGTTAAAAAATCAGGCCTTATAGTATGACTTAACCCACGCGACTAGCTCGGCAACTCCAATGTCTAGCGGCATTTTAGGTTCATATCCAAACGCAGTCTTTGCCGCTGACGTATCCGCAAATGTCGCGCGCATATCACCCGGCTGCATCGGTTTCAACACGCGTACTGCGGGCACGCCGACCATTTTTTCGATCAAGTCAATGAAATGATTAAGCTCTACCGGCAAACCTGCGCCCAAATTATAGACGGCGAACGGTTTGTCCTTCGGCGGTGGCACATTCAGCGCGCCTAAAATGCCGTCAACAATATCGTTGACGTGGGTGAAATCACGCAGCATGTTGCCGCCGTTGAATACATCAATGGGCCGCCCTTCCATTATGGCGCGGCTGAATAAAATAGGTGCCATATCGGGCCGCCCCCAGGCACCGTAAACCGTGAAAAATCTAAGCGCCGTGCACGGGATTCCATAAAGGTGCGCGTAGGCATGCGCCATGAGCTCGTTTGCGCCTTTAGTCGCTGCGTAAAAAGACATCGGTGTTTGAATCGACATCTGTTCCTGGAACGGCGTTTGCGTTTGCGCGCCATACACCGAGGAGGTTGAGGCAAATACCAAATGCTCGACTGGGAAACGTCGGCATGCTTCCAAAATATTGAGAAAACCGGTCAGATTGCTGTGCAGATAGTCATAAGGCGCCTCAATCGAATGCCGCACGCCCGCTTGCGCCGCCAAATGAATAACTTTTGTTGGGCGATGCACCTCAAAACAGTGCATTAATGCCGTGCTATCCGCGACATCAATCACCATTGGCTGCAGAGCAAATTCAGCGATGCGCGCCCGTTTTAGCTCGACGCTGTAATAGCCGTTCAAATTATCAAGCTGCACGCTTAGCTGATTGAGCTCAGCTAACCTGCGTGCGGTATAAGCGCCAATAAAACCTGCAGCGCCAGTGATCAAAGTCGTCATGCTATTTAAAGTCGGTCAAAATCGAATTCTCTAAGACTAGTTGAAAACTAAGACTAAACTAAGACTAGTTGAAAACTAAGACTAGTTGAAAACTAGGACTAATTGAAAACTAGGACTAGTTGAAAACTAGGACTAATTGAAATGCGTGCGCAAAGAATCTAATAGCTTGCCATAACCCTGTGTTTTTACCGACGGCGCGTGCATGGGTAAGCGCACTTGCGACGCGCTCGGCGTTCGAATCACGCGTTGCGCTAAGTGTGGCTGCAAACAGGCTTGTGAAAACGCTAGACCACAAAAACTTAAAAGCGCACGCACCTGCGTCTCGCTATCACGAACCAATAGCTCGTAACTTTGCGCGTATAGCTGCCTGGGCAGGCGCTTTTCCCAAACGTTCATGGACGCACGGTAGCTGAGCCAAAAATCGCGTAAGTCCTCGAACCGATAGCTAAAATTGACCCGTCCAGGTGCAAAAAATTGCTTGTAACAAGACCAAACCGTTTCCACCGGGTCGCGCAGGCAATCGATAATTTTACAACCTGGAAACATGCGCTCAATGGCACCTATATAAAGCCAGTTTTCAGGCAGCTTGTCAGTGCTTTTTGGCCGCTGCAACCGCCATCGGGCGGTTAAATTAAGATATTCATCGCCCAGCCGCCGCCAGTCGAGTTCGGTCATATCCCTAACCCACGCCGGATAAGCCTTGCCGCGCCGCTGCGATTCTTGCTGTATTAATTGCGGCAAGTGCGGCAACTCGTTTGCACCTTCTACATCGGGATGCGCGCTAAGCACTTGTTCGACCAAGGTGGTACCTGAGCGTGGCAGGCCAACCAGGAAAATTAGCTCGGAGCCGAACGCGTCCGCTGTACTTTTATTTTGCGGGGCTCCTGGCACAGGTGCAAATGCGTCGAGCACCTGCTGCGTATGGTTACGAAACGCCTCAGCATTCCAGCTGTTGATGCGCGCTGCATCGTCGTTGGCGCTTTTGAAAGTAGCCAGGGCAGCGCTAAAATTTCCCGCGTCTTCATGCGCTTTGCCGAGCGCAAAGCCGACCAAAGCGCGATCATGTGCGTTGGTCGCTTGCTCTAGCGCTCGCGCGAGCGCTTGGTATTCCGGTTCGCTCAGTTGTTCGGTCTTTAAATCCATCAGCGCGAACCAGGCGCGGGCCGCAACGAGATTTTTTCGAATCAACTCGCGATAAATTTTTGCAGCATCGCTGCTGCGCCCAATCGACTGCAGAATGCGGGCGCGCTGCAAATAGGCTTGCCCCGAATGCAGCTGTGCTTTGCCCTGTAAAAGAGGAATTGCCTTGTCGATAGCGCGTAGCGCAATTTCCGCTAAGCCTTGGCGATCAGCTTCAACACTAATTTCAAAAAAGTCCTGAAAGGTTTTCGCACTTTGCTCTGCGCGTTCAAAAAGGCTGGTGCTTTGTCCCAAACTGCCTGATTTTTCCAATGTTGAGGCAAGCAAAGTAAGCGCCAAACTGTCCGCCGGCTGGTGTGTCAGATAGCGCTGCGTCCATTCACTAGCGGCACGAAAGTTTCCCAATTGCGCCTGTAAACTGCCCATTAAACGACTGGCGCTAGGCGATTCTGGATGCTGGGCCAATGCCATCAGCAGTTCGTGCTCGGCAAGTTTGAGATGATTTGTCTCTAAATATCGGCGCACGGCTAAAACGCGCGGTAAAAAAGGGTCGGGTAATGGCGGCACTAAAAGCGAGTCACGCGAGTTTGGGGGCGCAAGCTTAAGCGATAATCGCCCGCGCGGTTCTCATCTAGATAAATGTTGCAGGGGGGGCTGGTAAATTTGAGTCTGAAGGTCGTTGTCAAACGGATATCGAATTTAAGATTGATGCTATGAGTCGTTTTACAGTTCCTCTTCATTATTTTCTTTGGCAACTCAGCGTTCGCTGACAGTCTGCTTTGAAAATTGGCTTTTTGCGACAACAACTTGTGTTTGCGCGACGTACTTCGTGTGTGGGCTGTAAGTTCTGCTAAGTTGAAACCCACATTAGCATTATGTCGCTGATTACAGCCTCGGATCGGCAGTCAATACGCGCCAGATTTGGGGAATGCTGTTGATAGCCCATGCAGGGTTGCCATGAAATCTAGCTTTGCTCGAACTTGCTTATTTTTTCTTGCGCTGGCGGTGCTTGCGCCCATTCCCGCCGCAGCGCAGGGCGTGGTGGTGCTGGCCGGCGGTGGCCGTGAAGGGGATCAGGGTGATGTCAGCTCCTGGTCCTACAAGCTTTACCGCAAGCTCGTCGAGAACGGTGATCGCAATGGCGATGGCGTGGTGCAAGTGGCGATTTTGACCACGCTGCTGGAGGTGAACGACCCGACTTGGTATGCCTATGCGCAAGCACCAACCACGGCGAACCCGCCGGGCCTGGGTTTGACGCATGCGCAAGCCCTCGCACAAGCGTTGCTCGATGATGCTTGGCTGGTGAATTACTTTCAGTGGCTGGGCAGCACGGCGGGCCAGAATGTGCAGGCATTCAATGTTGAGGTGACTTCGCTGACCGATGCCAATGACCCGGCCAGAGTGGGCGTGGTTGAAAACGCCGACGCGATTTTTATTAAAGGTGGCGATCAAGGCGAATACTTTGATAAGTGGAACGCCAGCCTGCTGGAAACGCATATTCGTACGGTCGTACAAACGCGCGCCGGTGCGATTGGCGGCACCAGTGCGGGTGCGATGAGTCAGGCGCAGTATTGCCTTTGCGGCGGTGCTGATTTGATTTCAGCGGATGTGCTCAGCAATGCCAAGACGCCCTATCTAGATGACGTCAGCCAGCCTGGAAGCTCGGGCATACACGCGGACTTTCTGGGCTTTGTACCAGGGGTTTATATTGAAACGCACTACACCCAGCGCGCTCGCATGGCGCGCATGATTGGCGTTTTGGCACGCGCGGTGGACGATTTTGGCAACCATGCGCTTCTGGGCATAGGCTTGGAGCAGAAAACCGGCGTCGTCATTCAAAATGGTATTGCCGAGGTCATTGGCGTCGGTGAAGTGGCCTTCGTCAAGGAAACCGCGCAGAGCGTCCTACGTCGGGACGCCGGGCGGCCGTTGTATTACACGCACTTGAGCCTGGATCGGCTTACGCAAGGCTGGAAGTTCGATCTGGCAGCGCGCACGCCGATCACCAGTGCTTTGCCGGTTGGCGTGACTGCGGTCACATATCCCGGTACGGGCGCTAGCAATAGCGGTGCGCTCAATATCGCGGGCAATATCGAAGCTGATTCAAATCGTTTTGAGCGCGTTGCAAACTATGCGCCGAGTGATTACAACTTGATGCTGGGCACCGGCCCCATCGTGATCCGTGATGCGTTAGGTTTTAGTAATTCTGGCAGTACCAGCAGCCGCGCAGCAAAACAGGAAACGCTGTTTCGCGCACTTTTCGAAATGCCACAAGCCCTCGGTGTGCTGCTTTTTAATGGCGCGGTTATTTCCAGAACCGCAATTGCGCCCGACATTATTGAATTTGGCGGCACGCTGGCCGCAGTGATCGTCGATGCCAAGAGCTGTACCTATAAAGGCTTAAGCCCAAATACGTCGAATTATGCGATCACAGGCGGCGCGCTGCGGGCCACCGCGATGACCAATCTGCGCGTGCATATCCTGGGTGAGACGGCCGCTGCGACGCGCGGCGCTCGATTCAATACGCGCGAGCATTTGCTTATTGGTGGCCCAAGCGATGGTAATCCGGATAGATTTTTTGCGGATGGCTTTGAGCTTTAATAGCGGCGCGCAAGCTTTGCTTTTTCGATTCCGCCGTAATTTTAGATAGGGGCGTGCGAATAAAAAATCTGGTATTTCAATTTTTCTATACCCACTTTTGAGACGGCAAACGGCTAAACTTTCGCTTAACTTTTGAGAGTGGGTAGAGCTATGCAGACCGATCAGTGCACATTCCAGCGGACAACCCTGGTTTTCGTCCTGAGTATGATGATGGGTTTCAGTTTATTAGCCCAGGCAGAGCCCGGCGGCAATGATGCAGAACCGGTTGACCCGGCGGAATTTCGCGTTCAGACCATGCCGCCAAATATATTTGATCTTGAGCCTGCGCGTGCACCAAACGCAGGCGGGGTTTGGGTTTCCCGTGGGCCTGCGCCGACACAATCGGCGCAAGTGCGGGTGCCGCCGGATAATGAAGTCTGCGGTGCAATTCACGCGATCGCCGCGCACCCGAGCGATGCAGACATTCTCTTCATTGGCGCGGTCAATGGCGGCATTTGGCGCACCAACAATGCCACTGCGGCGCGCCCGACGTGGACGCCGTTAACGGATTCTTTGCCTTCGCTATCGATTGGCGCTCTTGCGTTTGACCCATTGGATGCGACACGGCAAACGCTGATGGCAGGTACTGGCCGCTGGAGCAATTTTGCGCAACGCGGTGACGATGAAGTTGGTGTCTATCGCAGTGTCAACGGCGGCGCCACATGGGCGCAGCTGGGCGGTAACACCTTGCTTGGGCACAAGCTCATTTCCGTCGTCGCGCGCGGCGATACGCTTTTCGCGGCATCTTTCGGCGGCGGGCTGTTCCGTAGTACCAACACCGGCGCAACCTGGACGCTAGTCTCGGGCACCAATGGCTTGCCCAGCGGTGGCATCGGCGCGTTAACGGAGGATCGTTTGAATCCAAATCGGTTACTGATTGGCGTGCGCGGGGCGGCGCCAAAAATTTTGCGCAGTGACAACTTGGGGGCAACATGGACCGATGTCAGCGCTGGTATAGGCAATCTCGGTGCCAATACCGCAATGCGAATTGCCGTTGGCCCGGCATCAGTATTGTTCACCGCAATCGTTAACGGCGGTGTAATCAACGGCGTCTATCGCTCTGCAGATTTAGGCGCGTCCTGGACGGCAATGAACGTGCCTGCGGTTCATCCGGGATCCCAAGGCAGCACCAACACTGCCTTAGTTGCTGACCCGGTAAACGCCAATGTCGTCTATTTGAGTGGCGACCGCATCACCGCTGGCCCCTTCACCGGAAACGTTGCGCGCATTGATGCCAGTTTGGCGTTGGGTGCGCAGACCACATTTGTGGTCGATGCCGGTGCCAATAATACTGCCCCGCATGCGGATTCCCGCGCCATGGCATTTGATGCGAACGGTAATCTGTTGGAATCGGACGACGGCGGCATTTATCGGCTACTCAACCCCGGTTCGGCAAACCGGGTGTGGACGTCTGTCATTGGCAACTTGAATGTAATGGAAGCACACAACGTCGCGAAAGATAGCATCACTAATGTTTTGATTATCGGCACGCAAGATAACGGCACGCACCAACAGCAAGCACAAAGCAATCCGCGTTGGTCGTGGATAAACGGTGGTGACGGCGGCGATGTGGCAGTTGATAGCGCAAGTCTTGGTCCCTCGGGTAGTTTTCGCTATTTAAGTTCGCAAAATTTCGGCGGCTTTAGACGTGCACAATATGACCTGACGAATGCATTTGTCACTAACTTCGCCATGCCAAACATTCCCGCAGCGGATCAACAATTTGTGACGCCTATTGAGTTGAATGTAACCAACCCTGGGCGGCTGTTAGTGGGCGGCACCGGGATTTTATATGAGTCCACGAATGCCGGTTCGGGCGCGCCGAGCTTGCTCGCTATCGGTGCACCAGGCGCAAATCGCCAAGCGCTAGCGTATGGTGCCAGTAATGACCCCGATGCGATTTATGTCGGTAAATTGGCAGCGGTTTGGAAACGCACGGGTGCTGGTGGTGCTATGACACAAACCGCTGCGCTGCCCGCCGGTGCCGCAGCTATTACCGATGTATCGATGGACCCTACGAACTCCGCTCGCGTTTTTGCTGTCGATGACAACCAAGTTTTCCGCAGCATTGATGGCGGTACCACCTGGGTAGACGTAACTGGGAACTTGCCAAGCATAAGCGGGCTAGACTTTCGCACAGTGGAATATATTTCCGATGCTAGTGGCGATAGCGTTGTGGTTGGCACCCGCTCGGGCGTTTATTTGGCGGCGGCAAGCAGCGCTGAATGGACGCGTTTAGGTAGCGCCATGCCGGATGTATTAGTGTTCGATTTGCGCTACCTAAAAGCCCAAAAAACTCTAATTGCGGGCACTCTCGGCCGTGGCGTGTGGACGTATGTGTTTGATTCCGATCAATTATTACGCGACGGATTTGAATAAGTACGCGCAGTGGCCACGAAGGGCGACCCTGCGCATGTCGCATGGAGCCAAGGATGGAGCAAAATTGCCGTCGCTGACTATGTGGGTGCGGCTAATATTTGGGTGAAAGGCGTTGCGCAACCGAATGGACGGCCTTTTTGGCTGGCCTATAGTTTGGCGATTGCATTTCAAGGCGCGGGCGAACACGAACTTGCGCTTGCATGGTGGCGCGCGGCTGTTGCTAGCAACCCCACGCTTGCGAATGAAGCAGCTGCACTTAAGTATTTTGACGACTGGCACGAGAACGAGAAAGCGCTATTGCGCCAATTATTTGAGCAGTCTTGAGCGTGTTGTTCTAAGTCGAAGATGTTGCGTGTTTTTCGGCAGCCCTCCACTGCGAAAAATAGCGATGTCTTGCTACAAAGGTGGATTGCTGTGCCGAGTAAAGCTGCTAGTTAGCTATAATTCGTAGCATTCGACAAACCTGGGTTATTTATCTTAGTCCAAAATTTATGCGCGACCGACCGGCCTATGCAGGCTAAATCGCGCGACGCAACTTTTTGTCTGCGCCGGATTGCAAGTATGCTGCTGCTGATTGGTGCGCTCAGCACTACGGCAACTGCGCAGTCAGCAAAAGATGGATTCAATCCAAATTTCGACGGACCGGTGCATCTCGTGCATCTGCAAAGCGATGGAAAGATCATTGTTTCTGGACAGTTTCAAGCGATAGACGGTTTGCCTAGAGCGGGTTTTGCTCGGATTAACGCAGCTGGCGCGCCGGACGAGTTTGATCCAAACGTGGTAGGACAAGTTAACGTTGTTGCGATTCGTCAGGACGGGCGCCTGATCGTTGGCGGGTTATTTAGCGGCGTTGGGGCGCACTTACGCAACAATATTGCACTTTTGAATTCTAATGGCACGTTAGATGTAAGCTTTCCCGCGAATACCAATAACAACGTGCAAGCTCTAGCTCTTCAAGAAGACGGCAAAATTCTGATTGGCGGCGATTTTACGCTAGTGAATAATGTATCGCGGAACCGAATTGCACGCTTAAATTCTGATGGCTCACTCGATCTTGGTTTTGATCCAGGTGCAAATGGGCCGGTTAAAGGCATTATTTTATCAGACGCTAAAATTTTGGCGGTAGGTAACTTTAGTTTGATCGGTGGAGTTGCGAAAGAAAATATAGCCAGATTATTGGCTAACGGCGGTATTGATTCCGGATTTAACATTTCTAGCGATAATGCAATTTCGAATATAGTGCGTCAACCAAACGCCGGCTTTGTAATTACTGGCTTGTTTGATACTGTTAACGGGCAGTTGCATAAAAATATCGCGCGAATTGACCCAGCCGGCAACTTAGATGCTAATTTTATGGCGAACACCGATGGCTTTATTAACGATATTGTGATCCAAGCAGACGGAAAAATCGTACTTGCCGGTGATTTTAATAGAATTAACGGTCAGCGCTCCGCATTCAGCGGTAGGCTTACAGCCAAAGGTACCCTGGATACCGATTTTAACTTGGTTTCTGATGCGCCAGTTAACGCGATTGCCTACCAAACTGATGGGTCGATTTTAGTAGGTGGAAGTTTTACTGCCGTGAATGCAGAAAGCCGAAATCATTTGGCGCGGGTTACTGAATATTCGATCCTTGATAAAGATCTACTAGCAAACACTGATTTGGACGTAAACGGTGTGGCCCTATCCAGTGGCGGTATTTTATCAGTCGTTGGCTTTTTTAATGAAATAGCCGGTATAGCCCGAAAAAAACTTGCATTGGTACAGCCGAATGGCGAGATTTTAACCAGCCCGGACTTATCCGCTAAGTCCTTTTTAATTGCTTCAGCAACACAGTTTGACGGACAGCTTTTAATTGGAGGAAGTTTTAACGCTGTTGGCGGCGTGCCCCGAGCAAATTTAGCACGGCTAAATCAGGATCGAGAACTTGACGCTAGCTTCAATCCAATAATTAATGGCAGTGTTTTTTCATTGCTTGCGTTACCGAATGGAAAAATTTTAATTGGCGGACTATTCACTAGCGTCAATACCATTGCTCGCCAAGGCATCGCACGGCTAAATTCCGATGGAACACTTGATTTGGGTTTCGATGCGGCTCCAAACGGCTTAGTGCGCGCCATTGCAAAACTTTCAGGTGGTGAATTGATAATTGCTGGAGACTTCACGCAAGTTGCTGGGCAGCCAAAAAATAAATTGGCGAGGCTAGAGCCCAACGGCAGCTTGGATGAAAGTTTTGACACGTTTAGCGATGGCAATATTGGTCGTTTGATTATTCAAATAGACGGCAAGATAGTTATCACTGGTGCTTTCAACGAAATTAATGGTGTTCCCAGAGCACGCATTGCTCGCCTGAATTCTGATGGTAGCCTTGACAGTGACTTCCGCGCCGACGCCAATAATTTTGCAAATGGCCTGGCGCTTCAGTCAGATGGAAAAATTAATATTTCTGGAAGTTTTACTGAGGTTGCTGGAATCTTTAGAAGCGGCTTAGTCCGCTTGAATCCTAACGGCAGCGTAGACAGTTTCGATGCGAACGTGATCGGTACGCCCTTCTCAATTACCCTGCAAACCGATGGCAAGGTCGTGCTTGGTGGCATTATCAGTAGCGTCGGCGGCTTACCGCGCAGTAATTTAGGTCGAATTCGCAATGACGAGGTGGCAACGCAAAGTTTCGTCCTGACGGGTAAAACTATTGTTTGGCGCCGTGGGGGCAGCATGCCAGAGCTTGTTTTGCCGCCACAATTATCCGTATCAGCTGACGGCGAGCTGTTTACTGACCTTGGTGCGATGCAGCGCGACACCAATCGAAACTGGAGATTTACTGAATTACCCACCCAAGAAAACGCGGAATTTTTTCTCAAATTCCAAGGCGCAACCGGCGATGGCGTGTCACAGGGGTTGACGCAGTCTGTCGCACAATTCGCAACCGCAGAGTTAATCAACTTTGCAGACGGGTTTGAGTAACGGTTGTGGATAGAAAATCGGCATGCGCTTTTCACCCGATAGCCATGGAATTTGTCGCTATTTTTTTAAGTTGAACGCCAAAACGCGCAGGAGGAAAGCGAAAAAGTGCTGGCGCTTGCCGCTTCTGAGTTGTTAGACTTACCGACGCTGGCACCACCAAATATTCTTTACCTCCACTGCACCCCTTTATTAAAGAGTACTCATCACTCATGAAAACATCTCGCTTGTCTGTTCAAATCGCCGCGATTGTTGGCGCTGTTTCTGCTTCATTTGCTTCGTTGGCTGCGGTGGTTGATAGCGGCGTGATCAATATTCCAATTCCGCAGAACGTTCAGGGAATTTACTACAACGTCGTTACTTCCGCTGGTGGCACTACAGGCGGCGGAGTTGCTGGCTGGGATATCAACATTTATGAAGGTTCTGCAGCAACTGGACTAACCTTTTTCTGGCCCACAGGTTCTGCAGTTTCCGGCGGTGGCGTTGCTACAGGGTCTGTTTATCAATCCCTGGCTGCCGGCGCGATCGTTGGCCCAGCATCTACATTTAGTCAAGCGTCAGGCGGCGGCGGCCCGGCTAATTTTGTC
>Ga0209181_10009342_pt1 | contig 12915 bp, 10 predicted proteins | sample MAT05_FD_187208 | JGI IMG/M metagenome (GOLD analysis project Ga0209181, IMG submission 187208) | Freshwater microbial communities from Lake Fryxell liftoff mats and glacier meltwater in Antarctica - MAT-05 (SPAdes) (version 2) | ecosystem: Environmental > Aquatic > Freshwater > Ice > Liftoff... | reverse complement strand
TTTTGGGGGGGGGGGGGGGGGGGGGGGGCGCTGCTCATGCGGTTGGTGTGGGGATGGGAAGAAGTTCCCTGGGGGTTTCCTAGCAATCAGGGGAGGGGTGCGTCAAACGACAAGCCATCGTAACACCGGGGGGCATCGGTCTGAAGCTTGCCTTCCTGCGAGGGTCGGCGTTGGCTGGCGACATGATGCCCGTCCGAATTCTCGCCTGGTGCATGGCCGGCGGATTTGTGTCCGCCGCCGCCGCACCCACGCCGTCGCCCAACGATCCTGAGGCCGAGCGCTGGCGGGCGGAACGTCGCTTGATCGACCTGCATCTGCACATTGAGGCCGCCCCGGAACGTATCGAACAGGCGGTGAGGATTCTGGATCGGGCCGGGGTGGGGATCGGCATCAATCTCACGGGCGGCACCGTGACCCGGAAGGGGGATAAACCGTCGGAGTTCGAACGGACGCGGGATGTGTTCGAGAAAGTGGCTCCGGGCCGGTTTCTTCAGTACTTCAACCTCGATTATACCGACTGGAACCTGCCGGATTTCGCCGAGCGCGCCGTGCGGCAGGTCGATGAGGCCCATCGGTTGGGGGCGGCCGGACTCAAGGAGTACAAACGGCTCGGGCTGTATCTTCGGGACGGTGCGGCGGCGCTGCTGCGGATCGACGATCCGAAATTGGACCCCGTGTGGCGCCGTTGTGGTGAGGTGGGGTTGCCCGTGAGCATCCACGTGGCCGACCCCAAGGCATTCTGGCTCCCCTTCGATTCCACCAATGAACGCTGGAAGGAACTGAAGGATCACCGGCCGTGGTGGTTCGGGGACGCGAAGGTCTACCCGCCTCGCGAGGAACTTCTCGCGGCACTGGATCGGGTCATCGCCCGACATCCGGGCACCACGTTCGTGTGCGTGCATTTCGCGAACAATGCCGAGGACCTGGAGTGGGTGGAGCAGGCGATGGACCGTCGACCGAACATGTGGGCTGATCTGGCCGCCCGGATCCCGGAAGTGGGCCGCCATGCGCCAGAAAAGGTCCGACACCTCTTTGAGAAACACGCGGACCGGATCGTGTTTGCGACGGACTTCCAAGTGTTCGCAAAGCTCATTCTGGGGAGCAGCGGCGATGACGAACGCCCCACCGACGACGATGCGGTGACGTTTTATGAGAAGTACTGGCGCTTCCTGGAAACCAGCGACCGGGACTTTGCGCACATGACGCCCATCCAGGGGGAATGGACGATCAGCGGAATTGGGTTGTCGGCGCCGGTGCTGCGAAAGGTCTACTTCGACAACGCCCGGCGATTGTTGGCGCGGACACTTCCGTCGCCGGTGTTGCGTGCGGTGCGGATCGAGGAGGACGAAGTGGCGCGACTGGGTGGGGAGACTCCGGGGACAGGGTCGCTGTGGGAACGTGCGCGGCCGGTATGGCTGGAGCAGTCGGGGAGCGATGGACGGGTGCGCGCGGATCTGGCGACGGAAGTCCGCGCCGTGTGGTCGCCGAAGCATTTGCACCTTTCGTTTCGGGCGCCGTTCACGACGTTGACGACTTTCGAGCCGGCGGAGGCGAAGGAGAAGATCGGCTTGTGGGAGCGGGATGTGGTGGAGGCGTTCATCGGGAGCGACGCGAAGCAGATCCAGCGCTACGCGGAGTTTCAGGTGGCGCCGAACGGAATGAAACTGGACCTGAAGCTGGACCTTCCGAAGCGAGATTTCGAGTGGGACAGCGGCATGACCGCCGGTGCCACGGTGGACGCCACCGCGAAGGTCTGGTCGGCGAGAATGTCGATTCCGTTGGCGGCGCTCTCAGAGCTGACTCCGACATCGGGGACTCGGTGGCGAATCAACCTGTTTCGTTGCGACTACGCGAACAACGCCTTCCTGGCGTGGCGCCCAACTCTGGAGCGGACCTTCCACGTACCGGCACGGTTTGGGGTGCTGGAGTTCGTGGACTGACAGTCGAGACGCCTGATTTTACTTGGCAACCGAGGTGACTCGCTGAGCGACCTTCGTAGGTTCCTTCGGCTTGGCCATGAAGGCTTCGAATTCGTGGCGGAAGTGGGGGGGGATCAAGGCCTTGAACCGGGCAGCATCCGGCTGGTCGAAATCGGACTCAAGAATCTGGGCGACCGTGTGGAGCCGGGCGATGACGGCGGCTTTAGAGTGGGGGATGGCGAGATCGAGCAGATCCCGGATCGGGCGCAACTCGGTACTGAGTTCCCCCATCAATTCCGGAATGCCCGTGCCAGTCTTGGCGGAGACGAAGACGGCTTTGGGATAGCGTTCGCGGAACCGCTGCACGGATGCGTCGGCGCCGAGACAGTCGATCTTGTTGAACACCATGAGCATCGGTTTTTCGGATGCATGAATTTCGGCGAGCACGGTATCGACGGCGTCGATCTGTTCGTCGGCCTTGGGATGGCTGACGTCGACCACGTGGACCAGGAGGTCAGCTTCGACGACTTCCTCGAGCGTGGCCTTGAAGGCTTCGACGAGCCGGTGGGGAAGCTTGCGGATGAAGCCGACGGTGTCGGAAAGCAGGACGTTCTGGTTGGTGGGGAGGCGGAGTCGGCGGGTGGTGGGATCGAGTGTGGCGAAGAGCTTGTCTTCGGCAAGGGTGCAGGCTCCGGTGAGGGTGTTGAGCAGGGTGGATTTCCCGGCATTGGTGTAACCGACGATCGACGCGAGCGGCCATTGGTGGCGTTTGCGGCCTTCCCGTTGGGTGGCGCGATGCCGGCGGACCGCATCGAGTTCTCGGATGAGTTTGTCGATGCGTTCCTGGACTTTGCGGCGGTCCGCTTCGAGCTGGGTTTCGCCCTCGCCACCGCGCATGCCGATGCCGCCCTTCTGCCGGGAAAGGTGGGTCCAAAACCGGGTGAGGCGTGGGAGGAGATGCTGGAGTTGGGCGAGTTCGACCTGAAGCTTGCCTTCCCGGGTCCGGGCGCGCTGGCCAAAGATGTCGAGAATCAGCTGGGTGCGGTCGAGGATCTTGAGTTCGAAGACCTGTTCGAGACTGCGACTCTGGGCGGGGGACAATTCGTCGTCGAAGATGACGGTGTCGACGGCCTCGTCGTGGCAGCGGGCGGCGAACTCCTGGGCTTTGCCAGGTCCGATGAAGGTCTTGGCGGTGGGTTTCTCGATCTTCTGGGTGCCGGTGCCCACGACATCGGCGCCGGCGGTCTGGGCGAGTTGGCCGAGTTCGGCGAGGGAATCCTGGACGTCCCATTCGGATCGCGCCTTGAACTGGGCGCCGATGAGGAAGGTGCGTTCGCTGGTTCGGACGGCGTTTTCGGAGACGAGGGCCTTCAAGTGCCGTGCTTTCTAGCGCCAAGGCGAGGGTTTGTGCAAGGGAGGCAATGGCTGGCCGGCTCGCCGGGTGTCGGGTTATGGGGGCAATCGGCGGGACTGGGCGGTTGACCGGCTGGCTTCGATGCGGTCTTGCATGGGATCGAGATAGGCATTGATGGCGTGAACCGAAGGCTCAGACCATCGCCCGATTTTTGGGCTTTCCTGAAGCCTTAAGGCAAGCCCGGGTTCCTTGACGGACCCCTCGCCGACCCTATGCTCGGCTCTCCCGTCGGGTGACCGGCGGGTTCCGAACCGACATCGAATACCGATTACGAACCCTGGACCCATCCCATGATCAGCATCTGCGAAATCGTCGCCCGCGAAGTTCTTGATTCCCGTGGCAATCCAACTGTTGAAGCCGACGTCGTCCTGGTGGATGGCACCGTGGGGCGTGCGGCGGTGCCGAGCGGCGCCAGCACGGGCGAACACGAGGCCCTGGAACTGCGCGACGGGGACAAGAAGCGCTATCTCGGCAAGGGCGTCAGCAAGGCCGTGAAGAACGTCATGGACAAGATCGCTCCCGAACTCGAGGGCATGGACGCGCTCGATCAGGTGGCGGTGGACCGGACGATGATCGAGTTGGACGGGACCGAAACGAAGGCGAAGCTGGGCGCGAACGCGATTCTGGCGGTGTCGCTGGCGAACGCGAAAGCGGCCGCGCACGCGGTCGGGTTGCCTCTTTTCAAGTACCTCGGCGGAACGAACGCGAAGGTTTTGCCCGTGCCGATGGCCAACGTGATCAACGGCGGAGCGCACTCCGACGCGCCGATTGATTTCCAGGAGTTCATGGTCATGCCTCACGGGCTGCCTGATTTCAGCGAAGGCCTGCGGGCGATCACCGAGATCTTTCACGCGCTGAAGTCGGTGCTGAAAAAGAAGGGCCTAAGCACGGCGGTCGGTGACGAGGGCGGTTTCGCTCCGAAGCTGGAAAGTGCCGAGGCGGCATTGGACGCGATCACCCAGGCCACGAAGGATGCCGGCTACAAGATGGGCAAGGAGATTTTCCTGGCCCTGGATGTGGCGAGTTCCGAGTTCTACAACAAGAACGGCTCCTACACTTTCAAGAAGAGCTCAGGCAAGACGCTTACGGGCGAGGAACTCGTGGAGTTCTACGTGAAGCTCTGCAACGACTACCCGATCGTCAGCATCGAAGACGGCTGCGCCGAGGGCGACTGGGAGACCTGGAAGGTTCTCACCGACCGGCTCGGATCGAAGGTGCAACTGGTGGGCGACGATCTGTTCGTGACCAACGTGAAGTTCCTGCAGCGCGGCATCGACACCGGCACGGCGAACTCGATTCTCGTGAAGGTGAACCAGATCGGGTCGCTGACCGAAACGCTGGACGCGGTGCAATTGGCCCAGTTCCACGGTTACAAGGCGGTTCTCAGCCATCGTTCCGGTGAGACCGAAGACGCGACCATCGCGGACATCGCCGTGGCGACCAACTGCGGGCAGATCAAGACGGGCTCGTTGAGCCGGTCCGACCGGTTGGCAAAGTACAACCAGCTCCTGCGCATCGAGCAGTTGCTCGGCCGGGACGCGGTGTATGCGGGCCGAAGCGTGCTTCCGAAGGGACGCTGACCGGCTCAGCTTTGGCGGCGGGCGAACGGGCACCTGGTGCCTCCGCCCGCCGTTTCTTTTTGGGATCAATGCCCGCCCGTGACCGTGTAGCCTTCGCGGCGAAGGTCTTCAGCCAGGTCCCGCTCCATTTGCTGGGCGGCTTCAAAGGGCATGGGATTGAGATGCTGGAAGAGCGGGTAGAGAAGCCGGATTCCGTGACGTTGGACCACCCAGGCATCCTTGTGACCGCGCCGATGGTTCTCGAAGCGTTCCTCCGGCGAGAGTCCGGTCATGCCGACGTAGACGCAGGGCTTGGCGGGGTTGCGTCCAGGGTTTTCCGTCTGGACCCAGGGAAAGGATCCGACGACCGGATTCAGTTCGATGACATAGACGTTGTGGTGGTGCGAGGGGCCGCGAGGAAACCGGCGGCGGCGCTCCCGGGCCAGTTCAGTCCTGACGCGCAGACCGCTCATGGGAAGGGACGTTTTCCAAGGAATGGACACGTGTTCGGATCATGAACTGAGGAGCGAGGAGGATTTACGGCGGCCCTCACCCCGGCCCTCTCCCGGTGGGAGAGGGGGAAATCGCTCAGCAGGATTCGGAGGGTGGAGCATGAGGTTGGCTGGATCGGGAAGTGACAGAACGAGCAGCCTGAATTTGGCACTTCGAGGCGGGTAATACGCGGCTCCCTCTCCCCCCGGGAGAGTGGATGCTCGCGTCCGCCTTCTCCGTCCGGGTGGCTGCCACGGCCGTTGTCAGGGTCATTTTTTTGCCTCACCGGTGGGGTCGGTGCTGGGGGGCGAGGTGAAGGCGCTGTCGAGGGCGCGGTCGAGGTCTTCCAGCGAAACGCGTTGCATGCGTCGCGGGGCTGGGGCGGCCGGAGCCTGGGCGGGGCGAGGTGGCGCCGGTTTTGGGGTGGGTGCCGGCGGACGGGTGGACCGCTGTTGGGAGGCCGCGGTGTTGCCGGCCTGAGGCGAGGAGGGGCCGGTTCCAGGGCCGGTGCCGGGGCGGGCGTTGGTGCGCGCGGCCGCTTCGGCCTCGGCGGTTACCCGGGCTTCGGCGGCGAAACGCGCCCGGGCTGTGTCGAAGGTCAACGCCGCGTTCAAGAACGGGCGAAGCCAGTCAGCCACGCGACGGCGGTCTTCGGGTGTGTCGGGGAAATCGATCAGGACGACGCGTTGGGTTTGTCGTGACTGCACGAGGGCCGGGTCAAGACCCACGAAAGCGGCGAGCATGGCGCGCCAATCGCCGGACGAGCTGGCGCGCCCTTCGGAGGGGACGCGCAGGTGAACCCGCTCGTTGTGAATCCAGAGCAGCCAGTTCTGGCCGCGCGCGCGTTGGACTTGGTCGAGGAGGCCGTCGGTATGAACCACGACCGGATCCGGGGCTGTGGTGCGTTGTTGTTGCAGGAGGGCGGATTCGGGGGCGAAGGCCCGGGTACGGCCGGATTCAGCGAGGTGCGTGCGCAGGCGACGTTCGATTTCGACGACATCCGGGGAAAGCGGCAGGCCAAAGTAGGCGGCGAGGCGAGCGGGCAGATCGCGGCAACCCGTTTCGTCGATGACACGGATGCCGTGGGCGTCAGCGAGGTGTTGTTCGACCGGCAGGAGGGCGAGGCAAGGCCGCACGAGGAGCCATTCGGGAGCGAGGCCTCCGAGGTCGCGGCGTTCTTCGACGGCACGCAGGATTTCCGCCGCCAGTGGCGGCAGCGCGGAGGGCGAGGCGGCGTCGGATTCGGCGGGACCGGCCGTTGACTCGAGGCGTGCGTCGATGATCACGAGGCGACCGCCGTGGTTGATCCACAGGAGCGGTTCGGCCGGCCCGGTCGCCGGGGCATTGGCGCGGGCTCGGCGGGAGCCTTGGACCACATTGCGGAGACCGAGATCGAGCACGAGCGCCCCGAGGTAGCGGGGGAAGAGGGCCGAGGCGGGATCGCTTGCGAACTCGGGGACGGCGTTGGCGAAGGCCTGCTTCCAATCCCAGGCAGCGCTCATCGCGGCGGCCGTGAGGGGGACGAGAGGCAAGGGTTTGATCGGCGTGGCGGACAACGGCGAGGGCGACGGGGTGTCCGTGGTCTGAGCCCGGACGAGGTCGACGATGGCCAGTTCGTCGGATTCCTCGCGACGGAAAGCGGGCAGGATGTCGGCTTCGATGTCGGCCCCGGCGGCGGCGCGGCGGAGTTCGAGCCAATCGCCATTGGGTTGGCGTTGGATGACCCGGCAACCGGGCAGGAGGAGGAGATCATCGAGACCCCAGGCGAAGGTGGAGCAGGCACCGGGCAACTGGAAGATCCAGGATTGATCCTGTGTATCTTTTTGCCAGGAAGCTAGTTGTCGTCGAATGGCGTCGGGGGATGTGTCCGCTTCCCGGCGTTCAATGCGGACGCCAGGGCAGGCGGTTCGCACGATGCGTTCGAGCAGGGCCGCAGTGGCGGCTGGGCCTCCTGGGGTTCCTGGCCTTTCAAGATGAAGGAGGCAAAGTCGTTGAATCGGTCCTGCGTGGCGATGCCAGTGCAGGATGGCGGTAAGGTGCGGCCAGAATTGGTCGGCGGCGACAACGACGGCCGCTAGTTGGATCCCCGAGGTCATGCGAAGGGCGGGAATTGTGACGGACGGCGCGGCGAACTCAATGCCCTTGTTGCCTCGCCTTCTTGCCACGGGTCTTCGCGATCCGCTAGGTTGCGCGTCCCTTATGAAGGCGGCCAGCAGCAATGAATCGTTCGTGGCATCGCACGTGCGGGGAATACCCCGTTCGGGCATCCGCGAGTTCTTCGACATCGTGGCCAGCCAGAAGGAAGTGATTTCGCTCGGGGTGGGTGAGCCCGACTTTGTCACTCCCTGGCACATCCGCGAGGCTGCCATCTACGCCCTCGAGCAGGGGAGGACCAGCTACACCTCGAATCTGGGCACGCCCCAACTGCGGGCGGCCATCTCGTCGCACCTGGCCGAGAAATTCCATGTCGAGTACGACCCGGGCCGGGAGATCCTGATTGCGGTGGGGGTGAGCGAAGCGATGGATCTGGCGCTCCGGGCGGTTATCGATCCCGGCGACGAGGTGATTTACCACGAGCCCTGCTACGTCAGTTATTCGCCGAGTATCGCTTTGGCGCATGGCGTGGCGGTGCCGGTCATCTGCCGGGCCGAGGATGGGTTTTCCGTGAAGGCGTCCGCGATCGAGGCGGCGGTGACGCCAAAGTCGAAGGCGTTGATGCTCAATTTTCCAACCAACCCGACGGGCGGGACGATGACCCGCGGGGAGTTGGAACAGATTGCAGCCCTTGCCCAGCGGCACGACCTGGTGGTTTTGACGGACGAAATTTACGCGGAACTCACCTTCGAGGGCGAACACGTCTCCATCGCGTCCCTGCCTGGGATGCGGGAGCGGACGATCTTTCTGCATGGTTTTTCGAAGGCCTATGCGATGACCGGGTTTCGGATCGGGTACGCCTGTGCGCCGGTGGAACTGACCGAGGCGATGATGCGCATTCATCAGTACTCGATGCTCTGTGCCAGCATCATCAGCCAGGAAGCCGCCCTGGAGGCGATTCAGCATGGCGAACCGGACACGGTGGAGATGCGGGAACAGTACAAGTTGCGGCGCAACTACATTGTCAACGCCTTCAATTCGATGGGGTTGAAGTGCCATCTGCCGCGCGGTGCGTTCTACGCGTTTCCGTCGATTGCGGGGACCGGGATGACCTCGAGGGAGTTCGCGTTCAAGTTGCTGCAGGAAGAAAAAGTGGCCGCGGTGCCCGGCAGCGCTTTCGGGGCGTGCGGCGAGGGGTTCCTGCGTTGCTGCTATGCCACGTCCCTGCCGCAGATCGAGGAGGCGATGCTGCGCATGGATCGCTTCGTCGGCCGCGCCCGGCGGGCCGGGGGCTGATCGCGGCTCGCGGCGGATTCGCCCTTCTCCAGGGAGCCCGCCTTGCGCATGATCGGACCATGTCTGGCGTCTTGGCCATCGTAGGCCGCCCCAATGTCGGGAAATCGGCTCTGTTCAATCGTATCGCGGGACGGCGCATTGCCATCGTGCACGATCAGCCTGGGGTGACCCGGGACCGCATCGCGGCGGAGGTGGAGTGGGAGGGGCACCCCTTCACCCTCCTCGACACCGGCGGGATCGGGTTGCGCCGGGGGGAAAAGGTCCAGGACGTCATCGTGCGTGCCGCGTTGGAGCAGGTGGAACTCGCGATCGAATCGGCTTCGGCCATCCTCTTTGTGGTGAACGTTCAGGAGGGGTTGGTGGCCCTCGACCAGGAAGTGGCGGTGCGACTTCGCGAGGCCGGGAAGCCGGTGCTCCTGGTGGTGAACAAGTCGGACAACGACCTTTCGGCATCGGAGGCGGTGGATTTCGCGCGATTGGGATTTGAGCGCGTGTTCCCCGTGAGCGCGATCCACGGCCGCGGCATGGAAGCCTTGATGCGATCCGCCCTGGAGTTGCTCCCGGAGGAAGTGGTTCCTGCATCAACTGAAGCCAGCGGCGAAGGGGAGGTCGAAGCGGAAGGCGGAACCGACGGCGATGGCTCGGAGAAGGACTCCGAGGAATTGGGCACCCGCAAGGGCAGGTATCTCCGTGACTTCATCAAGGATCCGCTGCGCCTGGCGATTGTGGGCCGGCCGAACGTCGGCAAGTCCTCGCTGATCAACTCGCTGACGCAGTCGAAGCGCGTGGTGGTCAGTCCGATTCCAGGAACGACCCGTGATGCGGTTGACGTGCCATTTGAGGTAGATACCGAGGGGCGGAAAGAGGTCTACGTGCTGGTGGACACCGCGGGGGTGAGGAAGCGCAAGTCGGTCAATTCGTCGGTGGAATTTTTCAGTGTGAAGCGGACCGAAGAGGCGGTGGGTCGCTGCGACATCGCGATTCTGGTTTTGGATGCCGGGGATGGGATTCTCGAGCAGGACAAGAAGATCGGGGCGCTGATCACCGAGGCCCGACGGGCCTGCATCGTGGTGGTGAACAAGTGGGATCTCGTGGCCGAGAGCGTGCAGAAGGCGCGCGAGGGTGAAATGGAACGTCGGGGAAGGAGCCTTCGAAATCCGGGCAACCGGGCTTTGATGACGACGCTCGGTGAATTTGGCCAGTGGGTGCAGGAGAAGCTGTTCTTCCTGGACTATGCGCCCGTGATTTTCACGTCGGCGGAATCGGGGTTTCACCTCGATCGACTGCTGGAGGCCGTCCGCTATGTGGCGGCGCAGTTGAAGCAGGAGATTCCGACGGCGGTGCTGAACCGAACCCTGCACGACTCGGTGACGCGGCGTCAGCCGGTGAGCAAGACGGGCGAATTGTTGAAGTTCTACTACGCGACCCAGATCGGACACGCTCCGCCGAAGTTCGTGATGTTCTTCAACCGCTCGGACCTTCTGAACCGCGGCTACGAGAAGTACCTCTCCGATTCGTTGCGGACGGCGTTCGGTTACGAAGGTTGCCCGATCGTGCTGATTCCCCGGGCGCGTCCGAAGACGATCGAGTCCTTCCGCAAGCCCCGGGAGGGCGTGGGCGAGCGGCGGGGGCGGGGTCCGCGACCGCGTCCCGGTGGGGAGCGCCAGGGAACCAAGGGGCGCGCCGTGGTGAGCCGGTCGCCGGTCCGGCGACCGACCGCCGCCAAGGGTAAAGGGAAGCCGGGCGGCAAACCGCGACGGTGACGTGACTCAGCGACTTAGCGGTTCGGTGGGAGCGACTCGACGACCTCGAGTCGGTAGACCTCGGATCGGATGCTGTTCGGGTGGGTGGTGTTGAACCCGGCGGTCAGATATTCCCACTTAAAGTGGTAAAAGATCGGGTTCTTGCCGGCGGGCAGGGGGACGTCGGCCTCCCAGCGATTGGTCATCCCCGGTATCCGTTCCATGGGATAGATCTGCTCGTCGAGCACGACGAAGGCCCGGATGTCGGACTGTCGAAGATTGCGGGTCCGCTGAGTGCTGGTCCACTCGGTCTCGAAGTGGTACAGGCCGGAGTTCTCGCGCGGGGACGCCGTCGGGGTGAGGTTGCTCACGCGGGAAGTGCAACCTGCCGCCAAGACCAGTGCGGCAAGCAGGCCGGGAATCCTGCATCGAATGCCATGCATGGCGGCGAGCGTGCGTTTGGGGGAGTCGGGAAGTAAAGATGGAAGGTCTGAGGTTGAGCGACTGCGGTGCCTTGTTCCGCGGATTGGGCTCCGGAGAGCCGGCTCGACACGGAACCGGAGGCGCGTTTCGCTGGCGTGGTGACCGAGATTTCGCTGAACCGACGCATTGAATGGATCGCTCTCCGCCCGGACGCGACCCGGGCTGAGCTGGTAATCCTGCTCCAGGAGGCACTTCGCTTCGAGTGCCAGGCGGTGTGTGTGACCGGATCGCGGGTGGAACTGGCCGTGGCGCACCTGGAGAATTCCCCAGTCAAGGTCGCGGCGTTGGTGGGTTTCCCGTTTGGCTCCATGGATCCGGACGTGAAACGTTATGAGGTGGAAGTGGCGGTCGACGCCGGCGCCCACGAGATCCAATGCGTGCTGAATTCCGGATGGCTGAAGGATGGATCGGAACAGGCGGTCCTTCGCGAATTGCGGGATATCCGCGAAGCCGCTGAGGAGCGGCCGGTGACCGCCATCATCGAATACGGGTTGCTGGGCCCCGACGAGGTGCAGCGCGCGGTGCGAGTGGTCCGGGAGGCCGAGATTCAGTTCCTGGCGACCGCTACCGGTTGTGCGGCCCGCCCCACCACGCCGGAAGTCGTGCGGGAACTTCGGGATTGGGCTGGGCCCGAACTGGGATTGACGGCGGTGGGTGGGATTTACACGCCCGAAGCCGCCGGTGCCCTCGTCGCCGCCGGCGCCAACCGGGTAGGGGTTTTCACCCTGGGACCGCTGGTCCGGGCGGCAGACTAAGAACCGGATAGGGATCGTTCCGGAGCGGCACTAGCGTCGGATGGCACGCCGGCCGGTCAGCTCGTCGACCAAGGTGCGGGCGTCGTAGACCCGGCGAAGGGCTTCGAGGATGCCGCGGGAATCGACCGATAACGCGCGAGCTTGGATGTCGTCGAAGGCGAAATCCAGGACCAGGGACGACAGGTTGCCGTCGAAAATGATCCCAATGAATTCGCCGGCGCGATTGACGACCGGACTTCCCGAATTGCCGCCGATGATATCGACGGTGGAGACGAAGTTGAACGGTGTCTCGAGTGCGAGGCGGCTCTTTCGCTTGATCCAGCGTTGGGGGAGGTCGAAAGGCGGTTGGGCGTTTTGAGCTTCGGCACGGGCGTAGAGGCCGCCGAGATCGGTGAAAGCAGGGATCGTCTGGCCGTCCTCGTTGTAGCTCTTCACCTCACCGAACGTCAGGCGAAGGGTGAATGTGGCGTCGGGGTAGGTTCCCGCGCCTTGCAGTGCGAACCGGGCTTTGGCAATGGCGGCGTGGGCCTGTTGCTTCACTTCGTCCTGTTCCTCCATGACCTTGCGCAGTCGGCGGGCTTCGGTGTCCACGGTCCGCGCGAGTTCAATCATGGGGTCCGCGGCGGCCGCGATGGCGGCAGCGCCGCCTTCGAAGAGGCGACGGCGGGTGGCGACGTCGCCGACTCGGGTGGAGCCAATGACTTCCGCGGCTCGGGCGCGGGGCGACTTGCCGGCGAGGACCGACAGGACCCGAGGATCGGAAGCGCCCAGTTGGGTGGTCAGAAAGGTCAGAGAATCGGCGAGGAGAACGGTTTCGAGATCCGGATGAATGGGTTGGGTGGAGAACAGGCTGAGCTCAAGGGAGGTGCGGTTGGAGTCGCGAAATTCCCTCAGTCGTTCCCGGCTGGGTTTGGGGTATTCGTCGCCGGCGCGGAGAAGGGTGCGGGCGATGGAAAAGAGCTCGCTGTGCAGGCCCCAGGCGCCTTCGAGCATGCGGTAAGGGATGGCTTGTTCCCCCATCCGTGCCTGGGCTCCGGCGATGCGCTGGTAGGCGTCACGGGCAGCCTCGAATTCGGAGGAGCCTGACAAGCGGGCCCGGAACTCGGTTTCGGCGGCGACGATTCGGCCGAAGAACGCGGGATCCTGGAGGCCGGCGAGGCC
>Ga0209181_10009341_pt1 | contig 12916 bp, 11 predicted proteins | sample MAT05_FD_187208 | JGI IMG/M metagenome (GOLD analysis project Ga0209181, IMG submission 187208) | Freshwater microbial communities from Lake Fryxell liftoff mats and glacier meltwater in Antarctica - MAT-05 (SPAdes) (version 2) | ecosystem: Environmental > Aquatic > Freshwater > Ice > Liftoff... | reverse complement strand
TTGGGGATAAAGCGTATGTGGGCAGGCGCAATACCACGACCCCGATCAAGAAACCTCGGGGAGGGGAGTTAACCTAGGAGCAGAAGGACTTCAATCGAACCGTCAGTCAAAAGCGGGTGTATGTGGAGCATCTGATCCGAGTGGTCAAAATCTTTCGGATTGCTAAGGAAGAGTTTCGGATGCGCTCTCGGATGTATGAATTGGTAATTGGCTGTGTCTGTGGATTAGTACGATTACGGGTTCAGTATGTCTAAAATCCAGCCACCGGAGGCTGGAAACAGATTCACCTGCCGATTTTTCTTATTTTTGAAGAGGTCTAGTTGTTATGGCAACGATGGCGCGAAAATCTGAGCATCAAACTTACGTTGCCGCAAACACTGCCGCCCTTAAGAATGCTGTTAATTTGCGACAATCTGGCAGGACATAAAACACCTGAGTTTGTCCTCTGGCTATGCGCTCATGGCATCTTACCCCTTTACACTCCTTTGGGAGGAAGTTGGCTCAACATGGCAGAATCCATCCAACGGATTTTGAGACGACGAGCCTTATCCGGGCACCGTCCCCAAACTCCTCAGCAAATTATGGATTGGTTTGAAGCCGTTGCTCAAGCCTGGAATCAGCATCCAACTCCCTTTGAGTGGGGTGGCAAACGGGCTGCGCGACGACAGAGAGCACGAAGCCGACGGCAGCATCAGTTGGGTGGTTCAGGTGCTTGTACGGCTTCCCCAATCTCCAGAAATCGGACCTCTAAATATGGTGATGCTCATGCCAAATGAACCACTATAGGGATACTAGCGAAGCCATGCCCAACGGGCTATAACCTGCCGCCGTAGGTGAGGAAACGTTGGCTTTGTGCTTGTAGTCGCGGTTTTGACCGCCGGATTCAAACATCCTCTTAGGCAAGTGTTAGCTCTAGCAAAAAGCCCCCAGACGCTAAGAACGCTGGAGGCTGGTGTTGGGTGCTCACGAGTCATCTCATTAAGTTGGATGCACCGTGAGCACGTTGAAACGTGATTAGACCTGTTACTAAGCAGTAATAAAGCTACTTGATGTCACGCTGGTGGCTCGGACTCCAGCCAGAGACGCTAGTTTCTCACTGCCTGCAAGAATCGATGTGCTGCTGCCGTCTTGCACGATCGTCAGATCGTTGTAGAGCAATCCAGCAGTGAGGTTAAAGCGGGTCGAGCCAGCATTGTAGTTGTAGATGGTGTCGCTGCCGTTGCCCCGTGCCAACGCGATCGTGTCCTGACCAAAGAACAGATAAATCGCATCGTTACCAGAACCGCCATCAATCAAGTTGGCACCAAATCCAGCAAAGATGGTATCGTTTCCGGCACCCCCAAAGATTGTATTGTTGCCGCCTAGGTCAGTGATGCGATCGTTGCCAGAACCACCGTCGAGGTAGTCGTTGCCCAACCCGCCAAAGAGTTGGTCGTTACCGGCTTCACCAAGGAGAATATCGCTGCCACGCAGCCCGAAGATAGTGTCATTGCCACCGCCACCGTAGATGGTGTCGCTCCGCAGGGTACCAAAGAGGGTATTGTTGCCTCCGTTGCCACGGATCAGGTTGGCTGGGTTGACGGCGATCGCCACTGTATCGGTGTCAGTCTTAGCGCCGCCTGCACCCGTGTTGCCCAGGTCGTCTGTGAGAATGGTGAGCGTTACCGAACCGTTGATGACAGATGGAGCATCCGGTGTGAACTGTAAGCCGCTCAACGCTGTGTTCAAGTCGCCAAGTGTGCCCTTAACCGTCAGTGACGCAGAGTTGTCGCTGCCATCCACTAAGGTTAACCCAATGGTGCTGCTCAGTTTCAGCGCACCATTGGTGACGGAAAGCTTGACCTGTTCCAGCCCATTGTTGGCATCGACATCATTGATGACGATCGCGTTGCCGTTCGCTGCCGAGAACACTAACGTATTCCCTTGCTTCGTTGTTTGACTGCCCGGTACAGTGTTGACAGGTGCTTCGTTAAGGTTGTTGACTGCGATCGTCAGCGCGTTTTCCAGGCTCAAGCCACCCTGATCCGTCGTGCGGACTCGAATGGTGTAGCTGGACTGCGTTTCAAAGTCGGGAGAGAGATTGATTTGCAGTTGATTGTTGTTGATGCTGAAAGCGCTGTTGTCAGTGCTACCCGCTCCGGAAACCAGGCTGTACGTGAAAGTATTGCCGGGATCAAAGTCGCTGGTCGTGAAGGTGCCAATGGTGGTGTTGACAGCTACATTCTCATCAACGTTGGTGGCAGTGAGCGCCAGTGCCGTCGGTGCACTGTTGAAGCTGAACCGAGCGACAGATGGATCGTGGTCGCTAATCTGGTCGGCAAACTCTGAGTTAATGTGAACGACATCAAACCCATCGAGTTGCTTAAACAAATTACCACTCACCAAGATGTGATCGAGGGTCTGAGCGTTGCCCTGGAAGTTGTAGGTATAGCGCTCATTGGCGGGCAGAGTTTCAATCAGATTGGTTAGACCCGCACTTTCCACCAGATTGATGGGGTTGGAGAACTCAAAGTCATTCAAATCTCCAGCCACCACGACGTTGGCATTAGGGTTCACTGCCAGAACACTTTGTACAAAGTCTCGGACGATCGCCGCTTGCTGAAGTCGCTGGGCTTCGCTCGTGAGTGTGGGCGGTTGAAAGCGCCCGAACAGTGGCTGATCGCCGCCTTTGGAGTTAAAGTGATTGGCGACAATCGTCACTTCTTGCCCATTGAACAAGAACGTTCCAACCAAGGGCTTACGGCTACTGGCAAAGTCATCTCCAGGGAAGGAATCGCTTTCTGCGGGATTGGTATCGGTTAGGCGTTGCAGGGAACCCTCAACAAAGCTGACCCGGTTGGGGTTAAACAGGAAGCCAACCCGAATGTTGCCGCCCGGTTGCCCCCCATCCTGTCCTTCGACGGGATTCAGCACTTGAAACTCGTAGCGTGGACCACCTGCCGCCACAATTCGATCGATCAGGAGATTCAGCGTCACATCCGATGCCACAACTCCATCGCCAATCTCTGCACCTGTATTGTCCTGAATCTCCTCCAGGGAAATGATGTCAGGTGTCTTGAGGTTATTCACGATCGCCTGCGCCAGGGCATCAAATTTGCCTGTACCCAGGTCATCATCCACATTGTTGGGGTTGCGGCCTTGCACCTTGTTGATGTCTTCGACAACCGGATCAAGGTTCTCAACGTTAAAGTTGGCGATCGTAAGCTGGTTAGCCGTTGCAGTCAGGTTCGTGACTTCTTTGTGCAAGGACGATGCTTGCACTACAGTCGGTGCAGTAGAGACTAAAACTTCAAAGTTGCCGAAGTCATAGTTAACGACCCCAACGATCGTGCTGAGTTGGGCACCCACATTCACTTCAGGCAACACCAGAGCATTGTTCAGATCGTCAATTTGAATCCGCTCAGGGTTAAAGTCACTGGCATTAATCAGGCTACCGCCGCGCGCTGTACGACTGGTGGCGTTGGCACCGTTATCTGCCAGCACCCAAATTTCCTGGGAGGTGCCAAACGTTGCCGTTGGCGAGGTCGCTACAGGATTGTTGACTTGTACCAACATCCCTTCCAGGCTTTCGTAGAAGTCGATGCCATCGGTGGCAGGGTCAAACGTGCCGCTGGTTTCCACGTTGCCAGTGCCATCATCGTTGATCACGCTGGTGGGAATAGTGCGTCCACCATTGCCTAAGATCGTGGCGGTCGGCAACGCATTCCCGCTCGACAAGACGGTAATGTTGGGGTTGGAGATTTGCGTGGTGGAAAGATTGGCGCTCGTGGCACCACCCGCACGAAACTCACTGACTGTGCCACTTACCTGAATCGCATCGCCCACCTGCACGGTCGGCACAGACGAGGTGAAAACAAAGATGCCTTCAGAAGTGGCATCGCTGCTATCGGGATTGGGGTCTTGCAGGTAAAACCCGTTCGATCGCAGCACCGTCACAACACCAGATACACCCGTCACCGTTTGCCCATTCAGCGGCGACGTGTGGCTGGCTCCCTGTATGTCGCTAATCCGCACGGGGGGCTTAACTTCAAAGAGGGCGACGGTTTTGCTGACTTCGTTTGCTGTTGCCAGCAGCGGCTTACCTGTAGGGCTATCGGCTGCCGAGATGAATGTAAGACCTTCTGTTCCAACGTCTTCTGGCGTGTTGATGTATTGGACAAAGACAGGCTTGTTGGGGTTGGTCACTTCGTAAACGATGACATCACCCACCCGCTCCAGCCCAATAAACGCATAGGTGCGGTTGTTGATCACGCCGATCGTCACGCCTTCGGGTTCAGGACCTTTGTTATCGCTGCGGCTATCAAACCCTGCTGCGGTGCCATCGGAGTTGAAGAGCGTAGGCGCTTGAGTAGCTGTAATCTGCTCTAGCTGATCGCCACTGTCAAACACGAGCGTGCCGTTGGCATCCAAAATGGAGAACGATCGCGCACCAAACGCCTCGATCCGATCGAGGTCGCCATCCCCATCTTTGTCGCTGGTGGTGCGAGAAACGGTTAACCGTCCCAGGTTGGCGTTGTCCTTTAAGGTGGCAGCATTCGGGAACAGGGTGGGGTCTAGCGTTGCGGTTGCGGCACCAACCCGCACTTCTTCGGCGAAACCTGTGTAGTCACGAGCATCGCCTTCATTAGCCGTGATGTAGTAGGTTTGTCCATTCGCGGTAAAGCTGGCGATCGCATCTGGTTGATACAGTCCAAACACAGGCTGCGTGCGGATGTTAATCCCACCATCGCGATCGCTGGCATCGAGTCCATTCCCCGGCTGGCTGTGGTCTTTGACTCCCAGTGGTATGATTTGGGTAATGGTCGCGCTGGCAATGTCGAGGATGGCGATCGCGTTGTTTTCTTGCAGCGTCACCTGTGCGGTTAGACCATCAGACGCAACTGCAATATATTCCGGCTCCAGATCTTGAGCCACGGTTGACCCTGGACCTGTAATCCTTACCCCTGCTGCCTTCAGAGCGTTGATTTGGCTGTTGAAACTGGTGAATGAGGCATTCTGCACGGTGGCATTGGCAACGCCGCCCGCCAGATCGATCACGCTCACCGACCCTTCTGGATCAAAGGAGGTGGCTTGATTGTAGCTGTTGGGTTCGCCTTCATTGGCAACCAGAACCTTCGTGCCGTCTGGGGTAAAGGTCAGCATATCAGGCAAGAAACCCACTGCGACCGAGTTCAAGAAGGTGCCATCGGCAGCATTGTAGAAGCTGACCCGTCCTGTTTGTTGGGCTTTTGTGGTCGCATCCACCACGGCGTATGCAACAGCAACAATTCCATTTTTAACCGCAACACTGTTGGGAACAACATTGGTGCCTGCGGGAGGCGTGAAGCCAGGCGTTAAGGAACCCGCTAAGGTCAGTGCGCCTGTATTGCTGACGCTGAGAATTTCAATGGTGCTGCCTGCCACGGTAAACAGCCGATCGCTCCCTGGGTCAAACGCGGGAATTTCGGCACCGTTGGCGCTGGTGAAGCCACCGACTTTTTGTAGAACGCCGGACTGTGCGGCATCATTGTCCGCGATCGCAATGCTTTGCGAGGTTGTACCGCCCAGTGTCACCCCAGCCGATGGATTGCTGATGGTCAAGAGTGCGGTTTCGGTGCCTTCGGCGATCGCATCATCTACCACCGTAAACGTGACAGAACCCGTCGTGGCACCGTTGGGAATCGTGATGGTGCCTGCACTGAAGGTGTAATCACCAACGGTAATGCCCGTGCCAGTCGCGCCCACGTTGACCGTCTGATCGCCAGTGACCGCGCTAGAAGCCGTTGCTGTTACCGTAATGACTGTCTGCCCTGCTTCAGAAGCCGTGGTCGCACTGACGGATAAGTTAACGGTTGGATTCCCACCACCACCAGCACCCAGCGTGAATGCATTGGCACTAAATGGCACATCGGGCGACACTCCATCAATACTTTGATCGCCCGTTCCGTCTTGCGTTTGCCAGTTGGCAGGATTATTAATCAGAGTCAGATAAGCACTGAAGCTGGTCTGCCCACTGCGTGCGCCATTGTATGCACCAACATCGGCATCATCGTCCACTGTGCTTAAATCGAGAGCCGTTGTGCCAGCCGTCAGCCCTGTCCCGGTCAGGAGTCCATTAGTAGTTGTATTGAATCCACCATTGGCAACGGCTGTGATAAAGGTAGTGGGCGCACCGGGCGCACCTTGGTAGGCGTAAAGCACCTCATCACCAGCCGCAAGCCCTCGATTTGACCCTCGTCCTGTAACGGGTGTGGTTACGGTGCCTGTGTTTGTCGAGATCGTCCCAGTACCGATGTTGTCAATCTGGACGATCGTGCCCGCTGCGATAGAAGTTGTTGAAGTCCAACTGAAGGCAGACTCATTGGTATCAGCGAAGCCGGTGCCGTTCCACTCATTGTCTTCAAAGTAAATGGTTTCACCAGCAGGAATGTCTGTCAGCGACACAAAAGCTAAATTGTCGTTGCCATCAGCGTTGAACCCGACGATCGCAATACTTCCAACATTAAGCGGCATCAGAAAAACTCCTAGTTGTGTGTGGTCAGTGTTAGTGGTAGAAACATCCAAAGCAAACGAAACCCAACGGTCAGGCAGGGGAACAAATAACGCTATGGGTAACGATCGCCTGAATTGAGAAGGGTGGGTGCCATACAGAAAGTAGACGTGCGGTAAATTAAGAGTGTGTAAGCGCAAAAAATGACCCTCAAATTAGGTTTGAGGGAGAGGAAGGTGATCAAACGCACTTAAATTTACTGACGGAGAAAAACAGGCTTTTAAAGCGTTGATGCTTGGGGGCTTATTTTAGATAAAGCTCACAATAGAGTCTAAGGGCAATACAAAAACCCTACTTGGACTGTAGCTTTTGTAACTGTTCTCGCATATCTTGTTATTGGCATGAATATAGCATCAGTACTTATGCGGAGCTATGTAACCTGGAAGACATTTAATATCAAGATTGTGTAAAGCAATACCGATCGTGCGATGTGAACGCGATCGCTCTAGCCTTTGTCCGTCTCAGCCTTTGAATCATCAGAGCGAACTGATGCCACACGCAGCGCTGTAGCTGCATTTGGCTTTAAAGCTTATTTGTAGCGCTTTTCACATGGGTAAATCACAAAGGCTCTGTAGGATGCTTGGCATTGCCAAGTCCCTACGTAATGGTGTGAATGGGTGCATCCCAGTTTTGCAAGTTTGCCGTCATCCCCCACCCCCTTCTCCTTTTATAGAAGTGGGAGAGCTTGAGAACCCGCAAAACCCACTGGCTTTAGCCGTGGGATGTAGCGAGGGTTCTCACGAGGCTGTTAAGCGTCAGAGTCTTTTTAGGCACTGACAGACGATCAATCCAGTCTTCAATTAGAATGGAATTGTTCTGCAATACTATCTACGTGTTGAGATATTCCTAGTAACGGAGCAATCCCGGCGACCGTGAAACAACGGTTAGGTTTAATTAAATCTAACGACAGTATGACGAGAAGGCGCAAATAATGGCAGGATATTGAGCGTACCGAATTGGCTGTGTGATGGGCAGAACAAGTTGCAAAGTAGCCAGAAACTTAGGCATTGACCTAAGCAGACTGGGTAGACGGTGTTTGACCACCGTAGGCAGAGTCAGACTTTTGGTGTTGCCCAAAGTCTAACGCTTGTCCGAAAGAATCCCCCTCGCTTTAGCGGTGGGAGTTGTCAATCTATCCATTACGCACAAGTACGTAGAAGTACTAGGGGTTGAGCAGACATAAGGGCAGAATAGTGCAAGATGAGCTGGAAAGCCTTGTATAGCAGATGTTACAGAAAATTGACCCGAGTCGAGCTTGGAAGCAGGACTTCTGCGGGGTCTGGCAGAAGTGCCACGAGAGAATGCGGGTTTCAGCCGTTAAAGACCCATCAAAAGCGGCTACATACTACTGATTTTCAATTAGTACAGCGTCCAAAAGTAGTCCAAACCTTTACTAGTCAGGGGTTACAGCGGTACAGCTCAAATCGATTGTTCCCTGAAAACCCTACAGAGAAAGAGTTCTGAGCCTATATTGCACTTTTTTGCCTTTATGTCGGCTCGACCCCTACTACAAAAACTCGCCCAACTACCTTTTTCGGCAAAGTTTCAAAATGTCCTCCCCCCCGCCCCGCAAACCCAAAAATCAAGACGTGCGATCGCGCGAGCATCTGACCTCGAATGAAGTAGAGTCAACTCATGCATCAGCGAAGGGGGCAGGTCGGCATGGGCATCGCGATGCAACACTGATTCTATAATCATGGTTAAGTTCCCCTAATTGCCGTCACCTCCATCACAGCATCATTTTGAGCGGAAAACAACAAATCTGAAACATTACCCACCAGTTCCGTGTCTAACTGCTGCATCGCTTGCCCACCCAAGGTCTGTACCCACTGCCAGAGGGTGTCGTCACTGATGCTAATCCCGCACAATTGGTGCAACAATTTCACTGCCAACTCAAACGGCAGAAACACCGCCAACAGACATGCCAACCGCATCAGTTCAACGGAAGTTTGCTGATAAGCATGAATGCCCAGTGTGCGGTCAAAGGGAATATCGTGACTGCCTGCACACCGCTGTGGGCAACGTCCCACACGCCGCTTCCACTCCACCCATCCCACCAGTGTTAGCAGCCGTCGACTCACAAAGCCTTTGCTCTCTAATCGTTTGCCACATTTGGCACAATGCCCCCACTCATCAGTAGGGACGATTCTTTAACAGAGGAATAACTCTGGAACCCTTATTCTTTGGTTTACCCTCAAAAGAAGTTGAACCTAAAAATAGGACTTTCAAGAATTTGTTTTCTTTAGAGAATCAACCCTACCACTCATCAGGGCGCTGGGCTTGTTGATTGAGATGGTGCTTTACTAAAGTTTTGGCAAACCACAAGCCGATTTGCCAAGCTGTGAGCACTAGACTGGCAGGACTGACACTACTTTGCAGTTTTTCGTGGAAATCTTGCCACTCAGGCGTATCGAAGTCAATTTGTTCCTTGAGCGTTAGCATAAATCTAGAAGTTTTATTGATTGAGGTGTGCCCTACAGGGTGCACCTTTTTTGTTTCCTCTTCTATTCTCGCTAATCTTAATTCAAAGTCCCCTATCCTTCGGATGTGCCCCTTCATAGTCTGTCGAGCATTCAAACCTATATATTCAGGGAGCTACTTACCGTAGTTCCCTAGTTTATTAGACTCTTGTAGAGATTTTTCAATCATCGCCCCACAACATCTTAGGCTGATTCACAAACGCTGTTAAAGATAGTGTTGCAAAACCTGGGCAGTTTCTTTGCCAGTTTTTGCCCAGCTAAATTGGGCGGCTCTAGTAAGGCTTGCCTGGTGCAGTTGGCTTCTAAGGCTAGAATCAGCCGCGATCGCGTTCATTGCATCGGCAATCGCATTTACATCATAGGGATCAACCAACAAAGCCGCATCGCCTGCCACTTCTGGTAATGATGACAGATTGGAGGTAATCACGGGAGTGCCGCACGCCATCGCTTCCAGTACAGGCAATCCGAATCCCTCCCAGAGACTCGGCATCACCAACGCGATCGCTTGACCAATGATTTTCGGCAATTCCGAATAGGCAACGTAGCTCAAAAACTTGACTTGACGAGTTAATTTTAGAGCTTCAATTTGTGTGATCAAATCGGGTGTATAGCGATCGTCCATCGGTCCGGCAATCCACAGTTCATAGTCTGAAGAATTGGGAATGGATGCAAACGCGCTAATCAATCGCTGAAGATTTTTATAAGGATCATTGCGTCCCAAACAAAGAAAATAATTGCGAGTTGGCAACTCTAGAAAGCGAAAATTGGCTGCATCGTGCGCCAACAAAATAGGAGTTATCTTATCAGCAGGAATTCCAAAAAAATCAATAATATCCTGTGCTGTTGCCTGAGAGTTACAAATAATATGTTCGGCTTGATTTAGAACCTGTGGTAAATAGTATTTTTGATACAGCCAAAGCGGCGTATTTTTGCGAAAAAACCGCAGTGGAATTAGATCGTGAACCGTCACAATCGATCGACAATTAGACCACAAAGGTGCTTCAGGAATGGGAGAAAATAAGAGACGCGATCGCGCTTTTTGATACAGCCTAGGTGCTTGAAACTGAGTCCACAATAAGCGAGAAAGATGCCCTTTTCTGCCCTGCTCATGGGTCAGATTATTAGGCACTGAATAACATTCAAACTCTGGCTGATCTATTGCCACAAATAAAGCCGGATCAAGCGGTTTCAAATGTGGCAATAAATTGATCGCATAGGTCGCTAATCCTGTTGGCGCGATCGGCAAAAATGCTAGATTGATCGATAAAGAATGGGTCATAATATCTCTCTAACTTGACATTCCCACGGCTGAAACCCAAGAGCATCTATCGATTTTGGGCAAACGAGCGGGTAAAGCCATCTGAGATTATAGCCAGTCATCGAGCGAGTGTGATAGAGCGGGTGAACGCTCATGTGGCGGTAGCTGTAGTTACTAAATGATTCTGCCAATCTACTGACTCAAAAGAACAACGGGCGCTGTTTTCAGACCTTATTGAATCTCATACTCTCTGTAGGGGCGCTTTGCAATTCGCCTCTACCCTGATTTTGAACGCGATCGCAGGTTTTATCCGGATCTGGTGCTGGCGGTGGAGTTTGTATCCAAGTAGCACCTCACACATTCGACATGCATATTTTTCCTTCGCTTCGGCTGATAGCTTGGAGCGCGATCGCCCTGAGTCCTTTAGGATTCGCCAGTAACGCCTTGGCTGCTCCCGGTTCTTTTGTGGTTCCCACTGTACCGATTAATGCCCCGACTACAGGCGGAAATTTTCCTTATTCGCGATCGCCGGGTTCGGCAGTGGTGATTCCGACGTTGCCACAATCTACCTCACCCCGTTATCCAACGGTGACCAGTCCCAGCAAACTGCCGCCAATCCCCAATCGAACCACTCCTACTCCTATTACCCGACCCTCAATTTTGGATGGCAAGCTAGCCTATCGGGTAACAGTCAACGGTGCCGATGCTGTTCGTGTGAGCGCACTGGTTCCAGGTGCATTTCGGACGACAGTGAATGGACAGAGTGTTGTGCAAGCAGGCATATTTCGTGAACAAAGTAAAGCGACCGAATTGCAACAGATTTTGAACCGCAACAACTTGCAAGCGATGGTTTTACCTGTGCAAGCAAGTGAGGTGCAACTTACTCAACCCTCAATTTTGAATGGCAAGCTAGCCTATCGGGTAATAGTGAACGGTGCCGATGCTGTTCGTGTGACCGCACTGGTTCCGGGTGCATTTCGGACGACAGTGAATGGACAGAGTGTCGTGCAGGCAGGCATATTTCAGGAACAAGGCAAAGCGACCGAATTGCAACAGATTTTGAACCGCAACAATTTGCAAGCGACGATTTTGCCTGTGCAAGCGAACGAAGTGCCTTCTAAGCAGCCTTCTCCGATTACGAACCCATCGCGCAACCCTAACCCAATCCCAATGCCTGTTCCTAAAAGCGGCATTACCGTCGTCATCGATCCAGGGCATGGCGGCGGCGATCCCGGAGCCGTTGGCATTGGCGGCTTGCAGGAAAAAGAGGTGACGCTGGCAGTATCGCAGCAAGTTGTAGCATTGCTGCGGCAGAAAGGAGTTAACGCGATATTGACGCGATCGGGTGACCAGGAAGTTGAATTAGCCCCGCGAGTAGACTTTGCAGAACAAGCAAATGCCGATGTTTTTGTTAGCATTCATGCTAATGCTTTTACTGCAAGTCGGACTGATGTGAGTGGCATTGAAACCTATTACTACGCAGGTGATGGACAAGCGCTTGCTCGGATGATTCAAACCAATTTGCTACAAGAGTTGGGCGCACGCGATCGCGGTGTGAAGCAAGCAAATTTCTACGTCATTCGATATACGCCGATGCCTGCGGCACTGGTGGAAATTGGCTTTGTCACGGGTACAGAAGATGCGGCTCGACTGGCGAGTGCGACGGGACGTAGCAAAATTGCCCAAGCGATCGCTCGTGCTATTTTGCAATATGTGAAGTCCTGACAATCGCGATCGTCTACCTTGCACTAGATAGGTGATCAGTTCCTCTTCACAGGCTTGAGAGTGAATCCAGCCTCAAACTCAACCAAAATATCAATGTCGCTCTCTGCTGTAAAGTCATCTCGTAAGACTGAGCCAAACAAGGAAAGTTTATAGATATGCCACTGCTGACAAAGCGCGGCTATTTCATCGGTAGGAACTTTAATGTTTTTGAGTTTCATCCCAAATCAACTCCCAATGCTTCAAGCTGCTGATTCATCCAAGCGATCGCCCGTTCTTCATCCTCCTCGTTGGCGTAGCCTCTCTGTAAGAGAATCGCCCGTTCCACTCCTGTTTTAGCAATTTCTAGCAGTTGTTTAGATTGCTCCTGCGTATTTCTGAGGATGTTGGTTAGTTGCATGAATTAAACATCTTCACCGAGGACTTACGGCATAGCAATATTGTTGAGGAGATCCGCGAAGTTTTTGGTGACGGTTGACCAGGGGCGCGATCGCAGCCAGTCGGCGCTGGCAAGGCTGCGCTGCTGAGCTTCGGCACGATGAGTGTAAAGATATTCTAGGATTTCAACCAGTTCTTCTACATCCGACTCGCCCCAGCCTTCCACCCCCACAAACTCCGCAGGCGCTTTGACTCGACGTTGCGATTGCAGCGGAAAGCCCAGGTTGTGTTGAGTTAGATCGCGGTTGCCCGTGTTGTTGGAGAGGATCGTAGGAACCGCACAGGCAAGGCTGGCGATCGCGCTGTGGTTCAGTCCGGCTTCGCAGCGGCTTGGAAAAACGGCAACATCGACTTGGTGCAAAACTTGACCCAGCATTGCATAGGCAATAGGTTCAAGCACCAGAAAAGACTCTTTGGGCAATCCGTTTTGAATCAGCCATTGGGCGGTAGCAAGTTGTCCGTTTGAGTCAAGTTCTAGCACTCCAGTAA
>Ga0209181_10009340_pt1 | contig 12917 bp, 10 predicted proteins | sample MAT05_FD_187208 | JGI IMG/M metagenome (GOLD analysis project Ga0209181, IMG submission 187208) | Freshwater microbial communities from Lake Fryxell liftoff mats and glacier meltwater in Antarctica - MAT-05 (SPAdes) (version 2) | ecosystem: Environmental > Aquatic > Freshwater > Ice > Liftoff... | reverse complement strand
GCAACCGCTGCTGATGGACCCGGCCGCGCTTCCGGCCATCCAGGCCAGCGCCGCCGTGGTGCGGCGTGCGGCAGAAGGCAGTGCAGCCGTCTACGGCGTCAACACCGGCTTCGGCAAGCTGGCCAGCACGCGCATCAGCGAAGCCGACCTGGCGCGGCTGCAGCAGAACCTCATCCGCAGCCACAGCGTGGGCGTGGGCGAACCGCTGGCCGCACCGGTGCTGCGCCTGATGCTGGCGATGAAGGCCGCCAGCCTGGCGCGCGGCCACAGCGGCGTGCGGCCTGTCGTCATCGACACCCTGCTGGCCGTGCACAACGCCGGCCTGGTGCCTTTTGTGCCCAGCCAGGGCAGCGTGGGCGCCAGTGGCGACCTCGCGCCGCTGGCGCACATGACGCTGGCCTTGATGGGCGAGGGTGAGTTTGTCGTCGAAGGGAAACTTTGCCCGGCCGCCGAGGTGCTGCGCGCACACGGCATCGCGCCGCTGGTGCTGCAAGCCAAGGAAGGCCTGGCGCTGATCAACGGCACGCAGACCAGCGCGGCACTCGCGCTGCACGCGCTGTTCTGCTTCGAGCCGGTGCTGGAAGCCGCGCTGGTGGTGGGCGCACTGACGGTGGACGCCGCACGCGGCAGCGACGGCCCCTTCGACCCGCGCATTCACGCGCTGCGCGGCCAGCCGGGGCAGATCGACGTGGCGCAGTACTACCGTCAGCTGCTGGCCGGCAGCGCCATCCGCAAATCACACGAAGAGGGCGATGACCGCGTGCAAGACCCGTATTGCCTGCGCTGCCAGCCGCAGGTGGTGGGCGCCTGCCTCGACCAGCTGCGCCATGCAGCGCTGGTGCTGCTGCGCGAGGCGAATGCCGTCACCGACAACCCGCTCGTGTTTCCTGAAGACGGCTCGATGATTTCCGGCGGCAACTTCCACGCCGAACCCGTGGCGCTGGCCGCCGATGCCATGGCCTGCGCCATCGCCGAAGTGGGTGCGATTGCAGAACGCCGCATTGCCATGCTCATCGACAGCGGCGTGTCACGCCTGCCGCCGTTCTTGACACCGAACGCCGGGCTGAACAGCGGTTTCATGATCGCCCACGTCACCGCCGCCAGCCTGGCCAGTGAGAACAAGAGCCTGGCCCACCCGGCCAGCGTCGACAGCTTGCCCACCAGCGCGAACCAGGAAGACCATGTCTCGATGGCCACCTTCGCTGCGCGGCGCCTGCAGCCGATGATCGACAACGTGGCCCACATCCTGGGCATCGAGCTGCTGGCGGCGGCCCAGGGCATCGAATTCCTGCGTCCGCTGCGCAGTTCAGTCGCGCTGGAAGCCGCGCACGCCATGTTGCGCGAGAAGTGCCCGGCGATGATGGAAGACCGCTACCTGGCGCCCGACATCGCGGCGGCCAGCGCGCTGGTGCGGGATGGCTCGCTGGCCCGCGTCTTGCGCACGCTGGACGCACTGCCGGCGCTTTGGACGCCAGCCTGATTCATCTCAATCACCCGACGGGCCTCAAGCTTGGCGGCTGGCGGCCGATGATCAACGGGTGGACTGGGTTACCCGCGCGCGTCTTGCGCTGAACATCGACAACGATGCGCTTGCTGCGCACCGGGACGGCATCCGCCTGCGCTTCAGCTGGCTGGCTGCGCTGGCACTGCTGCCCTTCACGCTGCTGCACCTGTTCAACGCGAACTGGTTGATGTTCTCCGTGAACATGGCGCTGAGCAGCGTGATGGCCGCCAACGGCTGGGCCATGCAACGTGGCCGCGCCCCGCTGCTGCCGTTCTGGGTCTTGTCCTGCATGCTGATCGCAGGGTGCAGCATGTCGGTGTGGTTTCAGGGCAGCTTCGGGGTCTTCTGGTCCTACCCGGCCATGTTCATGCTGTTTTTCGTGCTGCCGCGCCGCCAGGCGATGGCCCTGGGGCTCGTGCTCCTCTCGGTCACCACGGGCTTGGCCACGGTGTCGCTGGGTGTGCCACTGGCCGCACGGGTGCTGATGTCGCTGGGCTTCACGCTGGTGATGATCCATGTTGTGCTGAACGTCATCGGGCAACTGCAGCAGGCCCTGGTCACGCAAGCCATCACCGACCCGCTCACCGGCGCCTTCAACCGTCGCCATCTACAGGCCCACCTCGCACAGCGCGTGGTGTCGGCCGCTGCAGGGCCTGCTGCTGCCGAGGCGGCTGCACACGCGCTGCTGCTGATGGATGTCGACCACTTCAAGCGCATCAACGATGCCCATGGCCATGACGCGGGCGACCTTGTCTTGTGCCGCCTCGTCAGCGCCATCAACGCGCGCAAGCGCAGCAGCGACCTGCTCTTTCGCACCGGCGGCGAAGAGTTCGTGCTGCTGCTGCCGCTGGCCACCCCCGCTGCCGCCATGCGTGTGGCCGAAGACCTGCGCCGGCTTCTGGCCGACACCGAACTGCTGGCCGGCGAGAAGGTGACGGTCAGCATCGGACTCAGTGCGCTGGCCCCGGGGCAGACCGCCGCGGCCTGGGTGAAGGCCGCCGACACGGCCCTTTACGATGCCAAGCGCCTGGGCCGAGACCGCGTGGTGCTGGCCGCCGCCTGAAGTCGCGGCTGGCTGCGGGGGCTGCGGGCCGATAGAAGGGTTTGTGATGGCAGTAAGGCTGCGCGCCTAGCATGGCGTGATGACTGCTGCTGAACTTGCCCTTCCGCCTGCCCTTCCGACTGTTCTCTTGTCTGGCCAGAGCAGTGCGCCGCTGCGGCGCCGCTTCTGCCTGGTGGCCGCTGTGCTGGCCCTGCAAGGTTGTGCATCGGGCCCGGGCAAAACATCAGACGGCGGCGCTGCGGGCGCAGGCCGCAAGGGTCCGCGCGCGGCCGCTCGCGGGCAGAACCCGCTGGCGGTGGAACGCGACTGGTTGCGTTCATGGTTCGACGGCACGCCGGTGACGATCGACCAACGTGACGAAGGCCCGTTGAGCGTGGAAGTGCCGCTGGCCTTCAGCTTCGCGCCGCGGCGCAGCAGCGTGAAGCCAGCGTTGGCTGCCGTGCTGGACAAGCTGGCCGAGAGCCTTCGCCGCACCGGTGCACTGCTGCCCGGCCTGGCGGCCCCGGCGGATGCCGGCGGGCCGCCGGCCCTGGCGCTGCAGCGTGCTGGCGCGCTGCGCGCCCATCTGCTGTCGCGCGGCGTGCCGCTGGCGCAGCTGGGTCCGCCGGCTGCTGCGCAGGCGGCTGCGGTGCAACTGCGGGTGGAGTTGCCGCCGTCGTAGCACAGGGCGCGGGCCGGCCCCGGCCCCTGCGTCTGCCGTGACTGTCTGCGCCCGGCCTGTCAGCGCAAAATCGCCGTCATGACACGTTGTATCTTTGCCGGGCTGCTGCTCTTGTTGTGCCAGTTCGCGCAGGCCGCCGCCCCGGTGGTGGTGGGCAGCAAGCGTTTCACCGAAAGTTATGTGCTGGGCGAATTGGTGCGCCAGCAGCTGCTGCAGGCCGGCGTGGCCGCCACGCACAAGCCGGGCCTGGGCAACACCGCCATCCTGGAGCAGGCACTGGCCAGCGGCGCGGTGGATGTCTACCCCGAGTACACCGGCACCATCGTGCGTGAGCTGCTCAAGAGGGAAGGCAACCCGTCGCTGGAGGAACTGAACCGCTGGCTGGCGCCGCGCGGTTTGAAGGCTGCGGTGCCGCTGGGCTTCAACAACACCTATGCGCTGGCTCTGCGCGAAAGCGTGGCGCAGCGCCTGGGTGTGATGACGATCAGTGACCTGGCCCGGCTGCCGCGCGGCGCCTTGAAGCCGGGCCTGTCGCATGAATTCCAGCAGCGCGCCGACGGCTGGCCGGCGCTGCAGCGGGCCTACGGTCTGCCCTTTGCCGCCGGAGCCGCGCTGGACCACGGCCTGGCCTATGAGGCGCTGCGCGCGGGGCAGGTCGACCTCATCGACGTCTACAGCACCGACGCGCAAGTGGGCCGGCAGGGGCTGCGCGTGCTGGTCGACGACCGCCAGTTTTTCCCGCGCTACGACGCCGTGCTGCTGATGCGCGCCACCCTGGATGCCACGCCGCTGCTGCCGCTGGCCGGGCGCATCGATGAGGCCACGATGGTGGCGCTGAACGCGCAGGTGGAGATCGACCGCCGCAGCTTCGACGACGTGGCGCGGGCCTTCCTGGCCGGCGGCATGAGCATTGCTGCAGCCTCGAGCGCTGCCGCCGAACAGGGCCCCAGCTTCCTCGGCCGCCTCTTCGCGCCCGACCTGCCGCGGCTGCTGGGCCAGCACCTGGCGCTGGTGTTCGGCAGCGTGGCGCTGGCGGTGGTGGTGGGCGTGCCATTGGGCGTGTGGGCTTGGCGGCGGCCTCGCGCAGAGGCTTGGGTGATGGGCGCGGTGGGGGTGCTGCAGACGGTGCCGTCGCTGGCGCTGCTGGCGTTCTTGATCGCCGCCCTGGGAACCATCGGCTTTGTGCCCGCGCTGCTGGCTCTCTTTGTCTATGCGCTGTTGCCGGTGGTGCGCAACACGCACGCCGGTCTGGCAGGCGTGTCTGCGGGCCAGGGCATGGCTGCGGCGGCGCTGGGCCTCACGCCAGCGCAGGTGCTGCGCCACGTGCAGCTGCCCCAGGCCATGCCCACGCTGCTGGCGGGCGTGAAGACGGCGGCCGTCATCAACGTGGGCACGGCCACTGTGGCGGCCTTCATCGGTGCTGGCGGGCTGGGCGAGCGCATCGTCGCGGGCCTGGCTGTGAACGACCGCGAATTGATGCTGGCCGGCGCACTGCCCGCAGCCGTGCTGGCGCTGGGCGTGCAGGCCCTGTTCCATGCGATGGAACGCCGCGCGGGTGCGGCTGTGGCGACAATCAAGGGTTGAGGAGAACCCGTGCCGTGACCCACATCATTCAGAACCTGCACACCCTGGCTCAGGGCCAACGTATCGGCATCGCCTTTTCCGGCGGCCTGGACACCAGCGCCGCCGTGCACTGGATGCGCGCCAAGGGCGCCATCCCCTGTGCCTACACCGCGCACCTGGGCCAGCCCGACGAGAGCGATTACGAAGAGATTCCGCGCAAGGCGCTGGCCTACGGCGCCGACATCGCGCGGCTGGTCGACTGCCGCGCGCAGCTGGTGGCCGAAGGCATCGCCGCCATCCAGTGCAGCGCCTTTCACATCAGCACCGGCGGCGCCACCTACTTCAACACCACGCCTCTGGGCCGTGCCGTCACCGGCACCGCGCTGGTGGTGGCCATGCGCGAAGACGGCGTCAACATCTGGGGCGACGGCAGCACCTACAAGGGCAACGACATCGAGCGCTTCTACCGCTACGGCCTGCTCGCGAACCCCTCTTTGAAGATCTACAAGCCCTGGCTCGACCAGACCTTCATCGACGAGCTCGGCGGTCGCAAGGAGATGAGCGAGTACCTGCTCCATCACGGCTTCGACTACAAGATGAGCGTCGAGAAAGCCTACAGCACCGACAGCAACATGCTGGGCGCCACGCACGAGGCGAAAGACCTCGAATTCCTGACGAGCGGCATGCACATCGTCAAGCCCATCATGGGCGTGGCCTTCTGGCACGACGAGGTGGCAGTCAAGCGCGAGACGGTGAGCGTGCGCTTCGAGGAAGGCGTGCCGGTGGCGCTGAACGGCAGAACCTTCGCGAACGCCGTCGAGCTGTTCATGGAAGCCAACACGGTAGGCGGCCGCCACGGCCTGGGCATGTGCGACCAGATCGAAAACCGCATCATCGAAGCCAAGAGCCGCGGCATCTACGAAGCCCCGGGCATGGCGCTGCTGCACATCGCCTACGAGCGGCTGGTCACCGGCATTCACAACGAAGACACCATCGGCCAGTACCGCGCCAACGGCCGCGTGCTGGGCAAGCTGCTCTACCAGGGCCGCTGGTTCGACCCGCAGTGCCTGATGCTGCGCGAGACTGCGCAGCGCTGGGTGGCGCGCGCCATCACCGGCGAGGTGACGCTGGAACTGCGCCGCGGCAATGATTACTCGATCATGGACACGGCCAGCCCCAACCTCACCTACCACCCTGAGCGGTTGACGATGGAAAAGGGCGAGGGCGCCTTCACCCCGGCCGACCGCATCGGGCAGCTGACGATGCGCAATCTGGACATTGAGGACACCCGCGCCAAGCTGAGCATCTACACCGCCACGGGCCTGCTGGGGCCGGGCTCGGACGGTTCGGTGTCGCTGCTGGCGGGGCCGGCCGACGCCTGAGCTTGCGTTTTGACATGGGTCGTGCCCGCGTGACCACTTGCATCCAGGCACGCCCATGACAGCGCTGATCGAGCGCGAGGCCGAACTGGCCCGTCTGCAGCAGGCCTTCGGCGCCGGCCGCGTGACCTTTCTGGCCGGCGAGGCCGGCATCGGCAAGACCAGCCTGCTGCGCGCGCTGGCGCAGGCGCACGAAGCGCTCGGCCCGGTGTGGTGGGGTGGCTGCGATGCGCTGGAAACCCCGCACCCGCTGGCGCCGCTGCTGGACATCGCGCGTGAACAACGGCCAGGCTTCGCGCAGCGGCTGCAGGGTCCGCGGCCCGCGCTGTTCGAAGCTGTGCTGGAGGAGTTGCGCAGCTCGCCCAAGCCGGTTCTGGTGGTGGTGGAAGACGCCCACTGGGCCGACGACGCCACGCTGGACTGGCTGAAATTCCTGGGCCGGCGCATCGCCTCCACCAGCACCCTGCTGGCCGTCAGTTACCGCGACGACGAGGTCACCGCTTCGCACCCGCTGCGCCGCGTCATCGGCGAGCTGCCGCCGGGCGTGCTGCTGCGCGTGCCGCTGTCGCGGCTGAGCCCGCAGGGTGTCGAGCAGCTGGCGCGCCAGATGGGGCGGCCGGCAGCCGGCGTGCACGCGCTGACGCAGGGCAACGCCTTCTTCGCCACCGAGATGCTGCGTGAACCCGCAGGTGCCACGGGCCATGTGCCGGCCACGGTGCAGGACGTGGTGCTGGCCCGTTGCTCGCGGCTGCCCGAGCGCGTGCGCGAACTGCTCGCCGCCGTGTCCGTGGTGCCGGGGCGGGCCGAGCGTTGGCTGGTCGACGCGCTTCTGGCGCCGACGCTGGCCGAGATCGAGGCGGCGCTGGCCAGCGGGTTGCTGGTGGCCGAATCCGACACGCTGGCCTTCCGGCACGAGCTCGGGCGCGTGGCGGTGGAATCTTCGCTGTCGTCGCCGCGGGCACAGGCCTGGCATGCACGCGTGCTGGCCGCGCTGGAGGCTGCCCGGGACGACACGGCTTGCGCCCGTCTGGTGCATCACGCCGCGCAAGCGCACGACCGCGACGCGATCAGCCGCTATGCGCCGCGCGCGGCCTCCGAGGCTACTGTGCGCGGTTCGCACCGCGAGGCCCATTCCCAGTGGCAGCTGGTGCTGCGCGAGGGTGTGCCGTCCGATAACGACGAGCGCGTGCGCTGGCTGGAGGCCGCCTTCCATGCGGCCGGCGTGGTCGGCTCTTTCGACATCATGCTGTCCGCGACCCAGGCGCTGGAGGCAATGGCACAGGCCCACGGCGAGACCGCGCGCGCCGCGGTGTGCCGCAGCCGCCAGCTCACTCCGCTCGTTGCCCTGCTTCGACACCCCGAAGCGCTGGCCGCCAGCCGCACGGCGGTGGCGATGGTGGCCGGCTTGCCGAACAGCCCGGAGAAAGCGCTCATCTGGGCGAATGACGCCATCCAGTCCATGCTTGAGCGCGACTGTGTGGCGGGGGCGGCACGGGCGCGCGAGGCGGCGGCCATGGCCGAGGCGGAGGGCGACATGCCTGGCCTGCAGGCAGCGCAGACCGCGCTGGGCGCATGCCTGCTGTTCATTGAACGCGACGAGGGCGTGGCGGTGCTGACGGACCTGTTGGCCCGCCGGCGTGCCGCCGGTGCGCCGCGGCCGGTAGCGGGCTCCCTGCAAATGCTCGGCTCGGGCTTGGGCGAACTGATGCAGCTGCCGGCGGCAGAGCACTTTCTGCGCGAGGCCTGCGCGCTGGCTCAAGAGCAGGAATTTGACAGCATCCGCGACTACTGCAGCGCCTGGCTCTCGTTGTGTCTCATGTGGCGCGGGCAGTGGAACGAAGCGGCCGCGCAGGCCGCCGCCGTGATCGAGCACACCGAAGGCCAGGGCATGGGCCGCATGATGGCGCTGCTGGCGCTTGGCCGCGTGCGCCTGCGCCGTGGCGACCCCGGCGTGGCCGACGTGCTGGACGAAGCGCTGGCGATGGCCACGCCCAGCGGCACGCTGCAGCGTCTGGGCCCCACCCACGCGGCGCGGGCCGAGGCGGCATTCGCACGCGGCGACCTCGCCGCCGTGCAGGCCGAGGTGGCCGCCGCGCTGCCGCTGGCGCAGGCCAAGCGGCACCCGTGGTTCATGGGTGAGCTGGCTTACTGGCGCTGGCGCTGTAGTGACCGGCAGGCGCCGCCCGCAGGCGCGGCGGAACCCTTCGCTCTGGAAATGACCGGGAACTGGCAGGCCGCCGCCGATGCCTGGGCCGCCCTGGACTGCCCTTACGAGCAGGCGCGTGCACTGGCCGCGGGCGACGCTGCGGCGCAGCAGCAGGCGCTGGCGATCTTCGAGCGCCTGGGCGCAATGCCAGCGGCCGAGGACTTGCGGCGGCGCCTGAGGGAAGCCGGCGTGCGCGGCGTGCCGCGGGGCGCGCGCGCCAGCACACGGGCCCAGCCCTGCGGCCTGACGGCAGCCGAGATGAAGGTGCTGGCGCTGATGGTGCAAGGCCTGCGCAACGCAGAGATCGCGGCGCAGCTGCATCGCTCGGTGCGCACGGTCGACCATCACGTCGCGGCCGTGCTCGCCAAGCTCGGCGTCGAGACCCGGCTGGCTGCGGTGCGGCAGGCCGAGCGCGAGGGCTGGTTTGGCGGTGGCGGAGCGCAATCCGGGCAATCTGGGTAATCACCCGGCGCAAATTGGGCAAGGCTGCCGTGGCGGAGGCGGGGCCGCGTCGGCACAGTGCGTTCACGGCAGCGCTGTTGCTGCCGACGCACCACCGAAGGAGCCCCGCCATGCCCCGCTACCTGATCGAACGCAGCTTTCCCGAAGGCCTGTCCATCCCGATGAACGCCGAGGGCCAGAAGGCCATCGCCGGCGTCGTCGCCAACAACGCCGAACACGGGGTGACCTGGGTGCACAGCTACGTCAACCCCGAGCGCACGCAGACCTTCTGCATCTACGACGCGCCGGCGCCCGAGGCCATCCGCAAGGTGGCCGACCGCAACGGCCTGCCCGTGGGCCGCATCACCGAAGTGAAGGTGCTCGACCCCTACTTCTACCAGCCCTGACGCGCTGCGCCGCGTACTGCCCGCCAACCGTTTACCAACTTCCATTTCCCAGGAGAAAACCATGCGTCATTCCACCCTCGTCGCCGCTTTCGTGCTGTTCGCCTGTGGCGCTGTTCAGGCGCAACAGCGCTTCGTCATCGAGCGCGAAATCCCCGGCGCCTCGAAGATGAGCGCCGATCAGCTGCGTGATGCCGCGCGTCAGTCCAACCGCGTGATCAAGGACATGGGCAAGGACATCCAGTGGGTGCAGAGCTATGTGGCCGGCGACCGCATCTACTGTGTCTACGACGCAGCCAGCGAAGCGCTGATTCGCGAGCACGCGCAGAAGTCGGGCTTCCCGGCAAACCGAATCACGCCCGTTGCCGCCGTTATCGACCCCAGCACGGCCAAGTAGGCCAGTTAGGTGGTGTGGGCGGTCTGGACGGCCTGCGCGGCCTGGGCGGCCTGGGCAGGCTGGGCCTGCCGGGTCACATGCCCTTGAACAGGTGCGCGTAGAGCCGGCTGACCGTCAGCGTCTCGGGCCGGCCGCGCAGCGTCAGCTTCACCTTGCCCGATTCCTCGCGCCGCGCCGTCAACACCGCACGCGCCTGCACCACGGTGCCGCGGTGCACTTGCCAGAACACGGCCGCATCGAGCTGCGGCAGCAGTTCTTTCAGTGACGCGCGCAGCAGATGCTCGCGTGCGGCAGTGATCACACGCACGTACTTGTCGGCGGCTTCGAAGTACAGCACCTCGTGCACCGGCACCAGGTGCACCAGGCTGCCTACCTGGGCCTGAATGACTTCCAGCCGAGGTGGCGCGGCACCCGCAGTGGCCGTGCCCAGCAGTGAACGCAGCTGGTCGACCGCGGCTTGCAAGGTGTTGCCAGCCGGGGCTGATGTCGCTGCTCGACGGTCGGCCAGGCGCGCCTTCAGCCGCGCCACGCAGGCCGCCAGGCGCGGGCGTTCCACGGGCTTCACGAGGTAGTCCACGGCCTGGGCCTCGAAGGCCTGCAGCGCATAGTCGTCGTAGGCGGTGACGAAGACCAGCAGCGGGAAGGGTGCACTGCCGGCCGGGCAATTCGCTGGGTTGCCCGCCGGGTTGTCCGCCTGGGTATCCGATGCTGCGGGCCAGTCTTCCGCCAGCGCCTGGGCAGCTTCCAGGCCGGTGCAGCCGGGCATGCGGATGTCGAAGAAACACACGTCGGGTTGCAGCGCCAGGGCTTGCTCGGTGGCTGCCAGGCCATCGCCCACCAGGGCCACCACCTGCAGTTCGGGCCACAGCGTGGCCAGCTCGGCACGCAGTCCCTGGGCCAGCAGGGGTTCGTCTTCGGCGATCAGGCAGCGCGGGGGGGTGATGTTCATCGGGGTTCAGTCCAGCGGCAGGGTGAGGGTGACGAGCGCGCCGCCTTCGGCGTCGACAGCGGGGGAAAGGGTCAGTGCGGCGCGTTTGCCGTACAGCGTGGCCAGCCGGGTGCGCACCTGCTCCAGGCCGAAACCCGTGCCGCCTGCGGTGCTGGGCGAAGTGCTGGCCGAAGTGCTGGCGACAGTGCTGGCGGCACCCAGCCCTACGCCGGTGTCGCGCACCTGCAAGCGCAGCTGCTGGCCGACGCGCTGCGCCGTCACTTCGATGCGGCCGCCTTCCACCTTGGGCTCCAGCCCGTGTTTGATGGCGTTTTCCACCAGCGGCTGCAGCAGCAGCGGCGGCAGTGGCAGCGTGGCCAGGTCTTCAGGCAAATGCAGCTTGACGACGAGGCGAGGGCCCATGCGCACGGCCATCAGCGCGAGATAGTCCTCGGTGTGGAGAAACTCGGCGGCCAAAGGATGATGGTCTTGGCGCGAGGCCGAAAGCGTGGCCCGCAGGAAGCCGATCAAGCGGTCGAGCATGGCCTGCGCGCGTGGCGGGTCCAGCGTGATCAGCACGCGCAGGTTGGCCAGGGTGTTGAACAGCATGTGCGGCTCGAGCTGGCTCTGCAGCATGCGCAACTGGTTTTCGGCGGCCTGGCGCTGCGCGGCTTCGGCCTGGGCGCGGGCGGCCGACAGGCGCTCGACGGTGTTCAGCACGACCACCAGCGTCAGCGTGGCCAGCAGGCTGACGAACATCGTGATGCGCGTGTTGGCGCTGCTCAGGTTGAGCAGGCTCGGCGAGCTGAAGCCGAAGTGGGCATCGGCCAGCGCCTGGCCCACCAGCGGGCCGAGCAGCAGGCACAGCGCCGCTGATGGCAGCACGCCCGTCCAACCGCGCTCGAAGCCGCCGGGCGCACGCGGCAGGCGGCGCAGCGCCCGCAGGCGGTCGTGCAGCCAGGCCTGCGCCATCCAGCTGCTGTCGTTGATCAGCGTGCAGCTCAGGCCGATCAACAGCGCATAGGTGATCTTGATGCTGAAGCGCCCGCCGTCGATCGTCCACAGCAGCAGCGAGATGGACAGGCAGATCAGCGCCAGCAAACCCAGTGTGCGTGGCAGCCGGCCGCGCCAGCGCCGCAGCGCCGCAGCCAGGGCTGTGGAAGGGGCGGCGTTGGCTGGCGGAGCAGCAGGTTTGGTCGGCATCAGGCCGGCAGTATCACCGTGCCTCATGTGCGCGGCCGGGTGGTGGCGACAGGGCGGTGCGGGGTGTCGTGAAACGGCGGTGGCGCGCCGGGAAACGCTGGCGCGGCCCGGCTTGCACTCAGCTCGTGGGCGTGGCCAGGCGCGCCCGCAGCGCCTCGACGCGGGCGCGGTTGGCGCCGATGTCGCTTTCGCCCAGACGCGAGGCCGAGCGCACCTGCACCACGCCGGCAGCGCTGTCGAACCAGAACTCGACGTCGTCGGTGTAGCGCATCAGGGGTGTGGTGAATTCGGCGCGCAGGTAGTCGCCATTGGCCTGCACCACACGCGCGCCGGGCGTGCTTTCGACGACGCTGCGCACCTTCGCCATTGCCGCCGCAGCGGCGCCCGCCACGGCCAGCGGCGCGATGCTGGCATAGGCCAGCTGCGGATGGCCGGGCCACAGCGCGGCCTGGCTGCTGACGCTGTTGGGGCTGGTGGAAGGCGCCTTCAGCCGGCCCTCACGCACGCCCAGGTCGGCAGGCGCCTTGCCCGCCAGCATGCCCAGGCGGCCGGCGGCCAGGCCCAGCAGGGCCAGCAGCAGCAGGCCGGCGGCGACGTACAGCGTCCATCTCGGCATCGTGGGCTTTCGTTTCAGCGGCGCTTGCTGCCCAGCAGCGAACCGAGCACGCCGCGGATGAGTTCACGCCCCACCGCCGTGCCCATGCTGCGCACGGCGGACGACGCCGCGGCCTCTGCCAGGCCGGGCCGGCGGCCGCCGCGCGGGCCGGTGGTGCCGAAGAGGGCGTCCCTCAGCCCGCCCATCAGGCCACCGCCTTCGTCGGCGGCCGGGGCCGGGGCCGCGCTGCCGGGCAGGCGGGTGGCGGTCGCGTGGCCGGCCGGCGGCTCGACGGCACGGCCCTTGATCTTCTCGTAGGCCGATTCGCGGTCCACGGTTTTCTCGTAAGTGCCGGCCACCAGAGAACCGGCGATCAGCGCCTGGCGCTGAGCCGGCGTGATGGGGCCGATCTGGCTGCCCGGCGGCAGCACGAACACGCGTTCGGTCACGCTCGGCCGGCCCTTGGCGTCGAGAAAGCTCACCAGCGCCTCGCCCACCGCCAGTTCCTGGATGGCGGTGGCCATGTCGCCGATGGCCGGGTTCGCACGCATGGTCTCGGCCGCGCTCTTCACC
>Ga0209181_10009334_pt1 | contig 12922 bp, 9 predicted proteins | sample MAT05_FD_187208 | JGI IMG/M metagenome (GOLD analysis project Ga0209181, IMG submission 187208) | Freshwater microbial communities from Lake Fryxell liftoff mats and glacier meltwater in Antarctica - MAT-05 (SPAdes) (version 2) | ecosystem: Environmental > Aquatic > Freshwater > Ice > Liftoff... | reverse complement strand
ATTTCCACCCGATGCACGGGCGGGCCATGGCCACCATGCCGCCTCGGCTATTTTGGCCGATGAAGCCTTTATAGCCGCTGCCGATCCCAACCGTTTTACCGGGCAGTTTGCCTTTGGCGTAAAACCCTGGCAGGCCAAAAGGATATTTTGGAATACCTACAATTTTGGCAGCACTAACACTACCAGCGACGACCAGTTTAAGATTGCAGTGGGTGGCTATAACCCATTAATAGGCGAAAGCTATGGCGAGATTGGTGGCGAGGCACGAAGCATGCACAAAAGCCAGGGCGAGGGCAGGCCCAGAAGAAGAGGAGAGATATACGACTACTTTTTAAAAACAGGTGGAGCGCCGGCTAACGGCGACTTGATGGATGGTATTATAACCAATTGGAACCGGGTGCCTGGCGGCGCCGCTATTGAAACCATGGTTAACAATATAATTGCCCAATACCATTTTGACAATCCATCGTTGTCGGTACCGGCACTGGTACAATTGTTTGCTGCAATAAAGGCGTTGCCCGAAGGTAATTGGCGAAATAAAAAATTGCACGAAACTCAAGAAATCATTGTGGTAGCATCGGCCTTGTTTGCTGAGGCCGTTACGCAGGATGAATATGCGGTACGGGGCGACACATTGAGGGTTAGTTTAAATTTTAATAATCGCAGCCAGGTGCCGGTAGTGCTTAAAAATGTTGCGCTGGTATCGTCGCAAACGTTAATGCAACAACAATTGGCAGGCCTGAAGCAAAGTGAAAAATCAATGGTATTTTTCGCCAACAACAGGCAGGGTGCCATGCTGGATAGTATGGTGTCGGTACAGCTTTTGGGCAACAACAATGTAACTATTAACCATAGTTTTAAGATAGATGACAACGAACACCTTTCGCAGCCATATTGGTTGGAGAACGGGATAAAGCAGGGTTATTTTGATGTAACCAACCAATTATTAATTGGCGATGCCGAAAGCAAACCCAACTACCTGGCAAGGTTTACTTTTTTGGTTAATGGGGTTGAGTTTGTGGAGGAACGATCGGTTCAATACAAGTATGTTGACCTGGTTAAGGGCGAGTTGTACCAGCCACTTACGGTGGTGCCCAAGGTTACCGTATTTATGAACCCCACTATTGTTTTAAATAATGTTGTGCCTGCAACAAACCCAACGTTTAGGGTTAATTATAAAAGCAATATTACTGCAAACCAGGTTCCTTTAACCCTTACCCTTCAAAATGGCTCAGGGGTAGATATAATTAAAAACCAAATGGTTGACCTTAAAAAGGGAGTAAGCGGCTCGTTTCCGGTAGAAGTAAAAAAGGTATTTTATAAAGGACAAAAAAAGTTAATCCAACCGGTAATATCCTTACAATTAAACGGAAAGGAAGATCTTTTTACCGAAAATATTAATACCATTAAATATGATCACATACCCTTCATTAATTATTTCTACAGAGATAACTTAAGGGTAATTGACGATGAGGTAAAGATTGTTGGCAAAAAGGTAGGCTATATTGATGGCGCAGGCGATAAGGTATCCGATGCATTACATGCTATGGGCTACGAGGTAACAATGTTGGGCGAAAACGATTTGAATACCGATAATCTAAAACAGTTTGATGCAATTGTGGTGGGCATCAGGGCATTTAATATTAGCGAGTATTTGAGTAATAAAAACGATGTATTAAACCGCTATGTACAAGGTGGGGGAAACCTGATTGTACAATACACGAAAAATAATAATGTTGGGTTGAAGCGAATAAAAGCAGGACCATTTCCTTTTACGGTTGGCAACACAAGGGTAACGGAAGAAAATGCTGCGGTACGTTTTTTACTGCCCAATCACCCGGCTTTTAATTATCCCAATAAAATAACTGACAGCGATTTTGAGGGCTGGGTGCAGGAACGCAGTACCTACCAGGCCGAACAGGCCGACAGCCATTACGAAAAATTAATTGGAATGAAAGACAGTGGCGATAAGGCCGAAAGCGATGGTAGTTTAATAATTGGGAAGTATGGTAAAGGAAATTTTGCCTATGTTAGCCTCGTATTGTTCAGGCAATTGCCTGCCGCAGTGCCGGGTGCCTACCGGTTATTGGCTAACCTTATAGGATTGCCAAAAAAGTAAGTTTGCTAAAAACATTGCATGCAACAACGTAGAAAAATAAGTTTTACCGTGCTGATTATTATTGGGCTGGTAATTGGTTTTTTAATAAAAAGAGTAGCCCTTGGGCTGGTGTTGGGTATTGTACTGGGCTTACTCGCCAGCGGATTAATAGCTGGCGGCAATAACGACCGTAAAAACTGACAGCTTAGTCAAATCATCCCAAACTTTAATCAACTGCCCAATAAATGTAAAGTAACCTTATGGAAGACAATCCACACGATATACCATTGTTTAAAAAATGGAGCCAATGGTACTTACTTGTTGTTGGTTTTTTGGTGTTGATAATTGTTTTGTTTGCCTGGTTTACTAAATATTTTTCATGAGTAGTATTGACTGGATTGTGCTTACGGTTACCCTCCTTGCCATTATTACCTATGGTTTATACAAAAGCAGTGCGAGTAAAGATTTGGATGGGTATTTTTTAAGCAACCGCTCAATGCCCTGGTACCTGGTGCTGTTAAGCATAATGGGTACGCAGGCCAGCGCCATAACTTTTATTAGTGCACCCGGGCAGGCATTTACTGACGGTATGAGGTTTGTACAATACTACTTTGGGCTTCCGTTGGCCATGGTGGTATTGTGTATAACGTTTGTGCCCAGGTTTGCAAAGCTAAAAGTGTATACCGCCTACGAGTTTTTGGAGGGCCGGTTCGATCTTAAGACCCGCATGTTCACCTCATTTTTGTTTTTGTTGCAGCGTGGGTTGTCAACCGGCATAAGCATTTATGCTCCTTCCATTATATTATCATCGTTGCTTGGCTGGAACATTTTTTTCACCAATATATTTATGGGTGGTTTATTGATTATTTACACGGTTAGCGGTGGGGCAAAAGCAGTTGCTTATACCCAGCAATTGCAAATGATCATCATTTTTACCGGTATGTTTTTAGCAGGTTACATGATCGTTCACCAGTTGCCACAGGGTATTGGGTTAGTAGAAGCTTTAAAGGTGAGTGGGGCTTCGGGAAAATTAAATGTGATTACCACCGGGGTTACCAACGGTAAGTTTGACTGGAGCGACCGGTATAATTTACTAAGCGGTATTATAGGTGGCTTTTTTTTAGCGCTTAGTTATTTTGGTACCGACCAAAGCCAGGTGGGCCGGTACCTTACTGCCAAAAACACTACCGAAAGTAAAATGGGTTTGTTAATGAATGGCCTTGTAAAGGTGCCCATGCAGTTTTTAATATTGTTGATAGGGGCATTGCTTTTTACCTTTTACCAGTTTAAACCATCGCCGGTGTTTTATAATAAGGCGGTAGAAGAAAAAGCCATGAGCACCCCGTACAAACACACGCTACAGCGGGTAAAGGATACCTACGATGTGCTTAATAAAAGCCAGAACAACCTTAGTGTTGCTTACCTGAATAAAAATAGCGGGCAGCGGCTAACAAGTGAGCAAATAAAAGACAGTTTACGGGGCATTAACCAACAAATGGAACAGTTACGGGGCAGCTATAAAAAATCTATTCAAAAAGCATTGCCACTGGCCGATACCAACGATACTAACTATATATTTTTAAGGTTTGTGGTTGATTATTTGCCGGTTGGTTTAGTGGGGCTTTTAATTGCCATTATATTTTTAGCCTCGTGGGGAAGTATTGCCGCCGCATTAAACTCGCTGGCCAGTAGTACTATGATAGATTTTCACTTGCGCTTTACCAAAAAAGAGCCTTTGGCCAACCTTCAGGAGCGGGCAAAAAGCGAGTATAGCAAGTCCCGATGGTACACCTTTGGGTGGGGCATTTTTTGTATGATAGTAGCCCAGTTTGCCAACCGTATGGGAAGCCTTATTGAGGCAGTAAACGTATTGGGATCGTTGTTTTACGGGGTAATACTCGGTATTTTTTTAGTGGCTTTTTATATAAAGCGGGTAGGGGGGCATGCAGTGTTTTGGAGTGCCGTAGTTAGCGAAATTGGAGTAGTGACCGTGTTTATTTTAAACCAAAAGGGCATTATTGGTTTAAGTTTTTTATGGTTGAATGTGCTGGGGGCTTTGCTGGTAGTTGTAATAGCTTTATTGTTACAGATATTTTTGCCTGCCCCAAAAAAACAAAACCCCGCGATAGCAGGGCTTTGAATTATATTAATATGATTGCAATTAAGATTTTGCAATAACGTCATTGGCCATTTTTACGTACTCGTCGTTGTTGGCTTCTTTAGCCAATTTAATAACCTCGTTGGCGGTGGTTTTGGCACCGGTTTTGTCACCCATTTCGCTTTGTATGCGTGCTTTTAACAAATACATCCAGAAAGCTTTCTTATTTTCTTCAACCGCTTTATTTACATTAGCCAATGCTTTAGGCAGGTTTTTGTCCCACTCATAATAGTAAGTAGCAGCATCAAAGTAAGGTTTTTTATCTCCTTGTAATGCCTTTTCAACCTGTGCTCCCAGCTTAGTTTTGATGTCAGTTTTAATGGGCACCATAACAATAGTATTACCCCAAAACATAACAAGATTGCAGCTTTCGGCTTTCATATCAAAAAATGCCATTGTAAAAGTTTCAACAGGCGCAGGTAAAGGAAAGGTTTCAGACTTCAACCTAACTACATCGTCGCTTTCTTTAAAAGCTGGTTGGCCAGGGTAGGCTGTTCCTTTACTAATGGCAATATCCCACTCGCTGCTGCCGGGTATAGTATAAATTACATAGCTGCCGGGTGCAATGGCTTTTCCGCCTATGGTAACCTCCTCGCTAAAGGTAATTTTTGTAGCAGCGTTGGCACCAGTGCGCCAGGGTTTGCCCAATGGGGCAATAGGGCTATTGTCTTCAAAAACGGCACGGCCCTTTAATGATGGGCGGCTGTAGGTAAGTTCAATTTTACCTACGCCAAAAGCCTGCGTAATGGTTTGGGTGGGGCTTGGGGCAGGCATTGACACCTGCGCATAGCTTTGTGTTAACAGTAAGCCGGCCGATGCAAAAGCCATGAGAAGTACTTTTTTCATAATATTTTTTTTGCAAACCTACAGTTTAAGCAGGTAAAGGCAAAGGCTTTTGCGCGAAGACTTAAAATGAAATGGTAAGAAAGGCTTTGGCTATTTTACTGCGGTACGTCCAAAGTGGTCCTTGCTGTACTATGGCCACAGAAAGTGGATTGTTGGCAGCATTGGTTGACGACACAATGGTGATTTGTTGAGGTTCTCCTTTTTTATTGACAATAAAAGATAGGTTTACCTGGCCGCTAAGATAGCTGGTGCTGGTGTCCTGGATGGTTTTTACGCTTTTTGCTACATAGGCCATATAGTTGGCCCACCCATTAGCAGGTTCAATTTCGGTTTGTAGGGTAGCTTTTTTACTGGCAGCTCCTGCCCTCCGGTTTGCTGACATACCGGTTACTACTACATCGGCGAGGCTTTGCTGCGCCGGTTGTAATATTAGTTGGTTGGTTACCACTGGTGTAAGTGTTTGTACCAGGCTTTCAAAACCTACTGATTGCACGTTTACGGTTACAATACTATCGCCGGTGGTTATGCTAAAATCGCCTTTACGATCGGTTATAACACCATCTTTTTCGTTGGTCATTATGGTAGCAAAAGCCACCGGCTGTCCGCCGGGGTCTACTACTTTTCCTTTAAAATTATTACCGGGGGTCAATCCCAGTATTCTTTTTGTCATTAACGATAACGCAGCCGGAGGCATTTGTTTTGTCGTTTCCTGCCTTGCCCTTGCACTCATAATTGCCTCTGCTGCAACTACTTCGGTATTGGGGGAGGGTGCCCCGGCAAGTTGCCCGGCCGGCGCCTTAGCGGTCGTGTCCGCTGGTACATAAGTGGTAGGCGCCTGCATAATAGTAGCCGCATCGTAGGCCGGTTGGTTTTGCACAGCAGGTTTGTAACTGTTTCGCGCTAACTCCTCACCATTTATTTTGGAAGATGTTGCAGGTGTGGCAGGTTCGGCTGCGGCTAACGTAACAACAGAGTCAACAATTGTTGCCGCCGGGGTTTGTGCTACTTCCGCTATTGGTTGTTTTGTTTTTGAGGAGCCAAACCACTGGTAAGCTAATAAAGAGGCTCCGCCAATTACTATTATCGAAGCCGCCACCTTTAACCATCTGCCTACGGGGTTTTCCATGGGCACCACCCTTGCTTTTTGCTCACCCTCTGCAATATTATCGGCAATGTATTGCAGGTGTTTGTCTACCAGTGTTGGGTTACTTACTTTAAAACCTTCCAGCGCATCGCTCAAAAACGGGTCGTCAAGCATGGCTTTTTCAAAGTCGTGCATTTCACCCTTCGACATCCTGTTTTGCAGGTATCGCTGTATTTGATTGTAGGTATTGTGGTTCGTATCATCCATTAGCTTCCATACAAATTTTTAAATTTCTGCGTGCATTTTGTACCAGGCTTCGCACTTTGTTCCAATCAAACCCCGTAAGCTCCGTTATTTCGTTATAGCACTTGTTTTGAAGGTAAAACAATTCAACACTTTTGCGCTGATCATCGCTTAACTGTTGTATACATTGTTCCAGCATGGTTAATTGTTGCTCTTTTTGTAATACATCATCCAGATGCGAAAAGTCGCCGGATTGCATAAATTCATTTGTCAAAATGGTTTTTGGTTCGGTTTTTTGTTTTCGCAACAGCATGAGGCAATGATTTTTGGTAAGCACATACAACCAGCTTTTAAAGTTTAGCACCTGGTGTTTGGCCAGTTTTTCAGTCAGTTCCTGGTAAATGGCCATAACGGCATCTTTAGCACTTTCCTGGTTTTCAAGGTATTTAATGCAACAGCCGTATACCAGGTCGCTATACCGCAAAAACAGTTGAGCCAGTGGTTGTTGGTTAGCCGTTTGCTGGTATTGCGTTATTAGCTCAATATCGGTAACGGTGGTTATGGGTATGTGCTTAAAAAGTGTCATGACGGTAAGTTGCAAATTAGCGAATGCAGCCAATTGGCGCTATAATAAAGTGTTGTACTTAGGCGTCATGCTTAACGTACTCCAACAACCTTTCTACTAAAACATAAACTCTTGTAGTGAAGCAAGAATCTGCAGGAGTTGTTCCTGTGCTATTTTCTTCGCACTCTCTTGCCCATTCAATTGCCTGACGAACGTTTCCTTTATCAAAGAGAACTTTCATGACGTTTAAATCATTCTTCTCGTGCTTAAATTTTAATATTCCTGACAAAGTAGCAATGTAATCTTTCCTGTGCAAAGCATTTTGCAAGAATTGAAAATGTAGCACATACCATAGCTGAAAAAATTGATTTGAATGCCCGCTTTCAATGTTGTTTTGTGCGGCTAGGCTGACTGCTGTATTAAATCGTTTCGCTGGAAAATCATCTACATCACAAACAGCCCAAACTTCATCATAATCGGGAAGTAAAACACTTTTTTTTCGAATGTCTCTTAAAGAAATTGCCTTTCGTACTAAACTAACAGTATTGTTCCCTGCCCCAGGCACATTAATAGTTTCAATTAAATGATTCGGGATGAAATTTTTAAAGTAATTAAAGTAATTGGGCTCCGTTCGTTCTCCTTCGCTAACAATTAAAAAATATTTTCTTTCTAAGATTGTTTCAACTGCTTTTGATGCAACAACGGCATTTTCCTTTAATTCTTTTAAGAAATCCACAAAACTTTCTTTCTTAGCTTTTGCGATTAACAATTAATTTTTCTATGTCTTGAATAAATGGGATTGCACCGTATTTTCCTTCAAGATAATTCTTGTTATAAGGTGAGTCTTTTCTCGGTTTATATTCAACTAATGAAACAGCACTTGAAGCTTCATAAATATTTTTTTCTATGAAATAAATCTGGTCACGACGATGAATTTCGCTATCCAGGAGAGCGGTATCATGACTGGCAACAATTAGTTGTGCATTGGACTTAAGTATAGTAGAATTAAAAAGTTTTAGGATAGCCTTGGTAAGTAAAGTGTGTAGCCTTGCATCAAATTCCTCAATAATAACAACTCTACTTTCCAGTAAAGCAGTTACAAGGAGACCAATGATATTAAAATATTTTTTTGTTCCTTCTGACTCAGATTTATCTGGCAATAAAGGCACATTTCTTACTACCTCGTTATTGTCATTGTATTTATTATGAATTACGAAAACAGCCTTTTCTGAACTCTCCTTAAAACCTTTTTTACAAAAACTTAAAGTTCGTCGGGAACCCTCTTTATAATATCCTCAACTTTTATTGGAATTTCAACGACATCAACACTATTGATCCCCAAATCAGCTTTTTGAATAAAGCTATTAATAAGCTTTCAATACTTTTTATCCTTTATTAAATCAATGGTAAATTTTCGATATTCATTATCCTCCCTGCCACGAACAGTAAAAATACTTTCTACCCATTCATCAATTTTTTGTGCTTTTGATACATTCCATTGCGATGCAACGGAAAGGAATAAGGCATTTTTTCTGGTTCGTTTTTCCAAAGCCTCAGAATTTCCAAATCTTTTATAATCAACGTCAATTTTTTAATTGATACGTAAAAAGACAGGATACTCCTTTGCTGCCTTTGATTCCAAAAGCCACTCTTTGTAAATGGACTCTTTGTCTGTTTCAAAACCATATCGGTATTTTAATTTTCAAATAACAAATGACATCTCGAAAAAACTAGGCCGTTTTGCATTTGCTTCATTAAATTCAAATGACTCTACATCAATCTGTTCACTGCTTTGCTTTTCCGTAGCTGAGTTGTTTATAAACCATTTAAAGTAGACTAGAGCATTTAGTAATTTAGATTTTCCACTTGTATTGCGACCGTATAAAACTATCGATTTAATTAAAGACAGTTTTTCATGATCGATGACATTCGAATCCGTATGTTCACTTATTGGCGTAGCATTAAAATTTAAGGTGATAGCTTGCTTAATTGACTTGTAGTTAGCTGCCTTTAAATAAATTATTATTTAATAAAGATTTTCCGCAAAATAATGCATTATTTAAACTACGCTATTTGTTAGTTAGACCTAAATTACTAAAAGTTGCACAAAAGCCTAATATTGGTATTGCTGCAACTGGTGTTTGAAGTTGACACTTTGGCTGTTTGCAGCGCCTCACTTTATTTTGGGCATACACGTTTCAATTTCGTATGTTGTTATTAAATCCAATTTTATATTATTTCAGTTTGGCAGCGGCCCTAAGCTGGACGAAAAAAAAGACCACTTGCAGTAATGCCTGTAATGTGCAGGGATACTTTGTACAACATTGGTCACTAAGTTTCAACAACTGGTACTGCCCCCATCTTTTTAAATAAATTTTTTGCTGATTTTATGTAATGCCCACCAATAGTGCATCCGTACTGTGGTTGGCCACCACTATACTTTGTTAACTAATAAAACAGCAAAAAATGAAAATTATTTTTTTAACCCTTTTAATGGCTGTAGCCATATGGGTAGTTGCTTTTGTACCCAAGGGCAATACAGTCCTAACCGGTAAAATAGTAAATGAGCAAGCCAATGGCATAGCCGGTGCTACTATATTGCTAAAAGGAACCTCCAACCAAACGGTTAGCGATAATAATGGTGCCTTTACCATAAACGCCCTATCAGAAAAAGCAACCATAGTAGTATCCATGGTTGGTTATGTTACCAGGCAACTGACCGTTACAAGCAAGGCTCCATTGGTAGTTCAGCTAAAGAGCTCAACCATTGCGTTGCAGGAAATCGTAATAACTGATTATGACCAAAAGCAAACTATATTGGTCAATCAGGCACAAAAACGAATGTTTCAGATGGCACCCGCGGCTGATGCTTACGGCTATCTACCACCGTCTGTTTATAAAACTTACAGAAAACGAGAAAGGATAGCTGACAGCATTGTATTGGACCGCGAAGGATACGACAGGATAATAGAAAATCCGTTTTTGGCGGTGAAGGATAATCCGCTTTCCACTTTTTCTATTGATGTGGACGCTGCTTCGTACAGCAATGTCAGGCGAATGATCAACAGCAATCAACTTCCACCGGCCGGGGCAGTGCGCATTGAAGAAATGATTAATTATTTTACGTATGAATACCCACAGCCAGCCGACGGCCTTCCTTTTTCGGTTAATACTGAAATAGCTACCTGCCCATGGAATACTGCACATAGGTTGGTAAGCATTGGGTTGCAGGGTAAAAAAATTGATATGGATAAATTGCCACCATCTAACCTTACTTTTTTAATTGATGTAAGCGGAAGTATGCAAAGCCCCGATAAATTACCGCTGGTAAAAACAGCTTTAAAATTATTGGTTAATCAGCTGCGCGAGCAGGATATAGTTTCGCTGGTGGTGTATGCAGGTAGTGCCGGGCTGGTGTTAAAGCCAACATCGGGCAGCGATAAAATAGACCTGGCTTCGGCCATTGATAACCTTGAAGCCGGCGGAGCAACTGCAGGCGGGCAGGGTATTGAGCTGGCTTATGCAACGGCTGCAAAACATTTAAATAAAAACGGCAATAACCGCGTAATACTTTGTACCGATGGCGACTTTAACATAGGCATTAGCAGCGACGATGAACTGGAGCGATTGATTGAAGCAAAAAGGCGGTCGGGTATTTTTTTAACAGTGCTTGGGTTTGGTACCGGCAATTACCAGGATGCCAAAATGCAAAAACTTGCCGATAAGGGTAACGGCAATCATGCCTATATTGACAATGCTGCGGAAGCCAAAAAAGTATTGGTAAGCGAGTTTGGCGGCACCCTTTTTACGATAGCTAAAGATGTAAAACTTCAAATAGAATTTAACCCGGCATTGGTAAAGGGCTATAGACTGATTGGTTATGAAAACCGCTTGCTGGCAAAAGAAGATTTTAACAACGATGTTAAAGATGCCGGCGATTTGGGCAGCGGGCATACGGTTACGGCTTTATACGAAATTGTGCCCGCCGGTGCCAGTACAAATGTGTTAAATGCAGTGGATCCATTACGTTATCAACAACCTGTTATTACTAACAAGGCCAGCGCCTTTACCGGCGAAACAATGAACATAAAGTTGAGGTACAAACAAGCCGATAGCGATGTAAGCAGATTGCTGGTAAAGCCGGTAACGGATAGTGAAAAACCAATTGACAACGCCACCGAAAATATGCGGTTTGCTACAGCGGTAGCCCAATATGGAATGTTGCTAACCAACTCAACCTACAAGGGTACCAGTACCTACAACAATGTAGTAAAAATGGCCACCAATGCTTTTGGCGAAGATGTAAATGGGTACAGAAAAGAATTTGTATCGATGGTAAAAAAGACCGCTACGCTTGAAAAAAAAGCAGTGGCAGTGATTGATAAGGGGGAGTAACGTGGCAACGGCAGGCTACTGGCGTTGACAAGGGTTTAGATAGTTTGCAAATGCATTAGTTGATAGTTGATAAACCGTTACAACCAAATATAGACTTATTACTTTTCAATAAACAACAAAGGCAGGGGCGTTAAAAACCGTGGCCGCTCAAAGGCTGGACATGGTTTTTACCTTTCTCCCCCAAAAGCCGGATGAAACTGTTGCAACGTGCTTCGTAAAAAATCCCGGTTGAGGTGCGTGTATATTTCGGTGGTGGTAATGCTTTCGTGGCCCAGCATTTCCTGCACGGCCCGCAGGTCGGCACCACCTTCTACCAGGTGGGTGGCAAACGAGTGGCGCAGCGTATGTGGCGATATGGTTTTGTTAATGCCTGCTTTTTTTACCAGGCCCTTTATAATGTAAAATATCATTATCCGCGATAGGCCGCGGCCATGTTTATTTAAAAACAGTACATCTTCAAAACCCGGCTGCAACGGCTGATGCACCCTTATAGTATTTCTATACAGGGTAATATATTTTTGCGCTTCGCTGCCAATGGGTACCAATCGTTCCTTATCGCCTTTACCAATTACCCGTATAAAATCAACATCAAGGTAAAGGCAGCTTATTTTAAGGTTAATTACCTCGCTAACCCTCAGGCCACAACCATACATAGTTTCAACAATAGCCTTGTTGCGGCCGCCCTCGGGTTTACTCATGTCAAGCATACTCATAAGCAGGTTAATCTCTTCAAAGCTCAGCGTATCGGGTAGCGCCCTTATTAATTTAGGAGCATCCAGCAAAGCGGTGGGGTCAGTAAACGTAATGTTTTCAATAAGGCAATATTTGTAAAACCCTTTAAGGCCCGAAATAATACGTGCCTGCGAAGAGGCTGTCATGCCAACCTCGCCTAAAAAGCGTACAAAATCTTGAAGGTCGCCCAGCGTAACCTCGCCCGGTTGCTTCATGCTATTGGCCGACTGAAGATACTCGGTCAGCTTCCCAACATCCCGCAAATATGCCTCCACCGAGTGGTCGCTCAGCGATTTTTCTAATTGCAGGAAAGCCGTAAAACCTTTTTTATATGATTGCCACATGGGGGGAAGTAAAAAGTAAAAAGTAAAAATTAAAAATTAAAAAAGCGAAAACAGCGAAAACGGCAAATTGCATCTATGGCAGCTAAACACGCAGGTTTTTTTTGTGACCAGCATTAGTACATTTATTAGGCAGCCGTTGCGTCGCACACTTCGGCGGTTAGTGCATTAATTGAGCTTTTTTTTTCAGTGATTGATTCTTAAATCAATTAATCAGTACAATACAATAAACCCCGTTTCCCAAACCTTACACCCCCATTATCTCTCCATACCTTTTCCATCCAACAAATAATCTTAAATCTATAGCACAAAACCTCCCCTCTTTTCAAAATTTAAAATTCAACATTTAACGAAAAATAAACCATAACTCATATCTCAAATTTCGTAACTCACAACTTACCATTCACAACCGACCACTCACAACCGACCGCTCACAACTGAACACTCACAACTGACCACT